>Ga0209317_1001042_pt1 | contig 27155 bp, 28 predicted proteins | sample RifGroB2_FD_183994 | JGI IMG/M metagenome (GOLD analysis project Ga0209317, IMG submission 183994) | Soil microbial communities from Rifle, Colorado, USA - Groundwater B2 (SPAdes) (version 2) | ecosystem: Environmental > Terrestrial > Soil > Unclassified | place: Rifle, Colorado | collected...
CCCATCGGAACTGTCCGGCGGCGAGCGCCAGCGCGTCGCGGTAGCGCGCGCGCTGGTCACCGAACCGGCCTGCGTGCTGGCCGACGAACCCACCGGCAACCTCGACCGCAACAGCGCGCAAGCCCTGTTCGAACTGATGCAGCAACTCAACGAGAAGCTCCACACCAGCTTCATCGTGGTCACCCACGACTACGAGCTGGCAGGGCGAATGCAGCGCCGCTTGCGGCTGGTGGACGGTGTACTGCAAGAAGGATAGGCAGAGATCGGATTCCCCACCAGCAGCAGCTCGAAACCCAGCCCGTACCAGATCAGGGTATTGCGGCGGTGGCCTGTCTTGCAAAAAAAAAGATAAAATGCGCCCGCCGGTGCGGTTGCGCCTTGGACGCGATGGCATCAGGTTTCCATTTCAACGGCCCTGCGGGGCAGGAGGCTCAGGCTATGCAGGAATCAACCTATCTGAAGGGCAACGAATTTCTTGCGGAGAAGCTGCAACGCCTGCCTTTCCTCGGTTCGGTAAGCGAAAAATATATCCATGACATCCTGCGCCTCAGCAAGATAAGGACGTTCGATGACGGTGAGATCATCACCAAGGAAAAATCCTACGACAGATGGGTTTATATCCTGTTTTCCGGCGCGGTGAAAATCAACAAGGGCGGAAAGGAGATCGCCCGGATTGATGGGGTCGGCCACACGTTCGGCGAGCTTGCCGCCATCGACGGAAAAACGCGCTCCGCATCCGTCGAGGCAATCGGTCCGACGGTCTGCCTCGCCATCGACACGTCCTTCATGAACGAAACGGCGGAGCCGTTCGAGCAGGCGCTCTTCGTGTCCATCCTCTACAAACTCTTTGCTGAGATGATTGCCCAGCACCTGCGTTCCGCCAACGATGAACTCTTCAGGATACGCTTGGAACTTGATGCGCTGAAAAGGGACAAGGGGTACCCGTGACAGGCGACCGGTTTGGGTTATTTACTCATGCAGGAACATCCCGGCATCGTGGCGCCAGCCCAGATTGACCGCAGCGCCGGCCTCGAACAGCTCGGCCTTGCCCGACATGTCGGGCTGAAGCCCGACCTACGGTGAACTATATGTTGTCACGAATTATGAAAATCTCAATAGAACGAATCTGGCCATCAAAACCGCTCAGCGTGCGCCTCCGCGAAATCTCTGCAAAACATGGCGAGCGTAACAGTTGTGCTAATGCAAATTCAATATCGGCTTGAACCCCAGCTTTCCCTTCAACCACTCCGCGCTGCGGCTCGCTTCGCTCAGGCTCACATAAGGCCCGAGCTGGACGCGGGTAAGGCCGCCTTTGATAAACAGGCCAAGTTGTTTGCCGGCATCGCCCAGACTGGTGCGCATTTGCGCCATGAAGCTTTCCGCAGCTTCCTGTGATTTGAATGCGCCCAGTTGCAGGTACACATTGCTGCTGGCGACAGCTTTCTCTGCGGCAACCGTTTTCGGCGGAATATCCGCCGGCGGCAATGGCGTGCTGACCACTTGCCCCGCTGCGGCGACCGGCGCGGTCATGGCATTGCCGGCAAGACTTTCCACTTCAACTTCCCCGCTGCCGTTACCAATGATGCCAAGCTTGTGCGCAGCAGTATAGGAAAGGTCGATCACGCGTTCATGCATGAACGGTCCACGGTCATTGACGCGTACCACCACGGATTTTTTATTGGCTGGGTTGGTCACGCGTACATAGCTGGGGATTGGCAGGGTGGGATGCGCGGCGGTCATGGCGTACATGTCGTACACCTCGCCGCTGGAAGTGCGCTGGCCGTGAAATTTCTTGCCATACCATGAGGCGATACCGCGTTCCTTGAAGCTGCCTGTGACAGTTATCGGCGTGTAGGTTTTGCCCAGCGCGACGTAGGGACGGTTGGCATAGCGGTGCAATGGTTCGTTTTGCGGCACGGCGTCCGGAATTTCGTCGAGATTGGGCGGCACATCCATACCGGGGCCATCGCCGGCAAGATAGCCTCCGGCACCCGGTGCGGCAGGAGCGGGGGCGGTACCGATCGCGCGAGCCTCGATTGGCGCGGGGGTATCACGCACTTCCACTTTGCGTTGTGGCGTGCTGCCGCACGCGGCAAGCATCAGGGTTGCCAGTGCCAGAACCATTACTTGCTTATTCATGCGATCTCCTTATGTCTTGATAAGTTTTTTATGCGTCTCGATGCTCATCAGCATACCAAAACCCAGCATCAGGGTCAGCATCGATGTGCCGCCGTAGCTCACCAGCGGCAGCGGCACGCCGACTACCGGCAGGATGCCGCTGACCATGCCCATGTTGACAAACGCGTAGGTGGCAAAGGTCAGCGTGATGGAGCCTGCCATCAGGCGGGTGAAGTAGGTCGAGGCGTTTGCGGTGATGACAAAGCCGCGCGCAATCACAAAAAAGTACAGCGACAACAGAATCAGGCTGCCGATCAAGCCAAACTCTTCCGAATACACCGCGAAAATAAAATCAGTGGTGCGCTCCGGCAAAAAATCAAGGTGCGTCTGCGTGCCTTTCAGATAGCCTTTTCCGAACAGTCCGCCGGAGCCTACCGCAATGGTCGCCTGAATGGTGTGGTAACCCTTGCCCAACGCGTCCTGCGATGAATCGAACAGCATCAGGATGCGGTGGCGCTGGTAGTCGTGCAGCATTGACCACAGCACCGGCGCGCTGGCGAGCGCCGCGACGAACAGCCCGCCCATCACGCGCCAGCTCAGCCCGGCCAGGAACAACACATAAAAACCGCTGGCGGAAATCAGGATCGCCGTGCCCAGGTCAGGCTGGCGCGCGATCAGCGCCACCGGCATCAGCAGCAGCAGCGCAGCAATGAAATAATTCTTCAGGGTGAGCGTGGCTTCATGCTTCTCGAAGTACCAGGCCATCATCAGCGGCACACCGATTTTCATCAACTCGGACGGCTGCAGGGTGACGACGCCGAGATTCAGCCAGCGCCGCGCGCCATGGCTGATCTCGCCGAACAGCGCCACGCCGATCAGCAGCGCTATACCGAGCGTATAGATTGGCACGGCGGTGCGCATCAGATAATGCAACGGCAGGTTGGCGACCAGCCACATGCAGGTGAACGCCACCATGATATTGAGCATCTGTTTGAGCGGTTGCTCCAAACTGGCATTGTCCGCGCTGTACAGCACCAGCAGGCTGGTGAGCAGCAACAGGGCAATGCCGAGCAGCAGCGGCAGGTCGAGGTGCACAATGAAACGTAACCACAACTGGCGTCTAGTCATGCTCCTCATCCTCCTTGCCGGCAGCATCCGGCAGCGGTTGCGGCACTTTGCCGAGCAGGTAATAGTCCAGCACCTTGCGCGCGATCGGCGCCGCCGTGCTGCCGCCGTGGCCGCCGTTCTCTGCCAGCACGACCAGCGCGATCCTGGGTTGTTCGGCAGGCGCGAAAGCGATGAACCAGGCATGGTCGCGATGGCGTTCCTGTACCTGGCTTTCGATATATTTTTCGCCCTGCTTCATGCCGATCACCTGTGCCGTGCCGGTCTTGCCGGCAATATGATACGGCGCACCTGCAGCGGCTTGCACTGCCGTGCCGCCCGGCTGGGTGACCGCCACCATCGCGCGCCTGACCAGATCAAAATGTGCCGGCTTGATTTCAAGGTTGAACAACGGCTCGTTGCTGACTGCATGGTTCTCGTCAATGTGCGCGCTGCGCACGTCCCTGACCAGATGCGGCTTGTAGCCGATGCCGTTATTCGCCAGCGTTGCGGTGGCAAGAGCCAATTGCATCGGCGTCACCAGATTGTAGCCTTGGCCGATCCCCACCGACACGGTGTCGCCCGCATACCATTTCTGCCCGTAACGCTTCTTCTTCCACTCCTGTGACGGCAATAGCCCGGATGTTTCACCCTCCAGGTCGATGCCGGTTTTCTTGCCAAAACCGAAGCGCGGCAGGTAGCTGGATATCCTGTCTATGCCCAGATCAGTAGCCAACCCGTAATAGTAGGTATCGCAGGACACCACGATGGACTTGAACAGGTCCACGCTGCCGTGCCCACCCTTTTTCCAGTCGCGGTACTGGTGAGTGTTACCAGGCAGCGTGAAATAGCCCGGGTCGCCGATGGTAAAGTCGGGCGAGCGCTCACCGTAATGCAATCCGGCCAGCGCCATGAACGGCTTGATCGTGGAACCGGGCGGATACTGCCCGCGCAGCGCGCGGTTGTTGAGCGGCGTATCGGGCGAATTGTTCAGCTCGTCCCAGCTTTGCGTGTCGATGCCGTCGATGAACAGGCTGGGGTCATAACCCGGCTTGCTGACGAAGGCCAGCACTTCGCCGTTATTCGGGTCGATCGCCACCAGCGCGCCGCGATAGTTGCCGAACGACTGAAAGGCGATTTCCTGCAATTTGGCGTCGATGCTCAACACCAGCGTGTTGCCGGAGACCGGCGGAGCGCGCGATAACCTGCGCACCGCGCGCCCGCCCGAATCCACCTCGACCTGCTCCACGCCGGTGGCGCCGTGCAACTCGCTTTCGTAGCTCTGTTCCAGGCCGGTTTTGCCGATGTAATCCGAGCCGCGGTAGTTGGCGGCCAGATCATTTTCCTCAAGTTGCGCCACATCGGTCTGATTGATGCGCCCGACATAGCCGATCAGATGGGCGGTTTTTTCACCATAAGGGTAATCACGGAACAGCCGCGCCTTGATTTCGACGCCGGGAAAACGGTATTGCTGCGCGGCAAAGCGCGCGACCTCCTCATCGGAGAGCCGGCTGCGGATCATCAGAGTCTCGAAATTGCGCCGTTCGGCGAGCAGCTTCCTGAAGCGTTTGCGATCCTTTGGGGTGATTTCGACCAGCGTGGATAATTCATTGATTGTGGCTTCCAGGTCGGCTGTCCTGTTGGGAGTGATCTCCAGCGTGTAGCCGGAATAATTGTGCGCCAGCACCACGCCGTTGCGGTCAAGTATCAGGCCACGATTCGGAACGATGGGAACGACCGAGATACGGTTGTTTTCCGCCAGCGTCTGATAATGATCGTGACGCACCACTTGCAGATAGGCAAAGCGCGCCAGCAGAATTGCCAGCAGCAGCAATACGAAACCAATGCTGACCACCAACCGTAACCGGAAGTAATAAATTTCGCGTTGATGGTTTTTTAACTCGACGTGCTTGTTCATGTGTGATCACGGTCCATGCGCATCTGCCGCATCGCTTGGAGCGTGATACTGAGCGGCGCCCACAGCAGCGTGGAAGTCAGGCAACCGAAGAAATATGCCCACACCACGTAACCATTCACTTGCCAGTGCACCAGCGCGTACACCGCATAGGTCAGCACAAAAATACCGAACACCTGAGTAGTCTGCTGACGCAGATTAAACATCTGCAAGCGGCGGTGCAATACCACGCCGCCAAATGCAAGCAAGGTGTAAGCCAGCGCGTGCTGGCCGAACAGGCTGGCGTCGGCCACGTCGGCGAGTATTCCCACTGCCCATGACAATCCGACGCCGACACGCTGCGGTTTATGCATGCACCAGTACAACAGCACTACCGCAACGAAGTCCGGACGCAGCATCAGCCAGGCTCCTTCCCACGGCAACCCGTTCAGCAGCAAGGCAGCCAGCACGCTCAATACGATGAAAGTATTGCTGACCGGGCGTTGAATTTGCTGGCTGGTGGAATCGGAATAGGGCATCACGGAGCCTCTGGATCCCTTTCTTTTGCGCTGACGCCCTTCCTTGTCTTTGCCGTCACAACTTGTTCCACCGGTGGTTCGGGTAACTCATGCAAGCCGGATAGAATCAGCAGGTGGCGATGGCTATCCACACCGGCCACCGGCAAGCAGGTGATGCGTGCAAATGGATAGGCTGCATCGCGTTCGATCTTTTCCACTCTGGCGACCGGAATGCCCGGCGGATAGATGCCGTCGATACCCGAAGTGACCAGCATGTCGCCCGTCTGAATATCGGAACTGACCGGCATGTAGCGCAGTGACAACTGGCTGGTATCACCCGCCCCGAACACGATGGTGCGCAACCCGTTGCGCAACACCTGCACCGGCACGGCGTGATCTTTTTCGGTAATCAGGGTGACGGCGGAAAGCCATGGATAAACGCGGGTAATCTGGCCGACGATGCCGATATCATCCATTACCACTTGGCCGATGCGCACATTGCCATTGGCGCCCTTGTTGATGAGCACCCTGCGCTTGAATACATCGCGTTCGGCATATACGATTTCAGCCAATTGGGCGGTAAATTCACTGCGTTGCGCCAGCGCCAGCAAATTGCGCAATTGCTGATTCTCCTGCTGCAATGCCTGAAATTGCGATAACTGTGCGGCATCGTGCTGGTGCCGTTGATGCAGCAGTTTGTTCTCATCCACCAGTTTGTGCTGCGTAACAAAGAAACTGCTGGCCTGTTGCCACAAGATGCTCGGCATGGTCGCCAGTTGCTGTATCGGCGCAACCAGCACGGATAATGCACTGCGTGTGGATTCCAGATAACGGTAGCGCGCATCGACAAACATCAGCAACAGCGAGAGCACCGCAAAGAACACCAGCCGCACCGCAGGACTGGGGCCGCGATTGAAAAACTGAAAGGATTGTGTGCTGTCCATATCAGAGGACAGAGGACAGATGACAGAGGACAGAGGCGTTGTCGCGGCTGCGCCGCGTCTTTGATATGTATGGCGTGCCGCGTGGCGGCACACAAAACTTCTGTCCTCTGTCCTCTGTTTTCCGTCCTCTGGTCATCACTCGGTCGTAAAAATGCTGGTGGACTTATCCATGCTTTCGAGGGCGCGCCCCGAACCGCGTACCACGCAAGTCAACGGATCGTCGGCGATCAGCACCGGCAGCCCGGTTTCTTCCATCAACAGGCGATCTATGTCGCGCAGCAGCGCGCCGCCGCCGGTCAGCACCATGCCCTTGTTGGCGATGTCCGCGCCAAGTTCCGGCGGGGTTTGTTCGAGTGCGATCTTTACCGCGCTGACGATGCTGTTGAGCGGCTCGGTCAGCGCTTCGAGAATTTCGTTGCTGGAAATGGTGAAGCTGCGCGGCACGCCTTCCGCCAGATTGCGCCCCTTCACCTCCATTTCACGCACTTCGCTGCCAGGGAAAGCAGAGCCGATGGTCTTCTTGATTTCTTCGGCGGTGGGTTCGCCGATCAACATGCCGTAATTACGGCGGATGTAGTTGATGATCGCCTCGTCGAACTTGTCGCCGCCGACGCGCACCGAGCCGGAATACACCGCCCCGCCCAGCGAAATCACGCCCACTTCCGTGGTGCCGCCGCCGATGTCCACCACCATCGATCCGGTCGCATCTTCCACCGGCAAACCGGCGCCGATTGCCGCTGCCATCGGCTCTTCGATCAACTCGACGCGGCGCGCGCCTGCGCCGACGGCAGATTCACGAATCGCGCGGCGTTCCACTTGGGTGGAGCCGCATGGCACACAAATCACGATGCGCGGACTGGGGCTGAAAATGCCCGCCTTGTAAACCTTGCGGATGAACTGCTTGAGCATTTGCTCGGTGACGGTAAAGTCGGCGATCACGCCGTCTTTCATCGGGCGGATCGCGGTGATGTTGCCCGGCGTGCGCCCCAGCATCTGCTTGGCAGCCAAGCCGACCTGCTGGATCACCTTCTTGCCGTTCGGCCCGCCCTCCTGGCGGATCGCTACTACCGACGGCTCATCCAGCACAATACCTTGCCCGCGCACCCAGATCAGCGTGTTGGCAGTGCCAAGGTCAATCGCCAAATCATTGGCAAAGTAGCCATTCAAAAATCCAAACATGTTCGTTCCCAGTAGTCAAAGAGGTGCGTCGATAAACTTGTTTATGATACCCTATTGGCCTTGTTTCAATAAAGCTTTTACTATGTCCCTGACCAATGCAGATGTCCGCAAAGTCGCCCGTTTGGCGCGGCTGGCAATGAGCGCAACAGAAATCGAGACCGCCCGCGCGCAACTATCCGGCATTTTCGATCTGATCGCCGAAATGCAGGCGGTCGATACTACAGGCATCGAACCAATGTCGCATGCTCAAGATGTGTCGCAACGACTGCGCGAGGATGCGGTCACCGAAACCAACCAACGCGAGCTGTTCCAGTCGATTGCGCCGCAAGTCGAAGCGGGGCTGTATCTGGTTCCGCAAGTCATCGAGTAAACCGCATGTTCAATTCTTCCCTACGCCAACTCGGCGCTGCCCTGCGCGCCAAGAAAATCTCCAGCGTCGAGCTGACTCAGCTCTACCTTGACCGCATCGCGCAACTCAATCCGCAGCTCAACACATTCATCACTGTGAACCCGGAAATGTCGCTGGCGCAGGCGCGCGCCGCCGACGAACGGCTGGCAAATGGCGATGCTTCAGACCTGGCCGGCATTCCCATCGCGCAGAAGGACATCTTCTGCGCCAAGGGCTGGCTCACCACCTGCGGCTCGAAGATGCTGCACAACTTCGTCTCGCCCTACGACGCGCATGTCATAGCGCGATTCAACGACGCAGGCGCGGTGAATCTCGGCAAGACCAACATGGACGAGTTCGCCATGGGCTCGTCGAACGAGACTTCGCACTACGGCGCGGTGAATAACCCCTGGGACCAAACGCGCGTACCCGGCGGCAGTTCCGGCGGCTCGGCAGCGGCAGTCGCGGCGCGGCTGTGCGCCGCTGCGACCGGCACCGACACCGGCGGCTCGATCCGCCAGCCCGCCGCACTGTGCGGCATCTCCGGTTTGAAACCGACCTACGGCGTGGTATCGCGCTATGGCATGATCGCCTTCGCCTCCAGCCTCGACCAGGCCGGGCCGATGGCGCGCAGCGCGGAAGATCTGGCGCTGCTGCTGAACGTGATGGCCGGCTTCGACGAGCGCGATTCCACTTCGTTGCAACGTGAAAAAGAAGATTACGCACGCGATTTGAACAAACCGCTGAACGGCCTGCGCATCGGTTTACCCAAGGAATTCTTTGCCGAGGGGCTGAGCTGCGATGTGGCGCAAGCGGTCGAAGCGGCAATCGCCGAATACCGGAAACTCGGCGCGACCGTCGTCGAAATCAGCCTGCCGAATTCAAAACTGTCGGTGCCGGTGTATTACGTGCTCGCCCCGGCGGAGGCGTCCAGCAACCTGTCGCGCTTCGACGGCGTGCGCTACGGCTACCGCGCGCCGGAATACGGCGACCTCGCCGATATGTACGAGAAGAGCCGCGCGCAGGGCTTTGGCGCGGAAGTGAAGCGCCGCATCATGATCGGCGCCTACGTGCTGAGCCACGGCTACTACGACGCCTATTACCTGCAGGCGCAGAAGATCCGCCGCCTGATCGCGCAGGATTTCACCGAAGCGTTCAGGCAGTGCGACGTCATCATGGGGCCGACCAGCCCGAGCACCGCATTCAAACTGGGCGAGAAGGGCGACGACCCGGTACAGATGTACCTGTCCGACATTTATACGATTGCCGTAAACCTCGCCGGACTGCCCGGCATGTCGATTCCCTGCGGCTTCGGGGCGAACAATATGCCGGTCGGTTTGCAGATCATCGGCAACTATTTCGGCGAGGCGCGCATGCTGAATGCGGCGCACCAATATCAACTGGCGACCGACTGGCACAGCCGCGCGCCGCAAGTGTTGTAAGGAAACGACATGACCTGGGAAATCGTCATCGGGCTGGAAGTACACACGCAGCTCTCGACCAATAGCAAGATCTTCTGCGGCGCATCGACTGCATTCGGCGCGGAACCGAACACGCAGGCGGATGCGGTGAGCATCGCATTGCCCGGCGTGCTGCCGGTGCTGAACAAGGGTGCCGTCGAACGTGCGATCAGGTTCGGCCTCGCCGTCGGCGCACACATCGCGCCGCGCTCGGTGTTCGCGCGCAAGAATTACTTTTATCCCGACCTGCCCAAGGGCTACCAGATCAGCCAGTTCGATCTGCCGGTAGTCGGCAACGGACAACTTGTTATTCACGTGCCTGCATCAGGCAAGGCAGAAACCTACGAAAAAACCGTGCGCATCACCCGCGCCCATCTGGAAGAAGACGCGGGCAAGTCGCTGCACGAGGACTTCCACGGCATGACCGGCATCGATCTGAATCGCGCCGGCACGCCGCTGCTGGAGATCGTCTCCGAGCCGGACATGCGCTCGGCGGATGAAGCCGTGGCCTACGCCAAGGCGCTGCACACGCTGGTGCAGTGGATCGGCATCTGCGACGGCAACATGCAGGAAGGCTCGTTCCGCTGCGACGTGAACGTGTCGGTGCGCCACCCCGGTGCACCGCTCGGCACGCGGCGCGAGATCAAGAACCTCAACTCGTTCAAGTTCATGCAACAGGCCATCGACTACGAAGTGCAATGGCAGATCGACACGCTGGTGAACGGCGGCGCGATCCATCAGGCTACGGTACTGTTCAATCCCGATACCGGCGAGACGCGCTCAATGCGCAGCAAGGAAGAGGCGCACGATTACCGCTATTTCCCCGACCCCGACCTGCTGCCGTTGGAGATCAGCGAGGAGTGGAAGGAGCAGATACGCGCCACGCTGCCGGAGCTGCCGCAGGCCAAGCAGGCGCGCTATGTGAATGAACTCGGCCTGTCTGCTTATGACGCCAGTATGCTGACCGCCTCGCGCGCGATGGCGGATTTCTTCGAGACTGCGCTCGCCACCGTGCCCAAGGATGCCAAGCTGTGTGCCAACTGGATCATGGGCGAGGTGAACGCGCAGTTGAACCGCGACGGACTGGACATGACGCAATGCCCGATCAGCGCACAGCAACTCGGCGGCATATTGCAGCGCATCGCGGACAACACCATCTCCAACTCCGGCGCCAAGGAAGTGTTCCGCACCATGTGGGCGGAAGGCGGCGAGGCCGATGCGATCATCGAAGCAAAGGGCTTGAAACAGGTCTCCGACAGCGGCGCGATCGAAGCGCTGGTGGACGAGATCATCGCCGCCAATGCCGATAAAGTGGCGGAATACCGCAGCGGCAAGGACAAGCTGTTCGGCTTTTTCGTCGGCCTTGCAATGAAAGCCAGCAAGGGTAAAGCCAACCCGGCGCAATTGAACGATATCCTCAAACGCAAACTCAACGGGTAGGGAAGCTCATCATGCATGCAGCGATACGTCGTGCGGAATTTCCGTTCAACCCCGGATATATTCAATTGCCGAATCCGGCTGCCGCACCATGCTGATCCAGCTTGGGATCATCGGGCTACTGGTGGCCATGTTACCGCTGTCCATCGTCTGGGTGTCCGACGATCCGGACAAGTATCGCAAACTGGTGTGGATCACCCTGTTCCTGACTTTCGATCTGATCATGTTCGGCGCATTCACGCGCCTGACCGATTCCGGCCTCGGCTGCCCGGACTGGCCCGGTTGTTACGGGCAGGCCGACCCGCTGCGTGCGCATGCGGACATCAGCGCCGCCGAGGCTGCGATGCCGACCGGCCCGGTGACTGTCGTGAAAGCATGGATCGAAATGATCCATCGCTATCTGGCCATGGCGATCGGCGTGCTGATTATCGCGTTGATGGTGAGCGCATGGCGCAAATGGTGGAAATCGGGGCGCAAGGAAACACGGTTCTCGCCGATGTTCACGGCAGGTCTGCTCGCCTTTGTTTGCCTGCAGGGCGCGTTTGGCGCATGGACCGTCACAATGAAACTTCAACCGATCATCGTGACCATCCACCTGCTGCTGGGCATTACCCTGCTGGCGCTGCTGACCTGGCTCGGCGCGCGTCAGACCGATCACCCGCCGGTGGCGCAACCAGCCGTTGCGCTGCATATTCCCGCGATGCTGGCCATGGCCATGCTGGCGATACAGATCGCCCTCGGCGGCTGGGTCAGCAGCAATTATGCGGCGCTGGCCTGCACGGATTTTCCGCTATGCCAGGGTATACTGTTGCCGCCGATGGATTTTCAACATGGATTCACATTGTGGCGTGATCTTGGAAAAACCGCCGGTGGTGAATACCTGCCTTTTGCGGCATTGACCGCCATCCACTGGGTGCACCGCGTCTTTGCCTTCGCCGTAATCGCGCTGGTTGCCTGGGTGGCACTCAACGCTCTAAAGATAGACGGGTTGCGCAGGACGGCGCGTTGGCTGCTGGCCATGATTGCATTCCAGTTTGCCACCGGCGTTCTGACGGTTTTTCTTGATTTCCCATTGGCGCTGGCGGTCATTCACAATGGCGGCGCGGCACTCCTCGCGCTGTTGCTCACCATGCTGATCTACAAGATCGGGATTGCGGTCAGGGCTACCTGAACAGGCGGTTGCGCAAATCGCCGGAGTCATCAAACACCGCCGCTGCACCTGAAAAATTCTGGTTGCGGGTATAACGATTGGTAACAATAAAAGTCTTGATGCCGGCAGCCAGGCTGGCACGCAGACCGTTTTCCGAATCCTCCAGCGCGATGCAATCCACGGCCGGCAATCCCATCTTCTCCAGTACCCAGAAATAAATATCCGGCGCAGGCTTCTTGTGCGGCACGATGTCGCCGCAGCCGATCACTTCGAACCAGCTTTCCCCCTCCGCGCCCAGCCCCTGTTTCAGCAGCGTGGCCACATTCTCCGGGCTGGTCGTGGTCGCAATGGCGAGGCGGATGCCGCGCTGTCTGGCATCATCAATCAGTCTTTTGATGCCGTGACGAAAAGGAATGAGGCCTTCGCGCAACATGGCGTTGTAATGGCGCGTCTTTACCGCGTGCAGATTTTTCACGAAGCCATCGTAATCGGCAGGCTTGCTGAAGCCGGGCAGGAAGCTCTCGACAAAATATTTGATGCGCTCCTTGCCGCCGGTCACCTTGAGCAGCTTGTCGTACAGTTCGGCATCCCAGTTCCAGTCGAGGCCACATTCCGCGAAAGCCTTGTTGAACGATAGCCGGTGCCCGTCCTCGGTATCTGCGAGCGTGCCGTCGACGTCGAAGATGATGGCTTTTATAGGCATGGCATTGATCTGTTGTTTGGTTGTAGATGCTATTTTGGCGGAGAGTATATATGCCAAAGTGGCAATTACCACCGCAAACATGAGAAAATCCAAAGCATAGCTAATGCGCGTTACACACTTATGAAATCAAGCCCTTTCGATAGAAGTGAGCACGTATACAAAAACGACGCTTTTGCCGAGCTCGTCAAAGACGCTATCCGGTTCTTTAACGGCACTCCCGTACATATGCTTCCCCCGCCGGAGCATTTTCTTGGCACAGGGGTTTACGCCATTTATTACACGGGCAAGAACCCCATATACAAAAAATATGCAGAGTTGAATCGTTTGTCTTACAGTTACCCGATATAAATGGCGAAGGCTGTACCAAAGGGTTGGCGACAGGCAAGGATATCCGACAATCAGCTCAATCAATCCAAAGAACTGTTTGGCCGCCTGCGGGAGCACAGTCGAAACATCGGCGCCGGTCAAGGGCTGGAGCTCAAGGACTTCAGTTGCCGGTTTGTTATTTTTGAGGACGCCAGCTCTGACATGATCGGCACCATTGAAGCTGCGCTAATCAAGTTGAATACACCGTTGTGGAATACCGCCGTGGATGGCTTCGGCAACCACGACCCCGGCAGCGGGCGATACGAGCAAGCAAAATCCGGCTGGGACGTGATACATCCGGGCCGTGCATGGGCGGAAAAATGCAACGGCGCACCTGCCGAAGAAAGCGCGGTCCTTGCACGTATCAAAAAGCACTTCAAAAATATCGGGCGCAAGCCATGAAGTCGCTGGAGATATTTTCCGGGGCGGGCGGGTTGGCCAAGGGGCTGGAGCTTGCGGGTTTCCAACATTCCGCGTTTGTTGAATTTAACAAACACGCCTGCGCATCGCTCTATGAAAACTTCGCTGCCGAAAAAGTATTCTTTGGCGATATTAAAGATTTCGACCTTGATGCCGTAGGCGACGTAGATGTCGTGGCGGGCGGCCCACCCTGCCAACCCTTTTCATTGGGTGGCAAACATAAAGCGGATCAAGACAGCCGCGACATGTTCCCCTATGCGATCCGTGCGATCGAACGGCTCACCCCAAAAGCCTTTGTATTCGAAAACGTCAAAGGCCTGCTCAGGGCATCTTTCGCGGATTATTTCGAGTACATCATTCTGCGGCTCACTTACCCCGGATTTGCTGCAAAGCCTAACGCAGACTGGAAGGAGCATTTATCTGACCTGCGCAGCATCGGCCAGCTTTCCTACGCCGGAACAAAATATGACGTCTCGTTCAAACTAATCAACGCGGCCAATTACGGCGTGCCGCAAACGCGGGAGCGGGTTGTTATCGTAGGAACGCGAGCCGATATTGGCGCGTCTTGGTCGTTTCCCGCCGAGACACATTCCGAAGACAGATTGCTTTGGGAAATGTATGTAACCGGCGAATATTGGAAGCGCCACCAGGTACCGAAAGCAGAACGCGCGCCGATAACCGGACTTTTGCAAGAAAAGGTTGCTCGCTTGAAAGACAAATATGGCATGTTCGAGCCGGAGCAATTGCCTTGGCGCACAGTCAGGGACGCGCTGCAAGGCATCCCCGACCCACAAACCCAGCACGGCATCGGCGATCACGTCTTCCACGATGGCGCACGCACCTACCCCGGCCACACCGGCAGCGACATCGACTGGCCCGCCAAAACCATCAAGGCAGGAGGGCACGGGGTACCCGGCGGAGAAAACATGCTCCGCTACCCGGATGGCAGCGTCCGCTACTTCACGGTGTGCGAGGCGAAAAGAATTCAGACATTCCCGGACGATTTTGTCATTAAAGGCGCTTGGGGCGAAGCGATGCGCCAGATAGGGAATGCGGTTCCTGTATTGCTGGGCGAAACGATAGGACGGGAGTTGGCAAGCAGGTTGGGGGTGCGGAGCGGTTTTCTTGATACGAGACAGGCGTGCCGGACAGGCGTTTAAATTCCCTATAAGTTGAATCAACTTGACCACGATTTCGCCGAATTAACGCTGTATCAGTTGAAAAAGTTGGTGTAGCATCGCGCGACCTCTCTATTCCATAGCCAGCACATGTCACAAAAATACTTCATCGACTTATTTGCGGGATGCGGTGGCTTGTCTCTCGGACTAAAAAATGCTGGTTGGAGGGGCCTGTTCGCCATCGAAAGGACCCAAGACGCATTCGAGACGCTAAAGCACAACCTTATTGAAAAAGAAGTTGTGCCAAGCTTTCAATGGCCGGATTGGCTTCCATGCAAGCACATGACCACATCCGAGTTAATTGCAGGCTACTCTGAACGTCTTAAAGACTTGCGCGGGAAGGTCGACCTAATCGCCGGTGGCCCACCTTGCCAAGGCTTTTCATTTGCTGGCCGTAGAAACCCCAATGACCCCCGGAATCGCCTTACCGAGGAATACATTCAGATCGTGGAGTTGATCCAGCCGGCGTACTTACTCCTTGAAAATGTAAAAGGCTTCAAAGTTGCGTTCAAGCAGGATAGTGCAGACAAGGAAAAGGTCTATGCCGAGATCGTCAAAGAGAAACTCGAAAATCTTGGCTACCAAGTATTTCATCAAATAGTAAACGCCTCTAAATTTGGAGTCCCCCAGCCACGCGCTCGCTTCATTATGATCGCCGTGCGCAAAGATTCGGCAGTTAAGACATCTCCATTCGAGCTATTAGAAGCTTTCCTGCCAAAATATCGTAAAGATAAAGGGCTACCTTCCATAAAAGACATATCGGTGCGAGATGCCATCTCGGATCTTGAAACAGCAAGAGCCGTACTTATACCCAGCATCGATACGAAGGGTTTTCAACAGATTGAATATAAAAAATCAAAAAGTCCGAGTTCGTATCAACGGCTAATGCGAAAAAAATGTGTTGCTAAGACTGCGCCAAATAGCCTACGCCTTGCGCGACACAACGATGAAACGCTCAACAGATTCAGAAAAATTCTTGATTCCTGCGTAAAAGGGAAAAGCCTGACCAAGGCCGAGCTTGAAGAGTTGGGCACAAAGAAGCAATGCTTCACTCCGCTCCACCCTGACATGCTATCAAGGACAATTACCACCCTTCCTGACGACCTACTGCATTACAGCGAACCAAGAATTTTGACCGTAAGGGAAAATGCGCGCATCCAGTCTTTCCCTGACTGGTTCGACTTCCAAGGAAAATATACAACGGGGGGGGCGCGCAGAAAAGAAGAATGCCCTCGTTATAGTCAGGTTGGTAATGCAGTTCCGCCGCTTATGGCTGAAGCGCTTGGAAAAATTATCCAGAGCTGGGTTAACGCAATGCCCTCCGAGAATACATTAAAGTCATGAGCAACTCAGAAAATATAGAACTTCATTTTGATGTAAGTAGCGGCCTAAAGAGCGTACTTGGCAGCGAACTGATTACTGATGATGAGGTCGCAATTTTCGAGCTTGTAAAAAATTCATTTGATGCGGAAGCAAAATCCGTTGATCTGTTCTTCGGTAATGATCAAATCGTTGTTGCAGACAACGGGATTGGCATGACCTATGAGGATTTGCGTAATAAGTGGCTCCGAGTAGCCTATTCGTCTAAGCGAGACACTAATAGACCAGACGACTTTCGAGATGACATCGCCAAACGAAAGCATTACGCTGGAAGTAAAGGTATAGGCCGACTTTCTTCTGATCGTCTTGGGCAAGTTGTCGTTGTTCAAACAAGGGCTCGTCAGGAAATATCTGGTCCCGTACATTCGCTTACTGTTAATTGGAGCCTTTTCGACAAAGACCATCTTGAGCGTTTCGAAGATATTGGGGTTATCTACTCCCCTCACTTATCAGAGTTTGATCTGCCCCACGTGCTACCAAGGTTCACGCATGGCACGGCCATAATAATCAAAAAAACGAGGCGCACTTGGAGTCGCGACACCATCCTTCGTCTCAAATCAGCGCTGGCAAAGCTCATCAACCCATTTGGTGCAGAAGCTGACGGTTTCCGCATCTCAATACATGCGCCTTTGGAACTCAAAGTTGATCAAGCCGAAAAGGCACAAGCGGCGGCAAAAGGAGTTGGGCTATCGCCCAATGCGATAGTCAATGGCGAGGTTGGAAATTTTATTTTTTCTACTCTCCAAGAGAAAACAACCTTCATTGATGTAAAAATTGGCGGTCAAGGTGACTATATTGAAAGCTCGCTTACTGATCGTGGAGAGTTGATATACCGAATTCGAGAGCCAAATATATATCCTCTGCTCACGCACTCCGGATTCCACTGTCAGGTATTCTTTTTGAATACCTCGGCAAAAATGACTTTTACTAGAAGGATGGGGGTCGAATCGAAAAATTTCGGCTCAGTTTTTCTATTCAGAAACGGATTCCGCGTATTCCCAATCGGTGAGGCTGGCGATGACTGGTTTAGGATGGATTGGCGGAAACAACAGGGGTATGCAAGATTTCTGGGGACGCGCGATGTAATTGGTCGCATCGATGTTTTTGGAGCCAATAGCGATTTTCAGGAGGCTTCAAGCCGCAATACTGGCTTAATTGAAACGCCTGCTGTTGAGCAGTTACGAGAATGTTTTTTTGAGCATTGTCTAAAGCGATTGGAACGTTATATTGTGCCTGTCACATTTGTCGACAAGGAAGATAGAAATACTAGCGACATATCTCGTCTTTTAACCGATCCCGGTCGGGCGCGTGTTGCTTCTGCTGTTGCAAAGCTTGTCGACCATGAAGAAATCGAGCTGCTTGAGTACAGTAAAAGATTGATTGGCATACTCAACGAGCGATCTTCGCAGTTTGAAGGGTCTCTGGCAAGCCTACGCGCTATCGCAGAAAGAGCGAAGGATAGCGATCTTTTTCAGAATATTGAGGCTGCCGAAAAGCGATTCGAAGAGCTTAGGCGATCCGAGGAGGCAGCTCGTCAACAGGCTGATGAAGAGCGAAAAGCTAAAGAAGCAGCATTAGAGCGAGTAAGCAAAGCCGAACTTGTTGTTACGCGAGTGACGGCGCAGCTAGATGAGGAAAAAAAACGCAATTTATTTCTGGCATCTATTTCCACATTGGATACAGAAACCATTCTAAATTTGCACCACCAGATTACTATTTATGCAGTAGATGTTCAGCAGCAAATTGAAAACTTCCTGGTAAGAATAGCTGGTCAAACGACTGTGCAGAAAATAGATGTACTCAACGCATTTGAAAGCATTGCTTTGCTTAACCGCAAAGTCATGGGAATTTCAAAATTCGCAACAAAGGCCAATTTCCGCCTTGAGTCCGAAAAGATAGAAGAAGACTTGGCTGACTATATTGAGCAGTACATCAATGATGTGGCGCGACAGTTTATGATTGGCTCTCGGCCCATATCAATCAATGTGGAAAATGATCACCAAGGTTTCGTGCAGAAATTCAAACCGATTGATGTTTCCGTTGTCGTCGATAATCTTATCGCAAATGCAAAAAAGAAACAGGCTCGTGCTACCAGCATTACTTTTAAAATTACTCATCCATCTAAAGACGCAACTCACATTCTAGTACGCGATGATGGGCTTGGTTTTGATAAACACATCGACGACCTAAATCGTGTTTTTGAAAAGGGCTTTACCATGACAGACGGTTCTGGCCTCGGTTTATTTCATGTTCGGCATGTTCTTGGTGAAATGAATGGAACAATTGAGGCTATCCGCCCAGATGGTCAAAAAGGTGCGGCTTTTTTAATAAGGATATCGAGATGAGGCTGGACTTTAATGTTTTGTGGGTTGAAGACCATCAAGATAATGTGCAGTCCCAACGTGAGCGCATCAGCTTGTTAATTAGAAAGGAGGGGTTTCGCTTACAAGTTAAATTCGCCTCCTCGGTGCAAGAGGCCGTAGAACTTCTTTCAGATGATATTTATGGGGATCATATTGATTTGGTTCTTATGGATTATGACTTGGGTGTCGGCGGTCGAGGTGACGATGGCCTCGTGGCTGTCAGAAATATTTTTACATACAAGGACATCATTTTTTATTCATCTCAAGCATCAGATTTGTTGGCAATGGTTGCCAACAAAAAACAGCAAGGTATCTTTTGTTCAGCGCGAGATGATCTTCCAGACTCAGTTGTCGGTGCATTCGAAGCCCTTGTGAAGAAAGTATTGGATATTGACCATTCGCGCGGTATCGTGATGGGAGCAACAAGTGATATCGATCACCATGTAAGCGATAGCTTGGTTGCTGTTTTTAGCAAAAGCGGTGAAGAACAAAAATCAGCCACTTTAAGCAAGCTAATGCAACACTTAAAGAAAAAGCGGGACGATTTCGATAGGGACGCGAAGTTCATTGAAGCTGTTAAGCATGTGTCCGAGTTACTAGATAAGCACAATATTTATACCAGCAATGACCGATTGAAACTTTTAAAAACTGCTCTAGAAGTTAACGCCATTCACAATGAAAAAATTAACGGGATAAAAAGATATCTGGATGAAGTTGTACCTAAGCGCAATCAGCTTGCTCACGTTCAGGTTCGGACAGAGGGTTTCTCACGGAGACTCGTTGACAAAAAAGGCGAGGAATTTACAAGCAATGACATGAAAGAACTTCGGCTGGCTCTCCTTGAAAACCAGGAACTTTTTGAGGCGCTTTCAGAAGAGCTAACTCGCCAAGCGCCGTCACTGCGATAATCAAACAGTACCTGTTCTTTGGCTCTGGATGCTGCCAATGTGACCACTCGAAAATACTCATCGAACGTTTGGGACGTCGCAGCCGCCCTGCAAACCCGCTACCGTGACTTCAACCACTACAACCTCAAAAACCCGCTGGACGAGTTGCTGTTCATCATTTGCAGCACCAAGACCGGCGAAGCGAGCTACCGCAGCACCTACCGCTCGCTGAAAGAAACCTTCCCCACTCACCTGCACATCGCCGAAGCGCCCGCCGAATATATCGCGCGGCCTATCGTCAGCGGCGGGCTGTCGAACCAGAAAGCCAAGGCGATCCGCGAGTTGCTCGATGTCATCGTGGCAAAGTTCGGCGAGCCGACGCTGAAGCCGTTGCGCAAGATGAGCGACGAAGATGCCGAAGCCTTCTTGCTGTCGCTGCCGGGAGTCGGCAAAAAAGTGGCGCGCTGCGTTTTGATGTATTCGCTGGGCAGGCAGGTATTCCCCGTGGACACGCATTGCTGGCGCATCGCCCGGCGTCTCGGCTGGGTCAGGCCGACACAAAAAGACAAGCATTGCGCGCCGCGCGATATGGATCGCCTGCAATCCAAAATCCCGCCCGAGCTTCGTCATTCGCTGCATGTGAATATGATTTCTCTCGGGCGCGAAGTTTGTATTCCGACAGCTCCCCGGTGCGATGCATGTCCAGTAGCTGTCTGGTGTTCGAGGATAGGCGTGACTCGGAGCAGTAAAAAAACCAAGCGGGTTGATCTGCGCTAATCCGGCCTATAAGGCTACAAAGTATCGATCAATGCGCTTGGTATATGGCGAAGATGTACGCAGGCGAGAAGCGCTGATTATCCCCGCAAACAGCGATTTGCGACGGCTCGCTAGCGCCCCATCCCGGGGAATTTCCCCGCCATGCCGCGCATCAGTTTGGCCATGCCACCACCCTTGCCAAGCATTTTCATCATTTTCTGGGTTTGCTCGAACTGGTTGAGCAACTGGTTGACATGCATCACCTGCACGCCTGCGCCCATGGCGATGCGCCGTTTGCGCGAGGCCTTGATGAGCTCCGGTTTGCTGCGCTCCAGCGGCGTCATGGAATTGATGATGCCTTCCAGGCGATTGATGGACTTGTCATCCACCTTGGAACCTGCTGCGGCCTGGCTGAGCTGCGCGGGCAGCTTGTCCATCAGCGCCGACATGCCACCCATCTTGCGCATCTGCATGATCTGCATCTTGAAATCGTTGAGGTCGAACCCCTGTCCGCTTTTGACTTTTTTAGCAAGTTTCTCCGCTTCGGCGACATCCACCCCGCGCTGCGCCTCTTCGAGCAGCGACAGCACGTCGCCCATGCCGAGCACGCGCGAAGCCATGCGCTCAGGATGGAAGGCTTCAAGACCATTCAACTTCTCGCTCACGCCGACAAACTTGATCGGTTTGCCGGTGATCTGGCGCACCGACAAGGCCGCGCCGCCGCGCGCGTCGCCGTCCAGCTTGGTGAGAATGATGCCGGTCAGCGGCAGCGTCTCGCCGAATGCCTTGGCGGTGTTCACCGCATCCTGCCCGGTCATCGAGTCGACCACGAACAGCGTCTCGATCGGCCTGAGCGCGGCGTGCAATTGCTGGATTTCTTCCATCATCGCGGTGTCGATGGCAAGCCGTCCGGCGGTATCGACGATCAGCACATCGTGATAATGCCGCTTGGCGAAGTCCAGCGCGGCCAGCGCGATGTCCTGTGGTTTCTGGCTGATGTCGGAGGCGAAGAAATCGATTTCCAGTTGCTGCGCCAGCGTGCGCAATTGCTCGATTGCCGCCGGACGGTACACGTCGCAACTGACCAGCAGCACTTTTTTCTTGTGCTGGTCGCGCAGCAGTTTGGCAAGCTTGCCGCAGGTGGTGGTCTTGCCCGCGCCCTGCAAGCCGGCCATCAGGATCACGGCGGGCGGTACGGCGGCGAGGTTGAGCGCGTCGTTGTGCTCGCCCATCAGCCTGGTGAGCTCGCGGTGCACCACGCCGATCAGCGCCTGTCCCGGATTCAGGTTGCCGATGACCTCCTGCCCGAGCGCGGCCTGTTTGACCTGAGCGATGAAATCCTTGACGACCGGCAGCGCGACGTCGGCTTCGAGCAGCGCCATGCGCACTTCGCGCAGGGTGTCCTGGATGTTGCTTTCGGTGAGGCGCGCCTGGCCGCGCAGTGTTTTGATGACGCCGGAAAGGCGGTTGGTGAGGTTGTCCAGCATTATGGGTATGTCATGACGTATGGTGTAGAATTCGCGAAGTCTAAAACATCCCGACAAAAATGCCTAACATTCTCCTTGCGCTGATTGCCGTTGCCGCCTACGGTGTGCTCGCCGCCCGTTTCTGGCGGGCGCAGGCGCGCGGCGAAGGGGATATATTGAGCCGTGGAGCGGCAGGGCATCTGGTGCTGATCCCGCTGGCCATGCACGGCTACCTCCTCGCCCAGAATGTGTTTGCCGATGGCGGATTCAACCTGAGCACGACCAATGCGTTGTCGCTGATTGTCTGGCTGACGCTGCTGGTGTACTCGGTAGCACGCTTTTTCTACCCTATCGGCGGCTTGCAGGCGCTGGTGTTGCCGCTGGCGGCAGTGACGGTGTTGCTGCCGGAGTTTTTTCCGTCTGCGCATCAATTGGAAAACACCGGCTTGTTCGCCTTCAAGGCGCATATTGCCGCCGCAATGCTCGCCTACAGCCTGTTCACCATCGCCATGCTGCACGCGGTGCTGATCTCGCAGGTGGAGAAACGCCTGCACCACGCGACACTGCCGCGCATCCTGCAAAGCCTGCCGCCGCTGCTGACCATGGAAACCCTGCTGTTCCGCATGATCGCCACCGGCTTCGTGCTGCTGACGCTGACGCTGGCGTCCGGCGCGGTGTTCTCCGAGGAAATCTTCGGCAAGGCGTGGCAGTTCAACCACAAGGTGCTGTTCGGCTTCGTGTCCTGGGGCGTATTCGCCGTACTGCTGTGGGGGCACCATTTCTACGGCTGGCGCGGGCGCACCGCAGTGCGCTGGACAGTGAGCGGCTTCATCTTTTTGCTGCTGGCCTACCTGGGCAGCAAGTTTGTCCTGGAAGTGCTGTTGCACAGATAAAAACACGTTGATTTTCTACAGGTTGCAAGAAATGCCCTAAATGTCGTAGAATTCGCGCCCTTTCGCTGGGCTCATTAATTTAGGTAGATTTTATATGGTAATCATTCGTCTTTCCCGTGGCGGTTCCAAGAACCGTCCGTTCTACAACGTAGTAGTGGCCGATTCGCGCAACCGCCGCGATGGCCGTTTCATCGAGCGCATCGGTTTCTACAATTCGATCGCTACGGAGAAACAAGAAGCATTGCGCCTGGATCTGGCGCGCGTGAGCCACTGGCAAAGCAAGGGCGCGCAATTGAGCGAAGCCGTTGCCAAGCTGGTCAAGCGCGCCGGAGCTGCGACAGCCTGATAATAAAGAGTGCTGCTGTCCAAGCCTGACGAAGCAGGCTCCATGGTAATCATGGGGCGTATCGCGGCCGCACATGGCATTCGCGGTTGGGTCAGAATCCAGCCATTCACTGAATATCTCGATAGCCTGCTGGCTTATCGGAAATGGTGGATAGGCCATGAACATGGCCCGTGGCGTGAGGTGGAAGTCGGGCAGCGCGAGGTGCATAACAAAACACTGGCCGCGCAATTGCCGGATTGCCCGGACCGTACCGCAGCCGAGAAGCTGAAAGGGCTGCTGATTGCCGTGCCGCGCAGCAGTTTGCCGGAGCAGGATGAAGGCGAATACTACTGGTCGGATTTGATCGGACTCGCGGTGGTCAACGAAGCCGGTGTACCACTGGGAACCGTGGCGAATTTGCTGGAAACCGGTGCGAACGACGTGTTGAGTGTGCAGGGTGATGGCGGCGAAATCCTGATCCCGTTTGTGGCTTCGGCGATCAGGCGGGTAGACCTGAAAAACAAAACAATCCGGGTGGATTGGTCTGCGGATTACTGAGTAATGATATTTGACGTTATTACTTTGTTCCCGCAAATGTTCGATGCGCTGACGCAATACGGCATCACGCGGCGCGCGGCAGAACAGGAGAGTTATGAATTAAGGACGTGGAATCCGCGCGATTTTACGACAGACAACTACCGCTCCATCGATGATCGTCCCTACGGCGGCGGTCCCGGAATGGTGATGCTGGCGGAACCGCTGGTTGGCGCGATCAACGCAGCCAGACAGCGACAGGCGGCCAGCGGCGTGAAGAAAAGCCGGGTGGTGTATCTGTCGCCACAAGGACGGCTGCTCAACCATACAGTGGTCAAGGAGCTGGTAGCGCAACCGGATGAAGGATTGATTTTGCTGGCGGGGCGTTATGAGGGTGTGGACGAACGCTTGATCCGTCAGCAGGTGGATGATGAAATTTCCATCGGCGATTATGTGTTGTCCGGTGGCGAGTTGGCGGCGATGGTGTTGATGGACAGTCTGGTGCGGCAACTGCCCGGTGTGCTGGGCGATGCCGAATCGGCGGAGCAGGATTCGTTCGTGCAGGGTCTGCTGGATTGCCCGCACTACACCCGCCCGGAAATGTTTGATGGTGAAGCCGTGCCCCCGGTGTTGTTGTCCGGCAATCATGCCGACATACAGCGCTGGCGGCTTCAGCAGTCTTTGGGCAGGACGTGGTTGCGCAGGCCGGATCTGTTGGCCGGGCGTGATTTGACAAAAGAGGAGTCTCGGCTTCTGGCAGCGTTCCAGAAGGAACAAGATCCGATAACTAAAGGAGCAGTAAAGTGAATTTGATCGAAATATTGGAAAAAGAAGAAATTGCCCGTCTGGGCAAGACCATCCCCGGCTTCGCCCCCGGCGACACAGTGGTGGTCGGCGTGAACGTGGTCGAAGGCGAGCGCAAGCGCGTGCAGGTCTTTGAGGGGGTAGTGATTGCCAAGCGCAATCGCGGCCTGAATTCCTCGTTCATCGTGCGCAAGATTTCTGCCGGTGAAGGCGTGGAACGCACCTTCCAGACTTACTCGCCGATCATCGCCGGCATCGAAGTGAAGCGTCGCGGTGCAGTACGCCGCGCCAAGCTCTACTACCTGCGCGACCGTTCCGGCAAATCGGCACGTATCAAGGAAAAACTCGCCGCACGCGCCTAATCGCGAGCAGGTTTTTCAGCATCACAAAAAACGGGAGCCTGGCTCCCGTTTTTATTGCCTGCTGTTTTACTTGCAGGAGCGGGCCATGCCCGCGAATATCATTACAACAAAGCTCGCGGGCATGGCCCGCTCCTACAAAAACGCCTCTCATCCATCATTATGATCTGCGCCGGAATGACAGGGGATTTTTGCACATGGCGCGTGTATTATCGCAACTCACATTTAGAGCAATTCATGAACTATCAGGCGAAACTAAAAGTCCCGTTCGGCGTACTCGGCATTCGTTGCAGCGACGACGCGCTGACCGTCATCGACTTCCTGCCTGCGACTGCCAAACCGCAGCGCGCTGCCAATAAGCTTGCCGAGACCGTATGTGAACAGTTACTGCGCTATCTGAAAAATCCCGATGTGCAGTTTTACGTGCCGCTTGAATTGAACGGCACCACGCACCAGAAAAAGGTCTGGCAGGCCATGCTGGACATACCGCGCGGACAGACGCGCAGCTACGGCGAGTTGGCCGCCGAGTTGAAATCCTGCGCACAGGCCGTCGGCCAGGCCTGCGGCGCAAACCCGATCCCCGTCATCGTTCCCTGCCACCGCGTGGTGGGCAAGGCCGGGCTGGGCGGCTTTGCGCATCACACGTGCGGCGCCCACCTGGACATCAAGCGCTGGCTGCTGGCGCATGAAGGAGCAACAAAACCGGAGTCCGTCATTGATAGAGCTACTAGCCATTCGACTAAGCCCGCAAGCGGGCAAGTCGCTGGTTATCCCGCGAAGGCGGGAATCCAGTCCAATAAAAGCGCTGGATTCCGGGTCAAGCCCGGAATGACAAAACCAAAGTGAACAACGCCGACCTACTCGACGAATTCTGCGACAACCTGTGGCTGGAAGACGGCCTGTCGCGCAACACGCTGGACAGCTACCGGCGCGACCTGACCAAGTTCGCGCTCTGGCTGGAGCAGCAGTGCGGTGCATCCATTTTGCAAACCACGCACGGCGACATACAAGGTTACCTCGCCCATCTGGTCACGGTGCAGAAAGCCAAGCCCAGCAGCACCGGGCGCAACATCTCCAGCCTCAAGCGGCTGTTCCGCTATCTGCTGCGGCAGGGCAAGATCAGCACCGACCCCACCTTGCAAATCGACACGCCCAAGCTGCCGCGCAACCTGCCCAAGAGTCTTACCGAGCAGGATGTAGAGCAGTTGCTCGATGCGCCGGACACCCATACGCCGCTGGGCCTGCGCGACCGCACCATGTTCGAAGTGCTGTACGCCACCGGCCTGCGCGTGTCCGAGCTGGTGACGCTGCGCATCACGCAGGTGAGCATGGACATGGGCGTGGTGCGCGTGATGGGCAAGGGCAGCAAGGAACGCCTCGTGCCGCTCGGCGAAGAAGCGCTGGACTGGCTGCGCCGCTATCTGGCCGATGGCCGCAGCGTACTGTTGGGCAAACAGATCAGCGATGCGCTATTCGTGACAGCCAGAGGCAAAGGTATGACGCGGCAGATGTTCTGGTATCTGATCAAGAAGCACGCAAGAACGGGCGGGCTGAACAAATCGCTGTCGCCGCACACGTTGCGCCACGCCTTCGCCACGCATTTGCTGAATCACGGCGCGGACTTGCGCGTGGTGCAGATGCTATTGGGCCATGCGGATATTTCCACGACACAGATTTATACGCATGTCGCGCGGGAGCGGTTGAAGCAGTTGCATGCGATGCATCATCCGAGGGGATGAGTCGGTGTTTGCTCGTTTATTAAAGCCGTTCGCCCTGAGCTTGTCGAAGGGTGCAACACGTAGGTTGGGTTAGCAGTTTCACCGCGTAACCCAACATCAAATGCAAAACCAAGATCAACACCGCCGGGGGGTAGCCCGGCAGCTAGTCACTTTTTCTTGCTTCGCCAAAGAAAAAGTAACCAAAAAGAAGGCGACCCCGGTTTGCCGCCGCTGCACGGTTCCCTGCGTTGCTCGACTGGCCAGGCGGCTGCGGAACTCGCGCTACGCGCTCAGACAGTCCTCGCCGAAATCCCTGACCAGCCTGCGCTACTCGGCGGCGCTCAGGGGAAGAAAAGCGAAATCCCAAAATTACAAACTATAGTGGACCCCAATAATCAGACAGTAAATTAAGATGGTAGCCTGCTGTAAAAAGGAGCAGGTGATGAGCGAAACGAAGCGCAAGAATTTTACTGGTGAGTTCAAGGCCAAGGTAGCACTTGAAGCGATCCGTGGCATCAAGACGGTGAACGAAATTGGCCAGGAGTTTGGGGTGCATCCGACGCAGGTTGGCATGTGGAAGAAAGAGCTGCAAGCACAGGCATCCAGCCTGTTCGATGCCAAGCGCGGCCCGAAACCTGCCGACCCGTCTGCAAGTCCGGAGCGCCTGTATTCCGAGATTGGGCGGTTGAAGATGGAGCTGGACTGGCTCAAAAAAAAGTCTGGGATCAGCCAGTAGAAAACCGCAAGCAATGGGTCGGTGCCACCGAGCCTCTGGCGCTGACCCGGCAATGCGAACTCGCAGGTGTGGCGC
>Ga0209317_1001043_pt1 | contig 27155 bp, 32 predicted proteins | sample RifGroB2_FD_183994 | JGI IMG/M metagenome (GOLD analysis project Ga0209317, IMG submission 183994) | Soil microbial communities from Rifle, Colorado, USA - Groundwater B2 (SPAdes) (version 2) | ecosystem: Environmental > Terrestrial > Soil > Unclassified | place: Rifle, Colorado | collected...
AACTGGCTACCTACAAGGACATCGTCTGGTGTCCCTGCTTCGCACACGTGCGCCGTAAATTCGTGGAGGCCGAGGGCGGCGACCCGGCACTGCGTAACCGCATCCTGCGCAAGATCCGCTACCTGTTCATGTTCGAGCGCGTGGCATGGTCGCGCAAGGCAGAGGAGCGGCTGCGCATCCGGCAGGAGAAAGAGAAGCCGATCCTCGAAGAGTTGACCAAGATGGTCAAGGATCGTCTGCTCGCCGGGGGACTGCTGCCCAAATCCAACTTCGCCAAGGCGCTGAAATACTATCAAGGCCTGGCACCCTACCTGCCCAATTACCTCAACAACCCCGATGCCCGCATGGACAACAACGTGGCGGAGCGCGGCATCCGTCCGCTCACCATCGGCCGTAAGAACTGGCTGTTCGTCGGCAGCGAGGACGGCGGCAAGGCCAGCGCGACTATCCTATCCCTGGTCCAGACCTGTCGCAACCTCGGCATTAATCCTCTGGAATACCTGGAGGATGTGCTGCGCCGCATCATGGACCACCCCGCCAAGCATATCCACGAACTCCTTCCCGACAACTGGCTGAAAGCTAGACGGCAGATAATACCTGAGTAATTGTCCCGGTTAAAGATGGGCTACGTTTGTCGCTTACACACGGGTCGCACGTAGAGGTGCTGGAGCCGGATTGGCTGAGGGAGAAGGTGATCGAGGAAATGAAACTGGCGGTGAAAAAATATTCGCTAATAGGGCGCGCTTTGGGGGAGGTACAAGGCTAGGATTGGCCCATGGGGCATCCCTTTTCAGGGAACATTTGTCGGCGGATTGGTCGAAGCAGGGCCTGGGGGCCAGGTCTTGTATCTTGATCTTTTTCAACTGATTCTGTCGGACCCGCTATCAAGGCCAGTCCGCAGAATGCAGAACATCAAGAAGCAAGACCCGACCCCCTGGCCCCTGCAAGGCAAGAGCCCGGTGCGTTAATTCCGCACGCCGGGATCTGTTGGGGGGTGCCGGGAAACCGGCATCCCTACCGCGAACTGATTAGTTGACTAAGCTATTGTAATTACGTAATTAACAAACAAATCAACAACATCCCCACTAGCAGCCTACATCCCTCCGTCTACCAATCGCGGCCCGTAACGCTCCATTAACAGCCGAAGCACTTGCGCGCTAGTGAAGGCTGCATATCTTTGGTTTGAGTCATCTTTATCAGGATCGGCGAAATCGCATACCGCCTTTAATGCAAATGGCTGAGGCTGGGGATAGGAAGCAGCATATGCGGCCGCATATAAACCATACACCTCCATCTCAACACCCCGAAGTTCACGATGCTGAGCCTGTATTTCCCTAACTACCTCACCGTCTGCAAGTACCGCAGAGCCAGACGCAAGGGGACCTATCACTATCTGAAGCCCAGTTGCTGGGGAATCCCCTTGAAAGGCATCAACTATATCTCGCAAGGCAGCCTTATCGCCTCTAATCTGCTCCACATGCGTTCTAACGAGTGTGGAGAGACTCAGATGGTGTGGTGCGATCGAGAACTGTGTACTCTTTTTATCGCGTACCCGTTTTCCGCTCTGATAATCCCATGCAGGATCAGCAAGGATTACATCTCCAATGTGAACTTTCCCCTGAACACCAGCGCATATACCACACATAGCGAGAAGACGAGGCCTAAGCAGTGAGATGACTGCAGCACTTCGTAAAGCAGTTGAGACCATTCCCATGCGGGGGGCAAAGGTTGCACACACAGTTATCTTACGACCACCCACTTCGAAAAAACCATCTCTTACGAAAACTATATCATCAAGAGGTCTAGCAGTAGACCAGTTCCATGGTAATTTTAAAATTTCTTCTAATTCAGGTTTCTCTAGTGCGCATACTATTGCTAAATCAACTTTGCTTTTAGAATCTGAATTAGCCTTGTCTCCTTGATACTGGAGGTACCTGACGCAGTTGATGACCTGGTTGATCCATCCGAAATTGTCATGTGAGTACTGAACAATAGTCCAAGTAAGATCCTCAAATATTCTTGAAGCTTCACTTACAATTTCCTTGTCAGCTGTTATTCCTACGATACGACCAGGCTTTATTAATTGGACATCTTCGTGCAGTTCTCTTAAAAGATCCATTGAATTACTAATATCTGGGTCACTCTCCGGCCAGAGAGGTAGGAGAACGTCTAGCAAAAGTAGGTCATAATATTCTTTTTCAAGCTTTTCACGAGCTGATTTTGCACAGGTCACAATTTCTATTTCATTTCGTGCCACACCAATTTGGGCTAAGGCTTCAACAAATTTACCATAACGACGTATTTCATCGTCTGTAATCAATATCCTCACGCCTTCTTCCTCCTAAAACATCATAAACAAGCTAGACCTATTTCTCCAGCAACTTAACAAGTTTGACCTGCCACTTTTTGCCTGAATCAAAGTAGATCACTCCAATCAATAGGTCAGGGAACTCATGCAACAACTCCATTGTTAGCACAGATATATCTTTCTCATCAGAACCTTCACCAAAGGTTTTGTACTGAGTGACTACAATTACAGACGCAGTTGATTCGATAGCAGAAAGATAACGTAAGATGTCGATCCCCCCAAAACCTTGCGGCTTTCCACCTGATTCGGTTGAAGTGACATCAAAAGATGGCAGAGATATGTCGAGCAAAACTAGATTGTAGTCGCTTTCGTCCACTGAGCTAATTGAAGAAGATACCGATCTGGCATAATCTATTTCAGCAGAAGGAAACTTCTTTGATACGAATTCGTATAAATTATTTAACTTATGCTGATCGTCTTCGATTATTAATACTTTCATCACACTAACTCCGTTGCGGGCACGACAAAGAAGGGCATGCCCATAGAAACGATAAACCTGTTCTCACCTGAAAAGCCGAAGTTCAAATATTTACTGACGTCACAATGGTCACCAGGAATATAGCGACTCAGCTTAATTAATCCTGAATTACCCTCTGTTGAAAGGACGTTGATATGTTCACCTCTGATAATTTTATTTCGTATGTCTTGTAACTTAACATTATTAACCTCATTATCTATACCGCTTTCAACCTCATTCTCAACTGTTACAACCAGTAGTTCATTATCTAATCTTACATTTAGTATAATTTCCACATTGTTCTTTAACCCTGAGTGTTTATTTACGTTACCCAGCATTATTAGCAGAATGTCAGTAATAGTTGTCAAGGTTTGACTGGTCAATGGAGGATATGCACCCTCCAAATCAAGCTTTATTTGTGGCTCAAACCCAGGACAAACATTTTTGGTCATCTGTATTGCTATATTTATGACCTCCTCCATAGAGAAGGTCCGAGAGTGATCTTCGATAATATTAAAATTAAACCAACCTGATGCCTTTTCGAGTGCGAGTTGAAACGCCAGATATCCTCTGTTGATATTATCATTTATAAATGCAATGTTTGCATTATCAGACAGAGCACTCAATTGGAAGCGTAATGTTTCTATTGCCTTCCTCACCTCGTCGTGGACGTGACACCTTAGTTCGTTTCTTACCATTTCAAGAGAAGCATCGGTCCATACACCGAATTGAGCAAATGCAACATCTAGCAACTTATCAAAAGAGACACCCTCTGTAAGATCCATTTTTATCAAATTGAAAACAGTATTGGTCATATTGACATCAATTAAGCCCTCGGGGTATTGTTCTGAGCGTATCCTCAGCTTCCTGTTGATAAACTCATCAAAAATGGTCGTAAGTGTCTCTGAAAAGCGCCCAAAAATAACTTCAAGTGATTCTATCAGGTGAGCACAGTGCCACATGAGATCTGAATGGATCTTATCTGATAAGACATATTTTCTGAGATCCTGTTCGTACACTGCAATTAGGCCCTCATCGTTGAGTGGACTTCTCAGGAACCCTTCAAGGCTTCCATGCCGAACCCTCAGACTTAAATAACCGTTAAGCCCGTCTTTGGGGTCATTCAAAAACTTCTCCAGCAGACTACTAAGCATTTGCATTAATAGCTGATCTGCCTGCGATTCTGGCTTTACAAGTAATTCTGGAGGTAGTATATTTGCATTTTCATATATTTTTGAAACTATTAGTCTGAGATCAGGTAGCGGTACCGTATCAATTGCTGTCAATTCCATCCAGCGATTATAAGCCTCTTTGTGTTCTTTTTCTGACCACCGTTTGAGACCTGGGATATCGACGAATACTCTACTTTGATCCACCTTTTGCATGCCTACGTTAAGCGCTGCCTCAAAAGCAATATCCTTTATTTCTGCCTCATAGCTCTCAGAATTGGAAGGGTCTACGGTTAATAGTATTTGGCAAATAGATAATCTCTCTTGCGCAAGTTGCTCTGAACTCTTAAACATAGTAACAAATATCATATTGTCTTGGATAAAAATGTTTTTCAGTATTTCCATCTCAAGACGTGATATTCCTTTGCCTTGTGCGACCTGTGTTGCGATAAGACCCTTTAAACCTGTTTTATACATTCCAGCAACGCATTGACGAAGATTGAACAGAGCGTTATCGTCATGATTTTGACCACAGTATAGGTATAAGCACATAGCGAGGTGTTTGAGAGAAAAGCACTTAATATCTCGCCATTTTTTACCATTCAACAGTATTTCAATAGGTAGTTCGTGCTGAAACATAGTATCTTCTGCACAACATTCAGCTATTAATTCATATGATCTTTCGATATCATCATTAAAAACATATGTGTGAATAAGTGCTCTTCTGCTCTCCCACAGCATATCTTGGTCACAACCTTCTACTTTAACATCTTCTGCTAACTGCATAGCTGATGTATATTGGTCTCTAGTGAGGTCTTTGTAAACAAGCTGTAACTGGTCCATTGCAGGTTGGTAGTCTGACCCGAAACCATTTTGATATCTCTGCGTATATGATTGTTCTAGCTTAGCGTCAATTTGTTCCGTCGACCAAGGCCCTTCCTTTTTCGCAACATCTGCCATAACAGGTGTACAGTTCAAAGCTGAGAAAACAAAAAGCGGTGGCAGCAACCAATTCGACTCAGATAAAGAGAACTTGCGAAAAACAAGAGCAGACATTGGAAGCGCAATGGACAATGATCCGAAGTTAAGCAGTCTTTTTAATAATAGTTCTATATTTTTGTCACGGTTTTTGCTCCTACAGATTATGGCCCGGAGGTCTGACACTAAGAGGGATTCAAGACCGACAACTTTGTTATTGGGCAACGGTAGAGCCTGTTTCCGTGCATCGGTGTATAAGGACCATGCAGTGACTTTTGACGAGGATGTGTCTGCACCATAACTTGGAGATGAGGAATAAATGGATTTAAGGAGTTGTATTCGGCTATCTTCTATAGGATCTAGCTTTTTTAGTAATGGGAAAAGAGATTTGATACAATTAGTGTAGTTACTAGGATACACAGCAACAAGAGTTAATGCTTTAATGAGTGACTCATAGCAATCAATTACAGAGGCATATTTATCAATTGACAAAATTGCTGCTATTCCTTCTTCTGTTTCTGGCAGTTGACCTAGCAGTCTATATTCAAAGTAGCTTGAAATGAAATCAGGTAGTTTATATTTTTGTACATATCCTTTGATGTTTTTATAAAAACCACCTGCTGTAGACTTTTCTTCATTTCTAATACTGATATTATGAATAAGATATAGAGTTAATGGCTGCTTTAGCTCAGATGATATTGCTTTCAGCAGATCTTTGTTTGCTTTTAAACCTGATGACTGCTGAGTCAGAGCAAACTTAAGTTCGATACCCCACAATGACTTTCCTAGATTTTTTTCCATGACTTCTAGAGAAACCAGGGCCTCTTCGTAGGCTCCGGCCATCACCTGTCGTTCTATTCCTTCCCTATACTCTATGAAGCTATTAATTTCATTAGTATGCTCCATTACGACACAAAGGGCCCAGGTTAGTTCCGCAACTCCTGATGCTGGAGAAGATGCAAGAACGGGAAAAAATTTATTGTAGCCGTCCCTGCGTTGAGGAATTAACCTCTTCATAATAGCTGGCGCTATTACCTGACTGGATTTGTAGACACTCGGTATCGCACTGGGTGGCAACTCGGCCATTAACCTCTTCAACTCTTGCCTGATTGCAATCTCACCTTTACCAACCTTGCCCCTTAATCTGTTCTTTATATTATGCATATCTAATGTTTTCAAAGTATCACCCTCAAACTGAACAGTGAATGTGTTAAGTATGACTAAGTTAATCTTTTCTAGCATTTCCAAGGTCTTATGAAAAGCTTTTTCTTCGTATGGTCGAATTGGTATTTGAGCCGCCCGCGTGGGATTCTGATCCAGAATCGGCGTCGTGGTTGCCCCTCTGATCAGAAGACGATCAAAAAGTCGTTGAAGAAGTGGCAAAGAGTCGGAAGAGTCGAGAAATTCACCATCGACACCTAAGTTGACCAAGCAGGAGCCTATAGCGAGGCTCCTGCGAACCACAAAAAGAGACAGTAACACTTCCTCCTGCCAACTGAGAGCATCAGAGGGGTCAGAGCTGGACATTGCCCACACAAAATGTATAAGTCCTCATAGAGGAGGACGGCTATGGCGCGCCCACTACGTATTGAATTTCCTGGAGCCTTTTACCACGTTACATCCCGAGGGGATGAAAGGCGCGAAATCTACAAAAGTTCCAGAGATCGTGAGCGATTCCTGGAGTACCTGGCTTCTGCCGTGGAACGTTATGGGGCAGTTATTCACGGCTACTGCCTCAGGTCAGAGGAGCGGGGATGAACCGGCATTCCCATCGCCTCGGATGGCAAGACCTATCAGGTCAATCCCTGGAGGTCATCATCTCCGTCGGCTATCGGGTGAAATCCCATCGCGGCACCCAGTTCCGTATCTGGGCCACCCAGCGACTGCGGGGAGTACATCATCAAGGGGTTTGCTCTCGATGATCAGCGACTGAAGCAATCAGGCGGCGGCAATTACTTCAATGAGCTGCTGGCCCGCATCCGCGATATACGCTCCTCGGAAAAGGTCTTCTGGCGCAGGTTCCAGGCCTCTTTCCTCTTTATGGCTCCCTCGTCACCGGATGCCCCGAATCCTTCAGCACGTCGTGACCTATAATATTTGTCTCGTAACTCAGGCCAGACCCAGGGGCACCCTTTTCCGCTGTCCGACCGCCAAAACGGTACCCAATCAGCTTGGGGCTCGACCTCATGCCCCCTCAACGCCAGCCCGCTTGACATCTTGTCGATCCTCGATAGTATGTGCGAATGTTAATGATGGATCGAGGCCGGCTGGCGGCCAAGTCCGTCAACTTCTCTAGCCGCAACAATACCGAAGTGAAGGAGGTGTCGATGAAACGGAGAATGATAAAACGTGATTTCCGACATGCCGCTTCGCCTGCTAAATTCCTCGCCTTTTGGAAGAAAGTGCAGCATGGTATGACCGACAACCCGAGCCTTCCTGATTCAATCGCTGCCCTACGGCAACAGTATTTCGAGAAGTTAGACCTCCTTGACAAGACCTACCATCTGGCCCTCGATGGCGGCCGTTCGGTGATTCGCGAGCGCGAAAAGCTCTGTGAGGAAATCGTGGTGCTCCTCGACCAGATGGCATCGGTTCTGGAAGGTGCGTTTATACTTAATCCCGATGCACTTTTGACCACAGGATTCACCGTTACCCAGGAACGGAGAAGCCCCAACAGCAGGGGCCTGGGGGTCAGGTCTGCACCTTGACACGACCTAGGGATCGCAGAATCTCTTTCACTTTTTCGCGGAGGGCTGTTTCGCTATTGAATCGCGCTTCTAGTCTCGTGCTTGCCTTCACCACCGCAGAATCACCAAACCCGAAGTGAGCGCCTATATTTTTCAACCTCTCGCCACTGTACCGATGACAGATATGCAGGGCAACTTCACGAGCAAGCTTTGGCTCATCAATAAGTTCTTGTGCTTTCGCAATTATATTTTCAACAGCAAACCTTCTGGTCAACGCCCTTAGGGCAGGCACGTCAGGACGCTTGATTTCCTTTTCCAGATGGTCAGCCATAATGGTCTCAACGAAATCAGCGCCACCAAGTATCGTGGATGCGACTGTGTGATTAAGTGGGGAGTCATACTCTTTTCCGATCAGGTCTTCACAAATTCCCGATACTGCTGCTGCCTGACCGACAAATCCGCACCGAACATTTTCAGCGTATCGAAAGCTTATCCACCGCCAGCCTGCCATTGCGAATCTTCAAACTGCCAATGATTGTGGTGTAGTTGCCGGCATTGGTGCTGAATGTTGTGTCATAGCCACCTGTAAGGGTCGCATTTTTGCTATCGAAAATCAAACTTTCGGGGAATTCGGTCTCCCGCGCCAGGATCGTAGCGCCGTAGCCGGCGGCTGCGCAGGCAGACAGCAGGGTGCTGTATGCCGTGTTTCCTATTTTGATGTTTGGAGCGGCGATGAAACTCGCGGTAACTGACACGTCAGAGGTCGTGCTGATGCCGCAAGACCTGCTAGCACCCTGGCAACCACCGCTCCAGCCACCAAAGGTGGAATTACTGTCGGGGGTGGCGATGAGATTGACACTGCTACCGCCAGTAAAGGACGCACTGCACCCGCTGCTGCTGCCATTGATGCAAGCAATGCTGCCAGGCGAACTGGTAACATTGCCACCGCCGGTGCCGATGATTGTCACCGACATTTGTTGGGTTCTGTCAACCGTGATGGAAAATGCCGGGAGTGAAACCGTTCCGGTACTGTTTGAGGCGCTGATGACGATGTTTGGGCAAATGCCGGCGTCGGCATTGGCCGGTAAGCCGGTCAACGCACCGGTTGTGGTGTTAAAGTTGGCCCAAGTAGGTGGATTACTGATGCTAAAGCTGGTGGCGCTTGTGACCTTTGGGCTGAAGCTGTAGGTATTACCTGCCGTGACGTTGTTAGGTGGTGTGCCGGATATTGTCGGTAGTAGTGGACTGGCAAGCCATTTGAACACCCCGGCAACTGTTCCAGCATAGAGGGTCTGGGTGTTCGCGGGATCAAACGCGAGAGATCTGACAGTGCCCACCAGGCCGGTGGTGTCCGCCTTGGTCCAGGAGGTCCATGAGCCTCCGCCGTCGGTGGATTTGAATACCCCCGAATACGCAGTCACCGCATAGGTGTTCTGGCTGTTCGACGGATCGATCAGCAGGAAGTTAACTTGTTTCACTTGGTTGCCGGTCTGGGTGTCAGTCAACCCGCTGTTCAGCGCGTTCCAGGAGTCACCGCCGTCGGTGCTCTTGAATATCCCCCAGTACTGTGTCGTGGCATAGATGGTCTGGCTGTTAGACGGATCGAGCGCCAAGAAGTTGACCCGGGTGCCGGTCCGATTGTCTGTCAGCCCTTTGTTCACCGGATTCCAGGAATTTCCGCCATCGGTGGATTTGAATACTCCGCCCCGATATTCACCTGTCCCGGCATAGATGGTTTGCCCTTGGGTCGGATGAACCACGAGGCTGGTGACCCCGTATGAAACTAGCGAGCTCGTCAGCCCGCTGTTCATAGCGGTCCATGAGCCTCCGCCGTCGGTGGATTTGAACACCCCATATGTGCCTGCCACGGCATAAATAATCTGGGTGTTGGCAGGGTCGAACACGAGGGAGGTAACTTGGCTGTTCAGGGTCAAGGGCAGCCCGTTATTCGCTGCCTTCCAGGAGCCTCCGCCGTCGACGGACTTGAACACACCATTGCCACTTACCCCGGCATAGATGGTTTGGCTGTTGCCGGGATCGAACTTCATGAAGACGACATTCTTGGTCAGTTCGCTGATCACCGCACTCCAAGAGCCCCCACCGTCGTTGGATTTGAATACCCCTTGGCCGTATTTCTCCCCATATACCCCGGTGTAGACCGTCTGGCTGTTGTTCGGATCGATGGCCATGAAGGTGGCCGCAACATTAATCGGCAGACCATTCATCGCACGCCAGGAGGCTCCGCCGTCGGTCGACTTCAATGCCTCACCGCTACTAGCCCCGGCGTAGATGGTCTGGCTGTTGGAGGGGTCAATGGCCAGGGAGTAGGCATAACCAAAACCGCCCGTCACACTCCAGGTGGCTCCGCCGTCAGTTGACTTGTATAGCCAACTGTTCACTCCGCCTACATAGATGGTCTGGCTGTTGGCCGGATCTATCGCCAGGGAGACGACGTAGGTCTGACTCAGGCGGGGACTCCAAGTAGCTCCGCCATCAGTGGACTTGAACACCGCAGCACCTGCCCCGCCAGCACCTATCCCGGCATAGATGGTCTGGCTGTTCTTCGGATCTATTGCTATGGCGGTGACATTCGCCCAGGAGGGTAGCCCAATCTTCACGGAGCGCCAGGAGCCTCCACCGTCGGTGGACTTGAACACCCCATCGGTTGTCCCTGCATAAATAGTTTTGCTGTCGGCGGGATCAATCGCTAGCGAGATAGCATTCGTGTTAGTCAGTCCGCTGTTCACTACACTATAGGGACCTCCGCCAACCAAAATCCAGGAGCCACCCCCGTCGATGGACTTGAATACCCCATCGGTTGTCCCGGCATAGATGCAATTACTGCTGATAGCTAGCGTGTTAACATTACCGCCGTACGTGGCCAAGGTCAGCCCACTGTTCACCGCCTTCCAGGAACCTCCGCCGTCGGTAGACTTAAAAATGCTGCGATATGACAGGGCATAGATGACTTGGCTTATCGTCGGATCTATGGCCAGGAAGGTAACCTTTGTTTCTGTTAGCCCGCTGTTCATCGCCTTCCAGGAACCTCCGCCATCTGTGGACTTGAACACCCCCCCATTAGATGTGCCGGCATAAATAGTCTGGGTGTCGGCGGGATCGATGGCAACAGCGTTTACTCTTCCTTCATATGGGCCACCGGTATGCTGCCATGTGGTAGCCATTGCGGCAACATTCATCAAAAGCAGAGAAAGCAACACCACCCCCACAACCCACAACATCCTTTTTCGCATGGTGCCTCTTTTGATCAGATATTTGGACGAAAAATGGACGATGACTGACAATCGCCCAGCAGCGCCGTGACATTATCAATTAATTAGATGAGTTTCAATATAATTTCAGAACTATCGTGGCATAGGCCTGGGGGGCATAGGCCTGGGGTCAGTTATGCACCTTGACACGGCATATTCGGGAAATACTTCCGCTATGACATAAGACGACTGTTCTTCCCCTGTTTCAGGATTCCGCGAACTGCCGCAGTTGAGGAACTCTGCTACGGCGAACTTGCAGGGATATGGTCACAAGCTCATCAGTAGGGTGCTTTTTCGTGTGTGCCCGCATATATTATCTCCACCGATACGGTACCGCGCTCTTCGGCCCAGACGGCAACATAGGTCGGATGCCCTTTTTTAAGATGACAATGGTGCCGGTTGTCTCCAAGGGGATATTTCAACTCCTATCCGCGCGCGGCGGCGCCCTTTTGTTATCGTCGCTGGAACTGGAGGGTATTGTTTGGCTCCGGTCCGACCACCAAAACGGTACCCAATCAGCTTGGGGCTCGTCCTCATGCCCCCTCAACGCCAGCCCGCTTGACATGTTGTGGATAATTGATAGCATGGGTGAGTGACAGCTAATGTTGGCGCGAGGCCGGCTGGCGGCCAAGTTCGTCAACTTCTCTAGCCGCAACAAAACGGAAGTGAAGGAGGTGTCGATGAAACGGAGAATGATAAAACGTGATTTCCGACATGCCGCTTCGCCTGCTAAATTCCTCGCCTTTTCCAAGAAAGTGCAGCATGGCCTTACCGACCACCCGAACCTCCCTGATTCAATTGCTGCCCTCCGGCAAAAGTATTTCCAGAAGGTAGACCTCCTTGACACGACCTACCATCTGGCCCTCGATGGCGGCCGTTCGGTGATTCGCGAGCGCGAAAAGCTCTGTGAGGAAATCGTGGTGCTCCTCGACCAGATGGCATCGGTTCTGGAAGCTGCGTTCATACTGAATCCCGATGCACTTTTGACCACAGGATTCACCATTACCCAGGAACGGAGAAGCCCCAACAGGGTAAGGTTACCGCTGGTAGCTCCTTCGGATTTCAATGTTGCAAACGCTGGCGAAGGAGGCAGGGCGCTTGCCACGGCCAGCACTTTTCCGGGCGCGTTAGTCCACGAGATCCACATCAACCAGAAAGACCCAACGGTTGAGGATGACTGGTTCCACAAGGCGATCTTTCCCTATTCGCAGCAAATGGTAATGGAGAGTATCGCAGCTGGAAATACCTTCTTCCGAATGAGGCACTATGGCCAGGACGGCCCCGGGCCTTGGTCCGGTGTCATGAGCACAACGATCACCTGATCGGCGGCTCAACCGGTTGGCGCTACAGCTTAGTCCTGAGGGTACCTCAATGGTACCCTCTACTCCTTCCCCTTCCCAAGCGGTGATCTGTTTCCCCCCCTCCTGATCCTCCTTCTCAACTGCGTCTCCCGAGCCTAAGGTAACCCCACTGAATGATGAAAGCCCCTTTGATGGAAGGCTGCCCATTTTTGCCTGAGCTTCATCCCCGCCATCAAAATTTTCACCATCGCTATCATGAACTTTATGACCGCTATCATCAACTTTACGATCGCCATCTAGAACTTTATGATCGGAATCAACAACTTTATGATCGTCATCACAATTTTCATCATTGCTATCATGAACTTTATGATCGCAATCGCGAACTTTACGGTCGCCATCATAATTTTCATGATCGCTATCCTGAACTTTATGATCGCTATCGCGAACTTTACGAGCGCCATCATGATCTTCATCATAGCGATTCGCACTTCACCCCCGTTGCCCCCCTCGCCGCAACCTGGGGTGGGTCAATTTGAGACGCCGATGGTGGGTCAATTTTCAACGCCGATGGCACCCACTTCGAGTTGGATATAAGAAGAGCGCAGAAAGGAAGGCATTGATGCTGCGAAAGAAAAGGGGGTATCGTCGGGCGTGAACCCACTGAACAGAAACAAGTGGGGAAGGTGCTGGAGTTAATCGCCTCCGGGATGCCGAAACTGGATATTGCAAAGCGGCTCAGGATAAAGCAAGAGCAGCGTTTAAAGCATCGCGGAGCAAGCACAGGCGGAAACGTCCTACTAATGCCTCGTGTGCCCCTCGATTTTTGAAGCTCCTGTGCTTGTCTTTTTCCAGCCTATCTTGTCCGATAGATTTGTCAGGTTCCTTGGTGTAAATGGAGTCAGAAACCTTTGATGTTTTGTTCGTGCACAGAAGGCACCGCATCCCACGTTCTCCCCTGCAGGAGTCGTCCATTCTGCTTCTTGGCCCGTTTCTTACCATCGACACCCCAGCCGCCCCACTGCTTAAAGAAAAAGGCTGAACTCTGTTCGTCGCACTGGCGTTTAATGTTGAGCACCCACTCCTGCTGCATCGGGCGGGCCTTTGGTCCAGATTCGCCACCGACGATTACCCAGTGGATGCCATTCAAGTTTAGATCACCCAAGTCTTCCAGCAGCGGCTCCACGGAGATGAAGCGGATGTGTGCTGGAACCTGACGCAACCAATCAAGGCGTGGGACGCCGTGCTTGCGGTTCTCGACGGTGACCCCCAGCCAGGCGTTCCTTGGTATTTCGTAGCCCTGAAAGAATGCTGCCATGCGCTTTGCACGCTTTGTGAGCACCTGAAATGTATGCTGCGGAGCCTGCCGGATCACGTCGAAAACCTGCCTGATGTATTCGTCTGGGATGCTCTCGTGGAACAGATCACTCATGGAGTTCACGAAGTAGATGGTCGGCTTGTTCCGTTTGAGTGGTTCCTCCAGGCGATGCGGTAACATGGTCAGCGCAAAGCCATTCTGGTAACCGTTGACGCCCATTGCCTGCAGGCGTTTGGCCATCGCCTCGGCATAGCAGTGGTCGCAGCCGGGTGACACCTTGCTGCACCCCACTGCAGGGTTCCAGGTTTGTTCAGTCCACTCTATACTTGTCTGTGTACTCATGTTTGTACCCTCAACAGTGTTTCGTTTTTTTCAAAGTTGACAACATTGACCGGTCTGGCTCGCTTTGCGTCTAAGTTGCGGACCTTTCCTTCCTTCGCCAACTCCCCGAATGCCCTCTGGAAATCCAGCGGGAACCATTCGGTGTTCTCCAACATGTCAGCAAGCTCTCGGATGCCAAACTGTCTAGGCTCTGTGGACAGGAGGGTCAACCAGTGTACTTTTACCTCGGACAGGTCCATGTCAGCTCGCTCATCGGTGACGTGTGCGGCGGCTGAGAAAAGTTCAAATTGCTTACTTTTCTCGACTCGCTCGTCCTGCTTCGCCAGTGCTCGAACCTTCTTCTGGACAAGTTCCAGCTTTTCGGACGCCTCCATGAACTCGACAATTCCCTTGGGGTGTCGAGTCAAGTACACCAAGTGGTAAAGGGTGCGGTCTCGTGTGGGCTTTTGCACTTTGACACAAGCTGTTCGAGGCAGCCCTCTTCCGCCGGGAGTCACTTGCTTGATATTATTGCGATAGAGCGACAGGAGATATACTTCACGTTCTTCTGGTGACATCCCCTGAGTGTCTGGTAGCACGCCAAATATACGCTCCATATCCTCCTGGAACACCGGCTGCGGCACGGTCCGAGAAAGGAAGTCGTACATGAAGTTGATGAGAAACTCGGAGTTGGGACGCTTGAGGAGCGGTTCAAGTGTCGGCAGTTCAACAACATTTTTCCAGCCCATGGGATCAATGAAGAAGAAGGCAAAGCTGTCAGAGCCGCACCAAGAAAGAATGTCTCGCCGTAGTTCATGGAATTTGCCCTGGAGGGCATCAGTTGCAGTTCCATCGACCGGACGTGCTGCAAGGTAAACCTGGAGATTTTTGAAGCGAGTTGGCTTCTCTTCGACGTACAAGGCCCTAAACTGCACATCTTTGCCGATCTTGCGCAGCGCCTCACGACACTTGTTGATGAGATTCAAGGAAATGACAATGGAAGTGTCCTCAAGGTCATCCGCCTGTGATTTCCAAGGTCCCGCAAAGCAGTCTACGTAGCAGATCGTCCTTTGGTGGTGGCCGACGATCATAAACAGACGCTCCAGATAAGCCTCAAGCAGACAGTGCTTGAAGTATGCTTGTTCGCGACCTCTGTACTGCACAGGTATTTCCATAGTACCTCCGTACCACACTCCTGCGACAGAATACGTCACTAGCCAGGATTAGGCCTCAAATATCCTTCCGAACTCCTCTTCCATCTTCCGTCGGGTCTCCAAGGAGACACCACGGGTGCCTTTCAGCTTTCCATCAATCAAGTCAGCAACAATGCGCTGGTGCAAACCGTTTTTTTTTGCCCAGGAGTTGACGGTCTCGCCAATATCCACGAGCTTGTGCGCGATTATTTTCTTCCGTTGTTCCCTGTTCATTGCTGGCACCCTGCGCAAGTTCTACTGCGATTCTGGCTTTTCGTTGCCGACCGTACTCTATCTTAGAGTACATGTCAATATTTTAACCTGCTGGCAAAAAACATGAATACTGCTTAAGCCTGCTGCCTGCCATCGGCGCTTTGTCTGTTTTCTCTCACTTAATCGCAAGTGGGATAATCCTCCGACGACAAAGCGACCGAAGTTGCAGGGATTATGATTAGAATTTAACAGGAGGTTTTTGTTATCGACAGTAACTGCAGTATAGCGAGTACAACGAAGGATTAGTGGGAGGAGGTTCAAACAGCATCAGGTTGTCCAGACTCCCAACAATAGGGTGTAAAAATCCCATGCTGAGGGGGGTGAGTCCCTGCTCAGGGGTTGCCAATCGGCTTCTACTTGGCAATGGACTTGACGACTTTGTAAATCAGTCGCAGTTTTTCTTGACTCAACCCCTCCAGCAGTTCTTGTATTTGCCTGCCGGTAATTTCCGGCGTCCCAAGGTGTGAAAAATCGAAGAGATCTTTCAATTCGACCTTTAGCGCCTTTGCGATAGCCTCAAGCGTCTCGGCGTACGGAAATGCCCCGCCTCGCTCAATACGGCTAAGATACTTGCTTTCAATCCCGACTTGTTCTGAAAGTGCGTGTTGCGATAATCCAGCACCCTTTCTGAGTTCTTGGATGCGGCTTCCAAGCAATTCTTTCGTATTTTTCATCGCTCCCCCTTGCGCCACAATATCCAGCTTTTGGAGAGCATTTGAAACTAACGCATCGCATGAAAGATGTTGACAAAGTCGCATGATAAGGTAGACTCAGCCCTTTTCCGTTTGATTTTAAAGCGCTGATTCTATCGAACAGGACGACCAACATAAAGAGGAGGAACCAGGAAAAATGGAATTGTCATTAGGTAACCAAGCAGCAAAAAATCCAGGTGTAGCCGCTGTCTTATCATTTTTTGTACCGGGACTTGGGCACATTTATGGTGGGAAGATCGGAAAAGGAGTGACAATTTTAATCTATTACAGCATTTTTGCCATTCCAAATGCTATATTCATCGCCTATGCGTATGGTGATGCCCAGTCATTAGTGCCCATACTGATCTTATCTGGAATGGCATTATTTATTTGGGTGAGAGCTATAACTACCGCTTACAAACTTGTAAGTGAATCGAACAAAGTTGGTTCTGCGCTGAAAAAGTGCTCATACTGTGCTGAGTTGGTCAAAGAAGAGGCCATTCTTTGTCGGTTCTGCAATAACACTCTGGAGGGAAGATGAAGTCTAAAGCAGTATTAATTGTTTCAATAGTTATCGCAATTGGGCTTGGCATTGGGGGGTTCTTCTACTTCGAACGTGAAAGCATCCGGTAAAAAAACAGTTTCACAGGTGCTGAAGAATAGCTACGGCTATTCCGACGCCGGATACAACTTCAGTTGAAATTCTACCGGAAGGAGGGCCTGGAGAGTCCGCCGTCATGTCAGTAACCTACCGGCGATGCGTTGCCGTGGGATCGTGCACCCGAGCAAGTGGGTAAAGACATGAGGGATCTGGAGGATATTGGCCAATGCCTCAAGTCTTTAGCAGGCGGTCTGCACATCGGAGACAATGTGTATAACAACGGAAGCGAGATTAACAGCTGTCGTGACTCTATCAAACTGTACAATGTCAAACATCCAAAATCCCCGATGACAAACATTGGTGGCTAATGCTGGTCATCACATCTGTCAGTGACCGGCTGCTGGAGTGTCGATACTTAGCACCGTTTAAAGGATTTGATAGATGACAAGAAGTGCTTGGCTATCAGCTTTTGACACGCAGTATAAGCAACTTAGCTGCCGGTTACTGGATGTTGCTCGCAACGAAATCCCAACCCCATCTCCTAGATTAAACCGAGAGGATGATAACTCCACTCGCCTTAATCTGATTGATGACCTGTACCTTGGTATTCATGACAAGACACAAAAGCCCTACTGCATCAGCCTCCTTTACAAGAAACGTCAAATTATTTTCAATATTGATCTCACCGATATAGTGCTTCATGACGGGCTATATTATTGGTATCTTAAAATGCCGAAAGGCGATACTAATAAACAGGTAATACATAATGAATTCAAGTGGGCACAGGAGTTTCCTGAGGTATACATATCTGCAGTTAAAAACATCAAATCAACTATCAACACCGTTAGCAATGTACACAAATGCGGCTACTGCTTATGTGAAAAAGCATCTCAAGAAGAGCTAGAATCAACATTTGTTGGGCTTATAAATGTTTTGATCTCAAAACATCCGACTCGAACGATCCATAAATTGGTTTGTATATTAAAGGTGCCAACGGATACGCACTTGTTTGTGCATGCCTCTGAAGATATAACTAAAGAACCTGATGTTATTTCTCACGGTCGCCAGCCGATTACCTCATTCAAGGAAAGGGTGGTGGCTCAAACTCGGCGAGGAACCCGTCAGGCTCGTCTTCGGCGGTTAGCAAGCGCCCCACGAACTCCTCTAAAAATCTTCGTAACATCCTCCGCATTCGAGCGCAATCCAGACGTGGTCGCAGAAGTGTTGTCTCGTGCAGACGGCATCTGCGAGGCCTGCGGCGAATCAGCTCCGTTTCTTCGGCGCACGGATGGGTCACCGTACCTTGAAGTCCATCATAGCATTCAACTTACGAACGGAGGTGAGGATACGGTCGAAAACGCGGTCGGCCTATGCCCAAATTGTCATCGTCGTGCACACTATGGATAATATTTATTCCAGGCCTCTTGCTGCCCCCGCCCTGTTCGCTCCAGCATTTTCTCCTGCCGAACGTTAAATCGGAACCCTTGACGTGGTGCTCACTGTAATGATAAACCATCAGCATGAGCTATCGAAACTCCATACCGTTCAACTCTTTTCTAAGGCCTGATGCCGCTCCGTACCAGACCCATCTCCATGCCCTCCGCTCCCGGCTTAGCTCCCTTCCGTGCTTCAAATACTGGAAGACGATCCATGAAGACCACCTGCTGTTGGTACTGCAAAATCTTCATCTTGCCTATCAGATGTCGCCGGAGACGTATGTGGCCTACTCCCGGAATAAGAACGACTATTCAAAGGCAGGTGCGCGGAAAGCGCCCTTCAAGGTGGCGTATGGTGCCACCACACGAATCGTGGACGGTCTGACCGAACTCGGTCTCGTGGAGGGAACGAAGGGTATCTACTATGATGATGACAGCAACCCGCAGAACCTTCTGGCCGCCTATGTTTCACGGATGCGGGCTACGCCCGTCCTTGCCAGTTCCTTTCCGGGTACGGAGATCGCCGTTCTCAGGGTTGTGCCTCGGGAGAAGGAATTGGTTGTTCTCCGCGACAAGGCCGGATTGGATGTCCCGTTTGCTGAAAATGAAGAGATCCGGGTGATGCGGGAGAACCTCCAGCTCATCAACGCCCTTAACAAGCGGCACTTCATTGCGCTCTGCGTGCTCGACGAGGAGTTTCAGAACATCTTCCGGCGGATCAACAGCGCGCGCTACGGAGGACAAGCTACCTCTGACATGTACTTCGGCAATACCGATGTGCATCGTATTTTCTGCAACGGTACTTTTGACGAGGGTGGGAGATTTTACGGTGGCTGGTGGGAAAACCTCCCGAAGGAGTATCGAAAGTTCATCCGCATCGATAATCGAATGATCGAGGAACTCGACTACTCTTGCCTGCATCCAACACTGCTGTATCTGGAAGATGGCCTGCCCGTACCCGAGGGAGACATGTACGAGGTGCCAGGATTCCCACCGGAAGCTCGAAAATTTCTGAAAATCTCGATGGTCATCTTGCTCAACACTAAAAGCAGGGCTTCCGCTAAGGCAGCGATTCGACAGGACCAGAGGAAGAACCCAGATTATCCTCCACTTCCTGAAGGTATGACCCTGGATCAGGTCTTTGATGGTTTCCTGAAGAAACATGCTGGCATTGCCCACCATTTTTTCAGGATGATGGGGACACGGCTACAACGTATTGATTCCGATTTAGCAGAAGCTGTTATGCTCAAACTTGTTCGGAGAGGCATTGCAGTACTTCCGCTACACGACTCATTCCTCGTGAGTCGCATCCACAGGGACGACTTGGCGGTAGCAATGAACGACGCCATTTCGGAAAGGTACCAAACCCAGATAAAGGTCAAACTCGACCCGACAGCCTGGGACTTCATCTATGACATCGGAATTGAGGACGAGTATGGCCGCGATGTTGAAGCGTATGAGAGAGAAGCTGTCAGAGATTTAAACCGGGCTTTCCTTGAATACAATCGGCAGTTTAAACAGTACCAAAAAGCCAAAAAGTCACTGCAAACGCACATCTCAGCCCATAGAAAAAGTGATCCACTCAGCCACTATTCCGTTGACGGAGTTGACGACTCATGGGAGTTTTAGCCCCACGAAGTTGCCGCCGAAAAAGATAACCTGCCGCAATCACATCCAGGAAAAAACTCCGCATACCGACCAGACAACTCTCTCCTGAGTAGGCACCCTCCAACATAGTACAGCAAACCTACGCAGTTTACCTCAAAGCATTCTTGAGTAAATTGGTGCGCCTTGCCTTTCGCTTCGCTTCGCTCCGCTCAGTCTCGGCGCCACCGGGGTGGATTTAGGGGCAGAGGTTCATCCCAGCACTCCGCCTCCCTCCTTCTATTACTAATACACTTTCTCCCCCAAGCACACGATAAAGCTCTTCTGGCCGATTCCAGCGTCTGCTACCAGGAAGTCCAATGAAGGTTATGTAACTCAGCATTTCAGGGAGGGGGTGGGTGCTTTCTCCCCCATTTGCGAAGGTTGAGAACTGCTTACTAAGGATGTATTGAGTGCATTCTGGTGCCAGTGCATTTAGCCCTGACCGAACACACAGTATCCACGGGCTTGGGCCATCTCTGCGAGTTGACTTGACGGAAAAGCTGAGGCCATAGGCAGGTCCAGCCCGACATCGATGACACGCCTTATGCAAAGGAGTCATTTACCCGAGGCACGATCTGTGTCCCCTGATTTTCCGACGTAGGCTTGCACAAATGTGGCCCTGTGGTGATGGACCCTGTTACGTAGCACCTGATGATGAAGGGAGACCTTGCAAAGTGAGCCGGATTTTGGTACAGTCAGCCCACAAAAAGTACCAGAAAGAACGAGCCCAGAGGGGTTACAAACCACCGACAATTCCGACACTTGCGGGATTTCACGGTTTGCACCCGCTCATCTCCACCATAAAATCAAGGGGTTACAGTTTAGGCTGTAGCCCCTTTTCCGTTTATGTATCCTCCTGCGAATCCTTTTCTGTTTGCGCTGAAGGGCGAAAACGAGCGCGGAACCCCTCCAGGCAGCACAAATTATCTCAACTTTCTCCTCACTATCCATCCCTGTCCCTATCTTGGGTTCGAATCATCAAGCCCCAAAGTTTCGCGTTTTCCCAACTTTTCTGCTGGTGTATCCTCCCATCTATTGAACTTCCCCCGGTATTGTGGACAGTCCGAAAAGCTGCTACAAGAGCAGACGGAGGACTGTCATGGTATCGAAGAGGAAGTCATACACCCGCGAGTTTAAGATTGAAACGGTCAAACTGGTTACTGATGGAGGCGCCGACGTAAACCAGATTGCCGCAGACATGGGGATTCACCCCAACACGCTCTACAACTGGATTCGGCAGTTTTCAGCTAAGCCCACCGAGGCGTTTCCTGGCAAAGGAAACATGGCCTCTGAGGCTGAGGAAATCCGCCAGCTCAAGCGCGAGGTAGAGCGCTTGAAGATGGAGCGTGAAATCCTAAAAAAAGCAATGGCCATCTTTTCCAAAGACCCGACCTGACTTTTAGCTTCATCCGTGAGCACCAGACGGAATTTCGAATCTCTGTCATGTGCAGCGTCTTCAACGTCTCACGGAGCGGTTACTATGCTTGGCTCAAGCAGCCAGAAAGCAGAAAAACTCAGGAAGATCTGGTCCTCTCCGAAGTGATTAAAGAGATTCACTTGGAGAGTTACCGCACCTACGGTAGCCCTCGGGTACACGAGGAACTACTGAGGCGCGGCAAGCGTCACGGGCGAAATAGGATCGGCCGCTTGATGAGAAAAGATGGCCTTAGAGCAAAAACGAGACGAAAGTTCAAGGCTACGACAAACTCCAAGCATGATTTACCGGTTGCACCGAACCTACTTGACCGGGACTTCACACCCGAGCGGCCTAACCAGGTATATGTAGCAGATATCACATATATCTGGACCGGCGAAGGGTGGCTCTACTTGGCGATCGTCCTGGATCTGTTCTCTCGCGCCGTCGTTGGTTGGTCTATGTCTGAGCGCATGACCAAGAAACTTGTGATTGATGCCTTTACTCTGGCGGTAAAACGGCGGAATCCGCCTCCAGGACTGCTCCATCATTCAGATAGAGGGTCACAGTATGCCAGCAAGGATTTTCAGAGCCTTCTGGCTAAACATGGGGCCGTATGCAGCATGAGCCGCAAAGGCAACTGCTGGGATAATGCACCCGCAGAGAGTTTCTTCAGCACCCTAAAAAGAGAGCTTGTTTACCATTGCCAGTATTTCACCAGGGCGCAGGCCCGGCAGAGCATCTTTAGCTACATCGAGCGGTTCTATAATCGCAAGAGGATCCATTCCACGCTGGGGTATCGGACCCCAAACGAGGTCGACCAAGAAAAACTTGCCGCTTAACTGACTGTCCACGAAAACGGGGGAATCTCAGCTTGCTCGATTCGCATTTGCGGCATTTAACGCCCTCTGGCGCATTTTTTCAAAAGCGTCCTTGCACTGCTTATCTGCCGTACTGGGCGAGAAACTCGTCCTTTCCAGATAACTAGCTGAAATTAAACGAGACCTAGTCTTGACTTTTTAACAAAAGTTTAGATTAGGTCTCTGCTTTTTTCCATTAGGCCTATCTGAGAATGGTAAGAAGCTCGCTCCGCGAATTTACGCCCATGCTCCTCATGATCTTTTTGATATGGTCTTTGACGGTATGCTCGCTGATAAACTTCGTCTTCGCAATTTCCTTGTTAGTTAATCCCCGGCATACACACTGAAGTACCTCGACTTCTCTTTTGGATAGGTGATAATCCTCTTTCGCCTTTTCGAAGTCCACTTCATGCTTTTCAACGATTCTCTCCATCAGAACAATAATGTGCTGCGGTTTTTCACCTCCTGCAGGATTCTCGATGAAAAAGACCCGTAGGGAACAGGGTCCCCCAGTTGTAGCATCGAGCATTTCGCAACCCACATTGTCATAGAGTGAGTTAACCGCCGAATCCCTCATTTTCAGCCGGTCACAGAGACTGGCGATCTCGTCAGGTATAGTTCGCTGACCCTCTCCATCACTTCTGGTACGCAATTCTGCGTGGCCGAAAGTGATCTCCAGGGCTTCTCTGTTTGCATACAGGAGCCTGTAGTCAGAGTCGATAATCAACAGTCCTGGGACTGACCGTTTCTTAATTATTTCTAGAATATGGTCCATCATAGTTAACAAATAGTATATACGTATCCGCCAAAAGCGCTATTCATTAGAACAAGTAGAAAAAATCCCACTTTCGGGGGATTCCTTTTATAAGGATGTATTTAGTAATATCAAATTATGGAAAATTTTATTGACCACCGAATTAGCGCCAGAACCATTTTTAATAACCCGATCCAGTTTGAGTATTTTGAAACTCTGGCCGGACGATTTTTAAATGAACTGAAACGAGGAGAAGGAGTCGATATCAGTGAAGGCGGGATTGGAATTGTGACCCGACGCGGGCTCAGGGGAGGTGATGTGTTGAAATTGTATATTCCGCTTGGCGCAGTTCAAACGAATGTGCCGGTTTATTGTTTGGTCATGTGGATAAAGATTGCAGGTCAGCATTTTAAGGCGGGATTACGATTTCTAAAATAGGGATAAGAAATGTTGAACGACTCTAAAAAGGAGGTGATAAAGCTAAGGAAGTTGGAGTTTATAACCGACCAACAGCAAGGGAGGTATTTATGGACAGACGAGTCCGTGCCGTCGCCGCATCGGCGCCCGAGTTGGTGGCACGGCGGCTGACGGGAACCTGGTAGTAGCAGAAATCCGCCCTTGGCAGATAATATCAAAGTTTTAAGGAGGTTTATCATGACTACTGAAATTGTCACAGACGAACAGGGAAAAAATTTTCATACATTCATGGAGAGCTCGCCATTGTTCTCGATTGTCTTCGTGAAGGTCGGCGTATTGTTTTGGACAGTGGGGCTGGCCGTGCTCTTGGGATCGTCAGTCGTCACTTCGGCGGCCCCAATCAAACTTGTGCTGGGAAAGACTTATTGCTCTTGTGCTTGCGTAACCTCTGCGGGGAACAAGGAACTACTCTGGGAGAAAGTCGCTCACTGCTCTCTCAACGGCAGGAGCTGTAAGGCCGATATCGGCGACCAGACGGTGTCTGGCACATTGGCAAATTGCCAAGAGTTTATAGAGGGTAAGACAGCCCCTGCTTTAGCGATAGAACCGCCCATCGTGCCCCTTCCGCCTAGCATCCCGGGAGACCTCGGGCAATTCCTAGCTGCGACAAGGCTCGAGCTGGCGATCCTCAAAGACAAGCTGAGCACACCCGATCTCGTGCCTTTGCCGACCCCCGGTTCGATCCCTCCCGAGGGCTTTTGCCGGCGTAACAACCAAGGTCAGCTGATCGTCCATGTATACAATCAAGGGACGGAAGAAGCAGGAGCGTCGAAGACTATTGTCAAATTCGGCGCCGCGGCTCCCGCGGCTTTCGACACGCCGGCAATCGCCGGCAGGACTGGGACCGAGCTCGTGATCAGTATTCCGAACGAGTGCTTCGATGCCAACAACAATTGCAGCTTCACGATCGGTGTCGACGCCGAAAACACCGTCGCGGAATCGGAGGAAACGAACAACAACGTAACAGGGTTGTGCGGCCCACAGTTCCAGTAAGCAGAGGAGGCGGATGCGTCCCGGGCCCCGGAAATAATACGGAAATAAGGAAATAATAGAAATATGGGGGGTAGTCTTAGAGCCGCCTGGTCAGCTACTCCCAGTTATATCCGTGTGTTACGTCACATTCGGTAACCGGGTCCGTACAAAAGGGCTTACAGCAGTTAGCTGTAAGCCCTTGATTTATTGGCTTCCCATCGCGGACTCGAACCACGGACATGGTGATTAACAGTTAGTGGCTTCATGAAAGGGACCGATAGACGATGCCACTGAGGGCCAGAGATGCCCGGCATTCATTACAGACTACGAGATCAAGGGCCAATTTTACTCTCCATTAAGGGCTGCCTGTTCATCGCGGGTCAGTCCGTACAGCGCGAAGGCCGCGCTGTTGCACGCCTGCATATCCCGTTTCGTGCGATCGGGACGGCACACGACCTTTGGACCGCCTACCGCGAGGATGCCTTTGGCAAACAGCCGCGTCCCTTCGTCGGCTGGCTGATGATGGTGGAGGACGCTCCGAAATCGACATCTCCGGTGAAGAACGTATCCCCTCACTTCCCTGTCTTGAACGAGTTCAAGGGAACCTCTTACATCCAGCGCTATGATTTGCTCTGCCAGAGGCTGGTAAAGGAGCAGCTTTATACCAACGCTGCTCTCATCACCTCAAAGCGAAGTGCGGTATCAACCGGTGCCTATTCAGAAATATCAGCGATGACGGGGCCTAAAGCTTTCGTTTCAGCTTTCGCCGGTCATGTTGCGGCAAAGGCGGCGCGGCTTGAGTAACGCTTAGGTGATCGGGGGGCAAATCCTTCGCCTCCACATCCCGGCTGTAGAAAATATCTGCACAGGCCAACGCCGGGGGAGGTCTCCCCCTCGCTCCGACCGTCAGGGCTTGAAATCGCCCTGGCGTTCTTCCGCTACCCCCTCTGCGGGGGACACCCCCGCAACGCCCCTGTAAAACATGCACTTTGGACCAAAGCAGCCGGCATGAAAACGCCGGCAGCTTTACCGGTGTGCGCCAGGCATGGCGCGTGGTGCAGACGCACCGTCCGGTCAGGTATGGTATCTGACCGGTGACTTGGAGGTGAAAGTCCTCTTCGGACCCTGATGGTGGGAACCGATAGCCGGACGGCAAGGGTGTCCGGGGCGACCCGGAATCTGAAGGAAGCCGCAGGCAAAATCCCGGCCCGACGAACAGGAATCGCATACGAGGCAGCCACATCCGGGCGAGAAGGCACCTTTCTTCAAAGCCCGATAACCATCCAGGAGGGTGTGGTTGTAGATGCGGCGGGTATATGGGATGAAGGTCACGCGCATTACCCTGGGAGGTCTGCCAACTTGCCTCGTGCTACCGGCGTCGAGAGGCGTCGGGATGAGTTGGCAGAAGTCAGCAGAGGCCATACGAGTCGGCATAACCAACCGACAAAGGGCCGAACATGAAGTATCGGACAGGAGCCTTGAATTTCGATGACGATAGGAGCAGCAGAAGGCCGGGTAGAGACATCCGGCGCCACCCCGGAGGGTAGCGGTCGGAAACCGCGAGTGGCCGGGAATGGTGCGGCAAACGTCACGGGAAGGGGAGTAACTCTCTGGCCGGAGGCGGCAACGGGGCTGATGGATGTTATCGTCAGTCGCGGCAACATGATGGCGGCATACTCTCGTGTCGTAGCCAACAAAGGTGCGCCTGGCATCGATGGGATGCCAGTAATGGTCCTGAAAGGATACCTGCAAGAGGAATGGCCGCGTATCAAGGAAGAACTGCTGACGGGGAAGTACCACCCGCAACCGGTGCGGAAAGTAGAAATTCCCAAACCGGGGGGCGGCGTTAGGATGCTGGGGATTCCCACCGTCCTTGACCGCCTCATTCAGCAGGCAGTGCATCAGGTGTTAAGCCCGCTGTTCGATCCTGGTTTCTCCACGAGTTCTTACGGGTTTCGCCCCGGAAAGAGCGCTCATCAAGCAGTAAAGGCCGCACAGAAGCATGTTGCGAGCGGCCTCAGATGGGTGGTTGATCTTGACGTGGAGAAGTTCTTTGACCGGGTTCACCACGACACACTTATGTCGCTGGTGAAACGTAAGGTTGGAGATCGAGTGGTACTGTCCCTCATCGACAGATACCTCAAGGCAGGGATTCTTGAAGGAGGATGGGCCACGCCCCGGATGGAGGGTACGCCGCAAGGCGGACCTCTCTCACCGCTATTGTCCAACATCCTTCTTGACGAGATGGACAAGGAGCTAGAGAAACGGGGTCACGCCTTCTGTCGTTACGCCGACGACGCAAACATTTACGTTGCAACTCGGACTAGCGGCGAACGTGTCATGACCTCCATCACTGGCTACCTGTCCAAGCGGCTTAAGCTCACGGTCAACCAAACCAAAAGCGCGGTTGACCGCCCGTGGAACAGATCGTTTCTGAGCTACAGCATGACTTGGCACCGTAAACCACGGCTCACCGTGGCCAAGAAAGCGGTCGCCAGGCTCAAGGCCAATCTCAAGTCGATCTTTAGACGGGGGAGGGGAAAGAACATCCGAACCACCATCGTAGAGGCAACTCCGAAGTTAAGGGGCTGGATAGCCTACTTCCGGCACTCGGAAGTAAAGGGCATCTTCGAGGAACTGGACGGATGGCTCAGGCGAAAACTGCGTTGCATTTTATGGAAGCAGTGGAAGCGGACGGGCACCCGAGCAAAGAACCTGATGCGACGGGGAATACCGGAAGCCACCGCATGGCGGTCGGCCACAAACGGCCGCGGCCCCTGGTGGAACTCAGGGGCCGCGCATATGAACAAGGCTGTTCCGAAATCCTACTTCAACCAACTGGGGCTGGTATCACTCATGAACCAGCTTCACCGCCTCCAATGTACTTCATGAACCGCCGTGTACGGACCCGTACGCACGGTGGTGTGGGAGGACGGCGGGAGCAATCCCGCCTCCTACCCGATCTGGG
>Ga0209317_1001045_pt1 | contig 27115 bp, 26 predicted proteins | sample RifGroB2_FD_183994 | JGI IMG/M metagenome (GOLD analysis project Ga0209317, IMG submission 183994) | Soil microbial communities from Rifle, Colorado, USA - Groundwater B2 (SPAdes) (version 2) | ecosystem: Environmental > Terrestrial > Soil > Unclassified | place: Rifle, Colorado | collected...
CCTCGTGAAGATCGCGGTAAATATGGTCTATGCGGCCGGTGTTGAAGGAAGAGGAGCGGCGGATCATGCCGTGCACCTCGTACCCTTTGTTAAGCAACAGCTCTGCCAGGTAGGAACCATCCTGACCGGTGATACCAGTGATTAGCGCTTTTTTCAAATTCCCTCCAGTGAATCGAATTTTCAGCATAACGGATGCGTAGACGGCATGTTATCGGCCCCTCATCTCGCAGCCTTCGCCATCACTTTTTCAACCGCTGCCACGGTATCCAACATATCCTGTTCGCTTAGCGTCGGATGAATCAAAAACATCAGGCTGGTTTCACCTAGTTCCTTGGCTACAGTCAACCGTCCGGCAGGGCGAAGAGACTTGAACGCCTTTTCCAGGTAGATCTCACTGCAACTACCGCTGAAGCATGGGATGCCTTCGGCAGCTACAGCATTCATGACCCGGTCACGGTCCCATCCGTCATTCAACTGCTCTGGCTGAACAAATACATAATACTTGTAATAGGCATGCCCAATCTCAGTTGGCGGAACCGTCACCCGCAATGCCGGTATGGTAGCAAAACCCTTCGTCAAAAGGTCGGCATGTCGTTGTCTGATCCGTGCCCATTCCGGCAGTTTGGCCAGTTGCACCCGACCAATGGCCGACTGCATCTCCGTCAGCCGCCAGTTGGTGCCGAATGATTCGTGCAGCCAGCGAAAACCGGGAGCGTGCTGACGGTTATAGACTGCGTCATAGCTTTTGCCGTGATCTTTAAACTCCCAAGCCTTACGCCAAAGAGTTTCGTCATTGGTAGTCAGCATCCCCCCCTCGCCGCCGGTGGTCATGATCTTGTCCTGGCAGAAAGAGAAGGCCGCTACGTCTCCCAGAGAACCGACCGGCCTCCCCTTGTACGTAGCGCCGTGAGCCTGGGCACAGTCTTCGATCACCTTCAGGTTGTGTTCCCCCGCTAACGCCATAATCGGGTCCACATCACAGGGCCAGCCAGCGAGATGGACGCAGATAATCGCTTTGGTGTTTTGGGTGATATGAGGGCGGATTGTTTCAACTGTTATGTTCTGGCTGACCGAATCAACATCGGCCAAAACCGGAATCGCCCCTCGCATGACACAACAGCTTGATGAAGCAATGAAGGTACGTGGTGTCACAACAACCTCGTCACCGGCACCGATTCCCAAAGCATACAGAGCCAACTCCAGCGCGACCGTGCCGTTAGCCAGGGCAATCGCGTGATTGCATCCGGCGTTAGCAGCGAACTCCTTTTCGAATTCGCGTCCCTCCGTTCCGGTCCAGTAATTCACCTTGCCGGAGCGAAGCGGTGCTGTAGCGGCATCAATCTCATCCTGCTCAAAGAACGGCCATGGACTAAAAGTGGCTATACGTACGGGGCTTCCCCCATCTATTGCAAGTTTCTGGCTCAAACCCCCTCCAGTGTTTTAATGTATCTTGCCGGGCTTCCGGCTACCAAAGAGCATTGAGGTACATCGCGGATAACGGTCGCTCCGGCTCCAATGATGGTGTTTGGGCCAATTGTTAGATTGGGGATAATAGTAGATCCGGCACAGACGAAAGTGCCTAAGCCGACGGTGACAGTTCCGCACAACGTAGCGCCCGGCGCGACATGCGCTCCATCACCGATCGTGCAGTCGTGGTCTATGCTGGCTCGGGTATTGATGATCACGTTATAACCGATGTGGGAGTCCGAATTGATAATAGCGCCGGCCATAATCACCGAACCGCTCTCGATGACGACTCCGCGTGCTATCTGAGCAGAGGGGTGAAGACAGGAAATGAGAGAAAATCCGTTCCCAACCAACCATTCGGCCACACATATACGTGCGCGGTTACTCCCAATGGCAACGACCCCGCTGGAGATACCATCCCGGGACTCAAGCAGTTCCTGCTTGCCCCCGACGACCCGATAACCATAAAATTGAGTACCTTTCAGGGAAGGGTCATCATCAACAAGAAACCCGATCTCGTACAATCCTTGCCGTTCAATGATGTCGATAACGACCTTGGCATGCCCGCTGGCACCGTATACAAAAATTTTTTCTCTCATAATTTTAAACCAATTTTTAATTTTGTATTTAGGATTTTGAATTACCTATGAATCGGTTTTGAGCAAACCAATTATTTTAAATTTTGAATGTTTCAAAACAATTCGAGTTCTGAATCTTGTTAAGGCAATTTCGAATCTAGTCTTTAAATCCAAAATTAAAAATTCAGATTCAAAATTTAGTTCAACTGACTTTTAGTTGTTTTAACAATTGCAGTTAGTATATTGATTATGGATTCCGTTTCAGACAATAGAGAATTGGCCTCAATGTTAGACAAGGCGTTGCTATGTCTCAGCAGACGCAATCAGTAGCAAGTTCCCATTGCCTCCTTTGAGGCTATTGACATCTTCGATATGAAATCTGCTCTACTCTGCTCAGCCTGGGCTTCCTCAACATTCGCCCCAATGCCAGTACCAGAACGGAGAAGTTGCTTTTTAGAGAATATAGTCGTTACTTTTACAAATCTGATAAAGCGTTATTATCTGAAGTGCAAAATCGTAACTTTTCTTCTGAATGATATTGTCTTTCATGCTCCACCAAGATACTGAAAATTTTGAATTCTGAATTGCCTTTGATTGCTTTTGAGTCAATTTATAATTTTATAATTTCCTTTTAGATCCTTTGAAAGGCTCCATGGTGGCCTGCCCTTCCTGGCTTATACCCTCGCGTTTGAACACCTTATTAAAGGTCATCCACAGAATTTTCAGGTCGAGCCAGAAAGATTGATGGTCAACATACCACACATCTAGGGCGAACTTCTCTTCCCAACTGATGGCATTACGTCCATTAACCTGTGCCCAACCGGTTATCCCAGGGGAAACATCGTGACGCCGCCCTTGTTCATGAGAGTAAAGAGGGAGATACTCCATTAGCAAGGGACGTGGGCCAACCAGACTCAAATCGCCTTTGACGACGTTTATTAATTGAGGTAACTCATCCAAACTCGAGGCGCGTAACCATGCGCCGAAACTACTCATCCGTTCTTCATCAGACAGCAATTTCCCATCTGTATCCTTTGTGTCCAGCATCGTGCGAAATTTCATCACGTCAATTGGAGTACCGTGCAGACCTGGACGAGTTTGTATGAAGAACACTGGATTCCCCAATAATAGCCGTATCAAAAAAAACAGCACAAGGAAAATTGGGGCTAAAAAAACAAGCGCCGTAACTGCGAGAAGTAAGTCGAAAATTCGTTTCATCTGACTCCAACCATCAAAATAGACTGCCTGTTAGTAATCAAAATCGACCCAATAACACTGCAATTTGAAAAAAGATTTTATCGCGTTTAGATCTCCTAAATTCATTGGCACGCCACACCAATCTAAAGCGATCTATCAACCCCATGCGCTGAACCAATCTTAATATAGATTGCTCCGCGGCAGTCATCTGAAGAAAGTTAACATTCCACAGTACATGATCTCGATACCAACCTGTACCGGAGAGTTTGAATTTAGTTATAAATCCACTCACGCCAGACATTGCCCCATAGACATTTCGGGCATGTTGACGATAAAAAATATGTGATTGTGAATCGATATACCACCGCAAACCGTGGGATCGGCAAATCGCATAAATCAACCAGTCATGCGAATAATTGGTTGGAAAGGCAAGGTGTAGCGATTGAAATTTAGCTTTGACCAATACCGCTGCGTTTCGCGTAAGGAGATACGTGCAACCGGCCGATGCACCTTGGAAGAGATAATCGAGTTCACGGCTAGCGTCACTTTTCTTTAAATACCATGCCGAGCCAGCTTTATTGTCAAAAGCAACCAAATCAGAACTGTAGCCTTCGGCATTATGTTCGGTAAGACAGAAAACAGCACGAGCTAATTTATCCGGGGCCCATATGTCATCCTGATCAGAAAATGCAACAAAATCATATTTGCTCAAATCAGTAGCGCAAAGCATTATAAAAAAATTTGCCGCTGCGGAGCCACTAGATGCGTGATTACATTGCAATATCCTTATACGATTGTCTTTCTTGGCCGCCTGTATACATAAATCGACGGTACTGTCCGAAGAACCATCGTCGCGAATATACAAGGTAAAATCAGAATGTGACTGACTTTGAATTGAAGAAATCTGCTCTAGAACAAACTCGGCGCCATTATAAGTAGCCAAAAGGATGGCAACTTTCATTTAGATACCTCTTAATGATGAAGCAACTCGAGGGAAGTAAACCAGAATCAAACCAGACATGAGATATACATAGTTTGGAGCGAAATATCCGCCACCTCTTACAAATAGGTAGATGAAAAAAACATATATAAAAGAGTATCCAAAAACATCTGTAACCTGATCTTTCCTTTGAAGTAAATTCATGTTAAGGGATCTAAGCTTTCTAGCGGCCCGCACAACTTGTACGATCAAAAAAGCAGTAAAAATAACGCCGAGCACACCAAACTCACCAATAATTTTTGATGCTCCAAAACCACCATCAAACCTATTAATATAACCGCCACCAGACATCAAGTACCCGGCCTGTGCAATTTCGCCTCTTGGTTCAATTATCCCAAATTGCTGCAGCCCCACTCCCAAACCATAGCTATCGTAAAAACTTAAAAAAGCCTCTTGCCATCCCTGCAAATATGCCCAATTTTCCGCCGCATTTTCATTGAAATTTAACGACAAACGATGAGTATAATATGTGACCTGTTCGCCCCCTAAAATCAAGGCGCCAATAGCTATTGCTATTACAGCGAAAGCGACTTTAGCCTTAGAGGTAATCAATATTACTGCCAAAAGAACGATAAATAAAGTCGTACTTTGATATAAGTATCCAATTACACAGACAGTTAGATGCCCAACCCACCTGACATACCAACGTTGGGCAAAGACAGTCCACACGCAGTAAAGCGGAACTAAACCTAATGCGTAATGAGATATCTCAGAATCAAAGAAAATGGGCTTTCGCGCATTATACGACCCGAAGACCGTGTAACCAAATATCCCAATAATTCCAAAAACTAAATAGGTTATAACGAATGAACTGACCGCTACATTATTCTTCTTATGAATAATTCTTCTAACAATATAGGATAAAAAAACAGCCTGCAAACCAAGGCCGACAAACGAACCAAGCCCGACAAAATATTTTATAACATCAACTGGGTAGCCTAAGTGCCATTTCAAAACAATCATTACAAAATGCAGTAGCGCAAGTAGGCTAATACAAAAATAAATCTCTGGTTTAACTTTTTTAAGGAGAATGCGAAGATATCGAGCAAATCGTTTAGATACTAAAATAATGCATAGAGTCAGCGAGGTATTGATAGCAAAACCTTGCGTATAAGAGCTAAGCCCAAACAATATTTGTAAAACAGATGGAACTGCTGCAATAAGCAAAAAGACAAAGTAATATTTCATTATGCTGCTTCCATAGCCGTAGAAAAATGGGGAAATCACAAAGAAAAAATTTGTTTTGCTAGTGAGTCGTAATTAAGGCAATCATAAACGTCATCAACATCTGCGCCAGAATACACAATAGTTTTGTCAATAACTCTCGCCATTAAATCCGCTAATTCGTGACTATTGGATGGATTAAAAAAACAAACGGAGGCATAACGTCCGACCGTCTCCCTGGCATATGGACGTTCAGCAACAAGCATAGGTTTTCCATAGGCTTTAAACTCTGTTATAGGAAGCCCCCATGTTTCAAGAAGCGAAGGAAATATCAGCACATGAGTCTGCGAATATAACCTTTGCATTTCGGGACGACTTAGCAAACCTACAAATTTTATTTGTGACAAGTGACCGTATTTCTTTTTAATAATTCCAGAGTATTTATTCTCATTGCCGTTCAAAGTAAAAGTAACGGAAAAATCAGTATATCCCATACTATTCAATAGAATAACAGCATCACCTATAACCTGATAATTCTTGAAAAATCTTGGAAATGCTGGAAAGCAAAATTGAGACTTAACGTCAATATGACACTGATTTTCTGGTAAAATTGCAATTTCATTATCTTCCGTTGGCAAGGCAGTTATAACTCGCCTCGGGCAATAACGCTTTGAAACGATACGGGCTATCCAGTTCTGTTGAACCACTACGAAATCGTTTTTTTTGACATTAAACACATATACAAGATTGTATAAAAAACCATACAAAACAAATAATGGATGTTTCAGCACCATTTGCTTGAATGGCAAAAAAGGTGATGGATTGTGAAAGTAAACAACTCGGCGCTTTGCCACTACATTAGGACTAACATCGTTTAACGATAACCAGAGATAAATACCTCTTGATCTAGACCAAAAATACAAATACACATATTCGAAAAACAATCTAGTAAATAGATTTTTACATGCCCAAGGCATCTCTATGATATGAAGCGTGGCATTTTTTTTTAATTCTTCATCAATTACACAACCTCTAGAGGTAAAAACATAAAAATTGAGTTTCTTCGCTGGATCTTTACATAACGAAGCTAATACACAATTTAAAACTGTCAACGGGCCACCTGAAACAAGGTTTATCGCAGAAATCACGTAGATATTGTTAGGGTCAATTGGTGTCATCATAGGTTTAAACTCAAATCCTGGCTCCTCTAAGTTTATCGTTATCGCTCTATAGAAAATTTTTCACGGCAGATCTAACCACTATTTTGTTGGAATTATACGTGCAGGATTGCCTACTACGGTTGAATTTGCAGGGACCTCTCTAATTACTACTGACCCCGCACCTACTTTAGCATTGTTTCCTACAGCAAATCCTCCGAGTATGACTACATTAGCGCCAACTTCTACGCCAGAACCTATTATTGGAGAAGGCCCTTGCGAACCATCTGCATTTCTCACACAACCGACTGTTGTATTATGCCGAAGAATGCAGTGATCACCTATTACAGTATTACCATTAACAACAAGTCCTTGACCGTGGTGAATTTCAAGACCTGGGCCAACCACAGTGCATGTAGGAAGTTCAACACCTAAAAGCCATTCTATGAAAACACGATAAAGAACTAGATAGGGTATACCAATCATATATATAATTCTGTTCTTATATCGCTTTGAGGCAATAAAATTACCGATCCGAAAACAAGAAAGGACCAATCGGGCTTTTGCATTACCTCGATTATTACGCCAGTCCTCACGCCAAGCCTCAAAAAAAGAATATGGGTACTCTCTGGCGGACATGGAAACTCCTATATTTCTTCAGATGTTTTTAAAACCCGATCGATCCAACGTTGTTCGAAGCTTGATAATTCTTGTCCATTCCTGCCTTTTTTTGTCTTGGCAATCAGAGTAACCAGAAGTTCCCGTACTAAAACATATAAATATTTCATAGTGGCAGAAAATATGTGTTCATTATGTAAACGTGTAGCATAAAATTCTTTCCACACAAGGTTTCCTACTGTACTAGAAATTCCACTTCTCCTGTATATTACAAAATGATCATGCGTAATTTTAACATTTCTGATATAATTATTCTTGTTATTTGCTACTCTAGCTAACCAATCATAATCCATACCGATTTTAAACGATTCAGAAAAGCCTCCACATGCATTAAATACTTCGCGCGATGTTATCAATGCAGGGTGTGGAAGATACATACCCATATGAACTTTATTGATTTCAGGAATCATAACGCCAGTTTGTTTTTGTAAGAGTTTATCTGTAAAGATTATACTGCCAGCAACAATGCGCTCATGAGGTGCAAGATTGTTTATATGCTTTAGCACGTTTACAACCACTTGAGGACTATATAGAAAATCATCGGCATTAAGAAACCATATCCAGTTTCCGCGTGCCAGTGCTAATCCGATATTAAATGCGTGCGAGATTCCTCGATCAGGCTGAGAATAAACTCTAACAGGATGAGCAGCTCGATTAGTATATTTTTGTACTAAGGATAGACAAGAATCGGTGCTTTGACCATCGATAAGGAGATGTTCAAACAAGGATCTTATATTATCACCTTCTTGAAGAAGCAAGGAAGAAATATTGGTTTTGATCAAGTCGCCGGGATTACGAAAAACAGTTACAATAGTGAGTAGCGGTATCGCTTCGGTGGTTTCATTGACATTGCTACAGAATTCATTTAAGTCATTCCCATGAATATTATTTACCATAGCATCTTCCATTTTTGTATTAATGTTATGCCAGGATGGCACGATACACGTCAAGTGTCTGCTCAGCACAGCGATCCCAAGTGAACAGGCTGGTCCGATCAAGACCAGAAACAATAAGATTTTTACGGTGTTCGACTGAATATACTACACGTTCAATTGCTGCGGCTATCGCTTCAGGCTCATTTGGATCAAAGTACTCAGCGGCAGCACCTAACACCTCCGGCATGGAACTGGTATTGCTGCTGGCAACTGGGCAGGCAAAGGTCATCGCCTCCAGCGGGGGAAAGCCAAATCCTTCGTAGAGCGAAGGATAGACGAATGCAGATGCATGGGCATACATTGATGTGAGCATAACGTCATCGCCAGAGAGTTGCAGTACCTGCCTCGGTGTCAGTCCAAGCGCGGCGATAGTCGCCTTCTCCTCCTGAGAGAACGGACCACCGCCGAAAAAGACCAGCTTGTGATCAGCCTTGAGTCTGGTTGACTGAGCGTATGCCCGCAACAACCCCTCACCGTTTTTGTACCCCCCGCGAGGACCGACATATAACAGGTAGGATCCATCAATAATACTGTGCACCATTTGTACCGCTTGCCGTGGCAAAGAACATCCGTGGTATACAACCGATATTTTGTCAGTTGGCACATCCAGATGTTCGATAAGATCCTTCCGGGTATTTTCGGAAACGCAGATGATATGATCGGCATGCCTGACCGCCAGTGCCTTCATTACCCCAGTCGTATCAGTCTCTGGAACATGGTGTTTAAATTTTTCATGAATCATGTCATGAACGGTGATGATTGTCCGAGTCTCCCGCGGGGCCTGCCGTTTCGGGCTGTAATACGTCTCATGCACGATATCAGGATCGTCTGTTTTCAACAACAGGCTTGAAACTGCCTTATTGACCTGAAGCAGTATACGTGCGGTTTTCGGGAGTTTTGGCACAGAGATGCCATAAATTGGGACGCCCTTTACCCCACGCAAATAGCTGTTGATGTAGCAAGGGGCAAGAATGCTCGGGGCAACCCCGGCATGGGTCGCTATACGCGGGGCGATCTCGCAAAAATACCGGGAAATACCACCATAAAGCTGCCCGCAAAAAATCTGATAATCATAGGTAATTTTCATAGAATCCATGGTTGAAATTCTTCTTAGCAACCGGAGGTCAGTGCATTGCGAATAAATTCTAGAGAACGTTCTTTCTCCTGCTCCAGCGTTTTCCGCACCGGCGCATAATCTATTGGAGCAGCGAGCACATCGGCAATGGACCTATCTACAGCGACAACACGACCCTTCAGGCCAAGCATACCAAGTATGGTTGCCAACTTGTTGGTCCGGTAAGCATCAGTGATGATGCAGAACGGTTTGCCATACTTGATGGAAAACAGTGTACCGTGGAACATGCTGGTAATGACTTCATCGGCTTTTTTGAGATACCCAAGAAACTCGAACGGACCGATGCCCGCGACGCTTTGATCGCAGAAACTGTTTCGATATCCGATGGATATGAGACGCTTTCCCTTTGCATCGGCGTATGCCCTTATTGCCGCCTCGTGTGCCGAACTAAATCCAGTCGTGTACACCATGATAAAGTCGTTGGCCGGTGCCTCAATCTCCAAGCCGGTAAAATCATGGAGTAACGTCGGATCCAGAACAATCTCGGGTTCACGTCCAATAGCTTTGCAAACGATGGCTTGGGAATTCTCATCCCTAACGGAGATCGAGTTGAAACGCGAAAGCAGCCCGACTATTTCCGAAGTAAATCCAGTGGTGGTGTCCAGGTTGCCACAACTGGCGGCGTAGGAAATAAGGCGTTCCGCTGTAAACCCACCCCCAAAATAAGCAGAGTCATAGCCTATCAAAGGATTCCTGTAATTCCAGATTTCATCGCTGCCAAAGATGATGGCATCAAAATGTTGCGGGTTAAAGGCTTCTGTGGAAAAAGAAAACTCAGTCTGATCAAGTAGGCGTTGGGATTTTTTGAACTTGACAATCTTCTTCAGATTGGCGACCAGCAAAGACGGCCTTTTGGTATTGAGAATACAACAGTATTCCTTCCACCAATGCTGTTTCGACTTATAATTGATGATCTTGTTGTCAAACCCTAGCGAGTTAAGGGTCTTTTGCAAGGCATAAACCTGTAAATAGGCGCCGAAATTGATACCATCATGATACGTTACGATTCCGTACATAAAAATCCTTATGCAATATCTTCAAAAATTTCGATTTCGAGTGGCACACAGCTTTCTATACTCTCCTCGACATGGTGAATAAAAGAAATTAGCTCTGAGGCGTTCGCACCGCCCTTATTGACAATACAGTTGAAGGTGTATTCAGAGAATCCTACTTGATCTGTATCCCCAATTTTAAAATATCGCTGAGTATACTGGTTGATTAGTCGGGCCCAAAGTATAGCTCTATCTCTTTTATGAAATTTCACCCAAAAACGAGTCAACCAATAGCCTAGGTTGTAGAAAGCAAAACGATTGCCAATCGCTCTATAGATATCACGCGTCGCAAAAATACTGCCAAGATTGGGATATCGATGATCCTGGAACGTCTGCCGATTTACGGTAGACTCTGACATATGCACCTGAATCTGTGTTATATCGCCACGCTCTGGTGCAAAAAAGGCCTCCAGAATCACACATCCATTACAGTCCTGCTGAAATACCGAATGTCGCCAAGAAAAATCCAATACATCTTTTTTAAACTCGACTATATCCCCTAATTCATTGCAGCATTTAACACGGACCAAAAAGTCTGAAATTGCGTTGCCATAGCAGTCTGCGTTCATGTAAACCGCGCCGCCGATGCTGGCAGGTAAGCCAACTAAACCGGAAAATCCGACATAACCCGCCTGAGAGAGTTGATGTGCCATTTCAGGGACAGATGCGCCACTCTCAGTACGATATTCTCCATCGGCGTTAAACCCATGATTACGCAACTTACAGGTAGAAATAATGATTGTCTTGATTAGGCCATCTCGAAACAACACGTTGGATAATTTCCCAACCACACGAAAGGGTACACCTTTACTTTTCAAGAAAGCCAGCAGTATCTGTAGCTTATCAATAGAGTTAGGCGTGACAAAATAACTGCAGACGCCACCTGCGCGCATCATACTAAATGATGCAAGCGAAACTTCCGTCTGAAAGGTTATTTCAGCATCCAATAAAAATTTAGCTATAATATCCATAAATCCATTGACTTCAGGTTATTTTAAACTAGATATATCAATGCAAGTCATTCATATTGCTCTTACAAATATTAGTTAATTCTCAGTATTTTTCTATCAAACCACAACACCGGGGTGTAGCGCAAACAGGCAAAGAATAATAACAACATGGAAGTAAACGAAGAAAAAGCATTCGCCATCGCTGCGCCGGTTATTCCGAATCGGCCAATCAATAGATAACTGCCGATCAGGCTGACAACCAGTGTAAATGAACTCACATAAATCGTGATAAAATTCTTTTCAACAGACAGTATCAAGCCTTGAAAAGCAGTACTGATACTTATAAATGCATAAGAGAAGCTAATCCATCCAATAATTTTGGTAGCTGATTGATATCTAGAATCAATCATAAGGTTCATGACAATTGGCGCGAACATCGTTACAACTAGTGCAGTCGTGAGTGAGATTGCGACTATTAGATAGACTCCCTGTGCAATGCGAATTCGTCTCTGTACATCATCACTGTATCCATATTTGTAAAGGTAAGGAAGATATGACTGGCCAAGAGAAACAAGAAAAACGTTCGTAATTTGAGCTATCATGACACCAACGGAATAGATTCCAACAAGTTCCAAGGTTGTCATTGAAGTAAGAAAAAGACGGTCGGTCATTACAACTGCCCAACCTGTAACTGTGCTCGGAATTAATGCTCCACCTAGACGGAAAATCGTACTCATTTGTGGGGAATGACTCATTCGGGCAATTTCAATTTCTTTGTCGCGTATATTGAGATATAAAGCCAAAAGACTGCCCAAAAATGAAGATGCGAAAATTGCCCAGATTCGCCCTTGCCAAGACATCCTCATATAAACAACCAGCAAGAGAGTTAACCCCACACCGGTAAGCATAAGTGCAGCTTGAAAGCATCCATAACTGAGAGCTTTTTTCTTTATTTGGTACAATGAAGTTGTCATTGTAGTGACCATTCCTGCTGCAGCAGAAAAAATTGCAACTTCAAACCACATCAAAGATATTTTGAGATATTTCACAATTAAAGAATTACAGGGGATAGCAACCAAAGCAAAAATAATGCTGACAATCAGCATTATTTTATAGCTGTCATTTAAAAAATAAGTACGCTCGACTGGATTCATTTTGAAATATCGTTGATAAAGAACAGAATTGCTGCACATCCCGATAATCGGCATAGTAAGTCCAGTCACTACAGTGACGACGTTTACCGTGCCAAACCCAGTCGGATCAATGTATCGTGTTAATATTGGCAGAAGCAAAAAAGGAATTGCTCGGGTAAATATTGAGAAGAAAAGATATACGCTGCCTGTCCGAAAAAACGGCGCTGCTTTCATACCAAGCAATAATGTCCTACTTTTCAAATGTGCTGAAAAGGTTGTCAGCTGGTGAAGACAGCTACTCATTAAAAAGACCCCCTCCAACTATTCAACTATTTTGAATTATAAAAAACCAACAGCCATGCACGGGTGAAATTAATGTTGGCGGATTTCGAGATCTATTGAGGCACAGTTCCTATCATCTTTGCAGGATTTCCTCCGACAATAGTATAGGGTTCTACATTCTTCGTCACCACAGAACCTGACGACACAATTGCTGCTTCCCCGATAGTTACCCCCTTAAGAATAATAACACGAGCCCCTATCCAGGCATTATCCTCTATAGTAATGGGCGCTGATGTGACGACTGCCCAGTTTTTTGGATGATGATTGAGTAGGTCGGGGAGATCGTTTTTGCGAATTTCCGGATCGATGTTGTGCCCATTGTTGTCCATAAACAGACATTCATATGATACCAGCACATTGTTGCCAATGCTGATACTTGAAACGATGACCATATTTGAACCACCACCGATAGCGGTATTAGATCCGACGGTGAAACTAGCTTTGTCCTTTTGCAGGTTGATAGTCCCACGCACTAGCGATCCATCTCCAACCGTAATTGCACATTGACTATAATCGACAAAGGGGACTGCGGGCAGTGTTGCCAAAAACTGGGAACCGCTGCCGATCACGAACTGTTTAAGCTTTTTGGACAGACGCATTCGTTCCTGCCGTTTCAGGCGGACAATCAGATTCTTTATCTGATGGATCATAAGAAATCTCCTCCTTTCTTCGATATCATCTTGTCCACAATTCTATTCAGTACAGCATCATTGTACAGTTCATCACTAGACAAATTGGCATAAGCTGCAAGGCGATCTCCTCTTTTTAACATAGGGGAACATGGAGCTTTGAGCGTAAAATAGCCGTAAAGTGCCATGCGGGCATTTTTCAGGTAAAGCTCGTCTAGCGTAGTATTGACATTATGGAAGCCAAGTAAATAAGTTCGATATTCCTCTTTTGATGAGAATTCCTTGGCTATATCAAGTCCTGAGTGTGGTCCGGTCCCTGCAGTAACAACCAGTTTACCCTTGCAAGCAGCTTCGAAGCCGATGGTGCCCCGCACGGTTAATACTGCGTCAACAAAATCTATCAGAGAATATGTGTTGAGTTTGGTATCTGCATCAAGAAAAACAATGTGCGGCGGAATATCGCTGCTGAAACGTTCATGAAATACATCGCGGGCATACCGATTGGTTCCAATTCGGATTTCGGAAGGATGCGCCTTTACGATCCAGCAGACGAATGGATTTTCCGCGATGATATCCAGGGTGTCCTTGAGCCAGAGCTCATAATCCCTATACAACCCCTTGTAACCAGGGTTATCCCAGAAAAGATGCGCTGCCAGCAGTACCGTCTTTCGGCAGAAGGACGGGACACCAAGTTCCTTTCTTAACGCGTCATTGCTAATCCTGGTGGTGAACTTGTGGTAGGATCCATCGAAGATAAGATCGTTGCCTGCAAAACGTTCGCGCAGATATGCACCGGTAATTTCATCGGAGTTATCGTCATAATCAATAAGGAGTTGTTGCCAGGTTTCGTCGGTGTACGAGAAGGGATACCTGCGAGTGACGTTCTCGGCTTCATCAATAGAAGTATAAAGACGACCGCATACTTTTCCGGTTCCTGACGCATGAGTCACAGTCAGGCCAACTGGTATATCGTGACGAAGAAATGTGTGAAAAAGCGGGCTGAATGTGGCATAGCAATTATCAGTAATCAACAGGTATTCTGGTTTATGGATCCGTATCAACTTCTCTGCAACATTCGTATAATTAACGGCTCTCCTTATTATTATTGCAAGATCAGAGGGAGTCTGATTTATAGTGCCTATAAGCTTATCACGAAGGTAGGCGTAATAAACATCTTGACCTATATTAAATCCCTTATACCACAAAGAAAAAAGGGCATTCCCATCCGCCGCTTTTTCCAATATATCTTGCACATCGACTGCTGCCTGCTTCAACTCGCTATCCGTAAGAAAGCCTTCCAAGGGAACGTAGACTGTCGGGAAAAACCATGAGTACATACGGTTCGCGGCAGCATGACAATTTTTTCTATCGCCACAAATGACAACAAGCTGAACAGGTCTTTCGGATTTATAGCGAAGCAGTAACAGCAAAAAGAGATAGTATAGAAAAACAAAGCGCATACAAAGGAGACCGTCTACGGCGACCGTTAACGGTTTCCCGACCTTTTCTTGTTGCTGTGAAAATTCATGCTGTAATTTTTTTATAGCAGCTCGCTCTTCACTTCTGAGAATAAATCGCTCAAGCAGTGAAATCAGCCGTTTCTTGGTTCTATGTATTATATCCATGAAACTATCCTCTGCAGTAACTGCCATATATATTAATCTTACAAGTCATCTACAAGGGCGAGCAGCGAATCAAGGCTTGCCAGAGATGATGCAGAGAATGACGTCAGATCATTATTTGAACAATTGCATTTTTAGCCTCAAGCACTAACTCGCTCGTATTTAAGCTGCATTTCCGGGATGAGATGAACCGCTCCGTAGGCTGAAGCCCCGCCCCACAAATTCCGCTTCCACCATTGCCCATCCTTGATCCACCAGACACGGGGGTCCCGGAAGGTATCTGCAACCCGGTCGAACTCTTCTTCCGTCCAACCTACATATTCAAGCCAACGGTACAGGTCTTTTGACTTGATGGAATCCATCTCCCTGACAATCTCAACGCCTTGTTCCCGCGTCATCAGGCCCGCACGAATATCTTTGCATACATGGTCGGTAGCCCTTCCATAGCCAAACTTCACAAATTTCATATAGTCATGGATCCCGTTTTCATGCATATCGTCCAGGTTAGACATGGTTCGGTAGGTACGCTCGAAGGGCTCCTCGGCTTCTTTAAATCCATATTTTTCAACCATAAGGGGCCCATGTTCGTTAGCGTCCCACTTAAAAAAATTCGATATATATATTCCCCGTACACCTACACGGTCGATTTCCTCATCCGAGGGATACATCCAGGCAAGGAGTTCCTGCTTTGAGAGTTTTTCACCATACTCAGGAGCTTTTTCTAAAAAGTCTTGCCATTCGTATCCGCGCAGGCAATGCTCATGGCGATAGCGATAGGTAAACTCGACCAGGTCGTTGTAGGAATGCATGCCGCCCAGATCCATGAAACCATGCTCTCCCCAGATCATCAATGGGACGCTCTGTTGTACTGCAACTCTAATGGGGTACGTGAAGATGCCGGCATGGCCATGCCAATTCATGTCACCCATCATTACCATACCGAGCCTGTTCATGGTCTTGAGCACGTCGATGCTCGGAGTGAAGAAGATGTGGTCTACACCGAAGGCCTCTCGCATATGGATGAGATTCTTCATGCCGGTCGGTGTGTAGTTATTGGCGTGATAGGTGACAAGCAGCGGGTTGAGACCATATAGTGTCTTGATAACATGAATCTGAAAGTAGCTGTCCTTGCCGCCGCTTACTGGGATCACGCAATCGTAGTTCGTGCCATCCTTGGAACGATATTGATCAATAAGTCGTTCGAAACGTATTTTCCTGTCATCCCAATTTATCTCAAGCTTCTGGGACGACGTCCGGCAACCAGAACAGGTTCCCTGTTCATCAAATGCCAATGGTACAGCCGAACTGCCGGGATAAACACACTTTTTACAATATTTCATTTCTAACATGTTGTCGAGGTATCCCTTCTCTTATCTGACGTTAATGCCTTCTCTTTTCAGCAGTTGCTTGGCTCTTGGATAGCTGCGCTCTGTAAAGTGAAACATGTTTCCCGCTGCGATCGCCGAGACCTTAGTCGATTTGGCAAGTTCTACAAAATCGTGCATCTCTCCGGCACCTCCGCAGGCGATGACCGGCAACCGACTTGAATCGACAGCCTTGCCGATAGTTTCGATATCGTATCCCATTGCCTTGCCATCCCTATCAATCGCATTGAGGAAAATCTCTCCGGCACCGATTCGCTCACATTCTTTAATCCAGTCCAAGACTGAGGTTTGCGTATTTTTTTGTCCGAACTCTGTGTAAACCAGCGGGACATCGTCGACAAGGCGGTAATCTATGGAAACAACCACACACTGGGCACCGTATTTACGGGCTACAGTCATCATCAAATCCGGATTATCAAAGGCACCTGTATTAAGGGTAACTTTATCTGCTCCATTCAGGATTCTCACATCAACATCTTTTATAGAGCGTATACCTCCTCCAAAAGTTAGAGGCATGAAACAAACCTTTGATATGTTTTTAATGATCTGCTCGATATTATTTGTCGACTTTATTTTGTGGTCATCCCGACGAAGGTCGTACTGCTTTTCCTTACTAATATCGATATAAATCAGTTCATCGACATCCCATTCGTTATAACGAGAAGCTTCATTAATAACATTGCCAATGTTCTGATGGTAAGAAAAGTCCTCACTTCTCACGATCAGACCATTCTGAATGAATAGAACCGGTATCAGGCGAGTCTTCAGCATCATATCTTACCGAAATTGTGCAGCAGTTCGAGACCGCGTTTCTGGCTTTTCTCGGGGTGAAATTGTACGCCGCAGATATTGCCCGCTTCAAACATTGCGTCAAACTCAAACCCGTAACAGACCTGCCCTGTAGCCGCCGAACGCTCCGTGACATTACAATAGTAACTGTGAACAAAATAGAAGGACCGGTCAAGTGCCGGAATACCTTCCATCAAGCGGGAATCGGACGCCGAGAAGACATCATTCCAACCAATGTGGGGAATTGGCAGGTCTTTGCTTTTATCGCCTAGATTCCTCACAGAACCGCCTACAAAACCCAATCCAGCAAATTCCCCATACTCGACACTCGAATCTAGCAACAGTTGCATACCAAGACAGATCCCGAGCAGAGGCTGCTGCCGTATAAGGGCGAACTCTTGAAGTTCCTCCTTGAAGCCTAGGCTGGTGATCTTGCGCATGGCCTCACCAAACGCACCAACTCCAGGCAATATCGCTCGGTCACATAGAACGATATCACTTGGTACTTCTACGACCCGGTTCGGTATCTGCAAGTAATCCAGTGCGTTCTGCACGGAGGCAAGGTTCCCCATCCCGTAGTTGATGATTCCAAGCATGAAAATTTCCTCTATTGAAACGCCTTAAAGCAGAAATGAAACCATTTTTGAGTCACAAATCATTTAGATACTACTGTAAGAGGTCCCATGTTACTGGTGTTCCCCTGGGAACTGTTTTATTAATTTTCCTGCCAAGCAGCAGGTCAAAGTATTTTGTAGGCAGCCCAAGACCCGGTCTGATGGCCCGTACATTTTCCGGCTTGAAGACATCACCCTCATTCATATTTTGCACAATATATAATGACCGTCTGAACACAAGCGACTTTTTCTCGTTCTCTGTCAGTCCATAACTGATCTTACCCAAAGCTTGCCAACCCCGTTCACTCTCAACGACAAGACTGAGCATTTCCTTTGGTTCAAGGGAAAATGTGGAATCCACACCCCCATCGATACGATTCAGGGTGAAATGTTTTTCGATTACGGTCGCTCCCAGGGCAACTGCTGCAATCGAAACTCCGATACCCATTGAATGATCGGAAAGCCCAATTTCGCAGTTAAAGAGTTCACGAAGGTGAGGTATTGTAAGAATATTGGTATGTTCGGGAGTGGCTGGGTATGTGCTGGTGCACTTGAGCAGAATCAAATCTTTGCAACCCGCTTCACGGGCAGTGCGTACTGTCTCATCCAGTTCAGCAACCGTTGCCATGCCGGTTGATATGATCACCGGTTTGCCAGTGGCAGCTACCTTGCGAATAAGAGGCAGATCAGTGTTTTCGAAAGAGGCGATCTTGTAGCAGGGAACATCAAGCTCCTCTAGAAAATCAATGGCGGTGTCGTCAAAAGGTGTGCTGAAGCAGATCATACCACGCTCGCGGCAGCGATCGAAGATAGGTTTGTGCCATTCCCATGGAGTGTGGGCTTCTTGATAGAGGTCGAAAAGCGAACGTCCTTTCCAAAGGCTTTTGGGATCTTCGATGAAAAACTCCCTCTCATTGATATCAAGGGTCATAGTGGCTGCAGTATATGTCTGTATCTTAAGGGCATGTGCGCCGGACGCCGCTGCCATATCGACAATTTCAAGGGCACGCCCTAGAGATTGGTTATGGTTGCCCGACATTTCGGCGATAATGAATGGAGGATAAGTCGCGCCGATATATCGGTCAGCAATTTTTATAGAAGTTCTTTTATCCATTACAGAGCCTCTTGGAATATCAGGTGGTGCTCTTTATAACCGGCCGATTCAAAGGCTCGTATCGAAGCAATATTATCTCTAAATATTTCGGCTTTAATAACTTTTATATAGCGACTGTTCTCCCTAACCCACTGAGAGCCACAGCGAAGGAGTTGTGAACCAACACCCGCCCCTTGTACTCCGGGTACCAGGTAAATAGAAATTAGAGCTTCATCCCCAGAAAAATCATAGCGTAGAACACCAACCGGTTTATTGTCGATTTCTCCGATCAACAATATTCGATTGGGGTTTTTTAGTGAATTACAATACCAACTCCGGTGTATTTCAACTGAAATTGGTTCAGCATTGAATATATAACGCCTGGTTTCTTCAGCATTGCGCCATTCATAAACAGAATCACAATCCGCAAGAGATGCCTGGCGAATAATAATCTGCGGAGGAAAAAGAATATTTGCTACCCTGCCGCCCCCTTTTGCGTCCACGAATGTGAGACAGTTCACGGAATAATATTGCAGAGTTTCAGGAACGCATAGAGAAAATTTCAGTACATTCAACAGTTTCTCAGATGAAACAGAATGTGACTCTCCCATATAGAAGAACAGTCCCTTTCTTGCCCCTGCTTCTGCTAGCTCCTTCTGATTATCGGCAACCACTGTTAAAATGGCAGGCGTTCCCATTGCACATCGTTCCCAGGTTGCAGTCCCGCCAGCCCCTATTGCCAAATCAGCCGCCGCCATTAATTCGGCCATATTGGCAACCTGGCAATGAAAGTGAAAACCTTCATGCACAGCACAGATATTTCTGATCTGCTCTTTATGGAAATTCCCTATACCAACTACCACATCAACTTCAAACTGCCGGTCGCTAATCTCTGCTAAGGCTTGCAAGGTCTTTTCAGTCTCATTGGTAGGATCAACGCCGCCAAAGAATACCAGAATCCGCCTTACATGGCCATCACGTTGGCGCAGGTCCTTACGTGCGGAGGCAAATTCAGTTCGCAATAGAGCGTATCTAGGACCGAGCAGATTATGGCACGATTTAGGAACCAGCTTTTCGTAGCGCATCTCCATTGCCTGATACAAATTTTGATCCAGCAAAACATCACAATCATGAGGCCGATCAGACAAATCATCTATAACCATGATCCTTTCAACATGAGGGCGAAGCATCTGCTCCCAACGACGATCAATAGCATAGCTGTCGACAATCAACCATTGAGGCCTGATATCGCCCAAAATGGCAATGGTATCGACGGCATCCTGCTCCCAGGAAACGCCCAACCAAGGTGCATGGGCAAGATCTTCAGGCGCTGCAGTGTATTCAATGTCCGCCTGCGGCAGTCGTAAGACAGCATAGTCCTTAGCTTCAATCTGCCAAATCAGGTTACCGGAATGTTCTCGGCAGATAAAAATGACATCGGTCCCACGTTTTTTCAGGATATCTGCCAGCGTCAGACAACGCATGACATGCCCGCTGCCGATTTGCTGCGATGCGTCGGTACGAAAAATGATAGTCATGTCACGCTTTCCAAGCTTGAAACATCAACTCAGCCAACTGCCAATCTTCCATGGTGTCGATATCCTGTACCTGATGGCGAGGCAGCACTACCGGGGCTGAATCGAGAGTAAAAATCACTTTGTTGGCAAGCCAGGAATCTGTCCGCCCCCAGTAAAATTGACCGGCATCGTGATAGGTTTCCTCAAGATCCTGTGAACGAGTGTTAAATTGTTCAGGATCGAACATCTCCATCCGGCCCTGCTTCGAAATGCGGAGGGCACGCTGAATAGGAAAAGGATAGCTGGTGACTGAGAAGGCGTAGTCGCTGCCGGTATCGGTAAGAATCCGGAGCCCGCGTTGGATATCTCCAGGCGTGATAAAGGGTGCTGTGGCGTAAATGCAGCAGACGTGCCTAGGCTGCAGGCCCTGCTGAATGCACCATTTGACGGCATGACGAATGACGGAGGTAGTGCCGGTATGATCATCGGACAATGCGGCAGGTCGCATGAACGGCACCTCCGCACCGAATCGCCGTGCAACTTCGGCAATCTCATCATCGTCGGTAGAAACGATAAGCCGATCGAAACAACTGCTTTGCTGGGCCGCCTCGATGGACCATGCGATCATAGGTTTGCCACAAAATTCATTAATGTTCTTGCGTGGAATGCGCTTGCTGCCGCCTCGCGCGGGGATGATCGCGACATTCATTACAATGCCTCACGGAGTACATCAATCACGCGATCCTGCTGAGCCTCAGTCATTCCGGCGAACATAGGCAAGCTGATCGCCGCAGCATAATATCGCTCTGCCTCAGAAAAAACCACTGAAGAAAACCCCATTCGCTGGTAGTAGGGCTGGGTGTGTACCGGGATGTAGTGTATATTTACACCGATGTTTGCGGCACGCAGAGCATCAAATACCTGTCGACGAGATGTATCTGTTCTATCAGTATCCACTCTTACTACATACAGGTGAAAAGCCGAATAGCCTTCCGGCGATTGCCAGGGCAGGGTCAACGGTAGATTGGACAGTAAATGGTTGTAGCGCTGTGCAAGTTCATGCCGCCTGGTTACAAAGGTATCCAATTGTGTCATCTGGCTGACACCCAGTGCCGCCTGCATATCAGTTATTCGATAATTAAATCCCAGTTCAATCTGCTGGTAATACCAAGCTCCCTCGTTTTCTCCTTCAATGAGCGCGGGATCACGAGTAATACCATGACTACGCAAACGGAGCAACCGGTCATAAAGATCCCTACGATTGGTGAGAACCATCCCTCCCTCTCCTGTAGTGATTATTTTTACCGGGTGGAAACTGAAAATCGTCATTTCGGAAAAAAGGCAATTGCCGATGTTGGCTCCCTGAAATCTTCCCCCGACGGCATGGGATGCATCTTCAATTACGGCAAAACCATATGCTTTTGCGAGTTCAGCAATTCTACCCATCTCGCAGGGTTGCCCTGCGAAATGGACAGGTATCACGACCTTGGGCAAGGTCCCGTTTTTCTTGGATATCTCCAATTTCTTTTCCAGTTCCGTAACACTTAGGCAGTAGGTGCGAGGATCAATATCTACAAAGTCGACACCGGCACCGCAATACAGTCCGCAGTTTGCCGATGCGACAAAAGTATTGGGGGACGTCCAGAGTGTGTCGCCCGAACCAAGATCCGCCGCCAGGCAAGCAATATGCAACGCTGATGTGGCGCTGTTGACAGCCACGGCATATTTTGCCCCACAATATGTGGCAACTGTTTGCTCGAACAGCTCAACTGCGGGCCCCTGAGTAAGCCAGTCCGAATGAAGAACGTCAACAACGGCCTGAATGTCGGCGTCTGAAATGGTTTGTCTGCCATAAGGAATCGGTGGGTTTTTCAATGAATAATCCCTCTACCTCTGTAACAGAATAAGTGCCGTTGAGGAAGTAATTCTCCGCTTTAAAAACTCGGAAAATCTAACATACTAAAAAGTAAAGGCTGGGTCAACGTGCGACGTGATAAGGCCACGGATATCCTCGACGGAAAGCCAGTCACTGTTGGTTCCGCTGTTATAGCAGAAACCGTCCCCGCAGAGCTTGCCGTTGAAAGTTGAAGTGAATCCCTCCACATCCCACAACTGTATAGAGGGAAGGATGACGAAGTATTTTTCAAATTCCACCGTGCTCAAGGCATCCGTCATGGTGATCATCTCTTCATGGAGCTTTTCGCCCGGGCGGATGCCAACAATGTTCTGCGTACAATAGGGTGCGACAGCTTCAGCAACATCCGTAATTTTATAACTGGGGATTTTTGGTACAAATATCTCTCCGCCCCACATGTTTTCTAAAGCATAAAGAACCAGCTTCACCCCGTCCTCCAGGGTAATGTTGAAGCGTGTCATTCTTTCGTCGGTGATCGGCAGTACCCCTTCACTCCTCTTGTCCAAGAAGAACGGAATGACGCTTCCACGACTCCCCATGACATTGCCATAACGTACTACAGAGAAATTTATATCGTGCTTGCCTTTAAAGTTGTTGGCAGCTACGAATAGTTTATCTGAACAGAGTTTTGTGGCCCCATAAAGATTGATGGGTGCCGCTGCCTTGTCAGTACTGAGGGCGACCACCTGCTTAACACCACGTTCAATGGCGGCTTCTATGACGTTTTGTGCGCCATGAATATTCGTCTTAATGGCCTCAAACGGATTGTACTCACAGGCCGGAACCTGTTTCAATGCGGCTGCGTGGATTACAATATCAATCCCTTCCATTGCCTTTGCAAGGCGCTCGCGATCACGAACATCACCAATAAAATAGCGGATCTGACTAAAAGCATCGTCAGAAAACCGCTGAGCCATTTCATACTGTTTAAGTTCATCGCGAGAAAACACAACCAGTCGTTCAACTTCCGGGTATTGTAAAAGAATTGTTTCAACAAATTTCTTTCCAAATGAACCAGTTCCGCCAGTTATCAATATTGATTTTCCGTTTAACAATTTCATGCTCCTTATCGTAATTAATCAGCACGGGAAAAAGAGTATGCTCACTTTATTGTTGTGGATTCGAAATATAGTCATTACTTCTAAAAGCACTCACTAACTCAAACATCTAAGGCAACCCATCACTCACTTCCTGTCAGTTGGCCTAAGATATGCTCGAGAATCTTATGACGAACAGGGCAACGTTGAGCAAGAATTCAACCTACACTATTGAGAATAGTCAGGCTACTTAAACGAAAAAACATGCTTCTTAATGCTCTCAATAATCTTCCTGTCCTCATCAGATATTCCTGCTAAATACTCCAACATAAAAACAAGTAAAATTGAACCAAGAAAAGCCGTCACTGTTGCAAAGATCACTATCAGTGAGCGCTTCGGCTTGCTCTTATTGATCGGAACCACCGCATCGTCAAGAACTTGGAATGAAGAAGAGTCTTTCGCCTCAGTTACCTTCACTATCTCATACTGCTTCGTCAACTGCTCGAATATTGCTTCCTGCGTTTTGAGTTCACGCAGTTTCCGCGAATATTCAAGTCCAACACCAGGCACGTTGCCAATGGAAGGAATTCCCTCCCCACCGCCGCCAACCCCAGAGAGCATCTCAAGTTCCCCCTTCAGACGCCTTATGCCAGCCTGAATAGCCTTGACCTCGTGGCTTTGCTCAGTCTGGGTGCTGCTCAAGGCGGCAAGCTGTACTTCCTTGGACGCCAGATCAGCTTTAAGGCGCGCTATGCCTTCGATCGATGCTTTCGCCTGAGAATCAACCTGAACGATCTTATTGCGCTGAGAAAACAGCTTCAAATCCTCTTCGGCCGCTATAAGGTCTTTCTTGACCAGACCTAGACGCTTCTCCAGAAAAAGCCTTTCCGTCCCAGCCTTGGAGAGATTCATCCTGATCGTGGTTTTCCCTAGTTCGTCTACGAAAGCGTTAGCTAAGAGAGCTGTACGCTTTGGGTCCTTATCATCAACGACGATTGAGATGATCCCGTCTTTACCCGCCTGCACCTTAACAGCACCAGCAAGTTCGCTCCTGGCAGCCTCAAGTGTTTTCCCCTTAAATCCAGTGGTAAGTTCAGGCCGTTGAATAACGGCATCCGCAAGCGAGCGACTATTTAGTATTCCTATGTACAGATCCCCCCCCCCTCCGAACCCACCGGCAGCAAGGCCTGCAAGCCCCCCCGCCTGTCCGAGTAAAGAGGAAAGTCCGCCTCCATTGTCCTTCTGTGGCGGGAGAATCTTGGCTGTTGCAGAATATATGTTGGGAAGGGTAAGACTGTAAATAACTGAAGCTATGATTGCGAAGCTGCATATCTTGATGATGAGCATCTTGCGCTTCACGAGTACATGCAAAATTTCAAGCAGATTTATTTCCTGCTCTTCTAGCTTATCTTGCGATTCCATATAAATCCTTAATAGAGCTCGACACTACCGGTTGTTCAATTTTTCTCATGGCACCTGATTGCGGTCCAAGTTAAAGCCCGGCGGCAACCAAGACATCGGCCATCACGGCTATGTTGCCGATGATTACGGCAATATCTGTTCCTGAGGTAAGCTGTCTTCTCATACTGCTGGGGGACGATGACGGTGTCTCCTGATTCGAGTGGTTTACCCCAGAAGGAGTTGTCGAAGAGGAATTTTGAGGAATTCGCCTAGCTGATAACTGAACCGTCAACCTTAACCACGTAAACGCTGTCCAGGTCCGCATCGCCGGTTGCTCCTCCGATCTGGTTCAGGTACCACTCCACGTCTCGCCCACGCTGGGTGACTATGGTGTTCTGCTTGTAGTCGTCACCGATGTCGTTGACCCCGCTCCGAACAATGCATTCTATGGATCACGCCAGCTCGAGTCGCAGTGAACACTTTAAAAACTTTCTACAGGGATGAAGGGGATGAAAGGGATAAAACCTCGAACAGAAAACGGTTTAACCCAAAAGCCTATCGCTTTACCCCATGTCAGTTGCCAACAACCAATTGCATATCGAAGGTTTTCTTAACTGGCTGCAGCTTCATGTTTACCTTTCGCTCTTTCTGTGCTTCCAACAATCGGCGGGCAACATCACGGGCTATCTCAAGCGTTTCTGTAACCGTCCGGCCCTGGGCGACTAGACCTTGAATATCGTCTGACGTGGCAAGATAAAAGCCTTCCGGCAGTTTTTCAATATGTATTTTTACGATCCGCTCCATAATTTCTCCTCAATAGCTACGCTCAAGGTTCAAGGTTCGAGGTTCGAGGTTCGAGGTTCGAGGTTCGAGGTTCGAGGTTCGAGGTTCAGGGTTCAGGGTTCAGGGTTCAGGGTTCAGGGTTCAGGGTTCAGGGTTCAGGGTTCAGGGTTCAGGGTTCAGGGTTCAGGGTTCAGGGTTCAGGGTACTCTGAACTCTGAACTTTGAACTGGCTCTTTAGTCAGCATTTTCGGTCGGAATTCTTCAGATACCGGATGAACCCGTTGATCATGTTACTTAGGCCGGTGCACGTTTTTACTACTGTTTCGAAGTTGGCCTTACTGAGGTGTCCTATATCGTGGCCGGCGTAGGCCAGGCTTTTAACCTCGGATGCGGATCCCCTGGCAATTACCAAAAACTGTATGAATTCCTTGTTACTTCCACGGTCAAATCCTTCCGCGATGTTGGACATGACGGAGATAGACGCTCGCTGAATCTGATCCCTGAAACCGAAATCCCGGCAATCGGAAGATATGACATAGACCTCCCGAACTAACTTCCGAGCCTCTTTCCATGATTCAATCTGTTCAAAGGAATCTATCTTCATATGGAACCCTGAACCTCGAACCCTGAACCTTGAACTTGTTTTTAATTCCCTGCCGCTATGATGACGCCTGCGGTTACAGCTATGTTCCCGATGATCTGTGCTATATCCTTGATATTCCTGAGCCAGGCGGTCTTCTCGTACTGCCTCGGAACGATAACCGTATCCCCCGAATCGAGCGGCTTGCCCCAGAAGGAGTTGTAAAACAGGAAGCTGGAGGAGTTCGCCTGACTGATGACGGAACCGTCGACCTTGACCACGTAGATACCGTCCGTATCCGCGTCGCCGGTCGCTCCACCCACCTGGTTCAGGTACCACTCGACGTTCTTGCCTCGCTGGGTGACTATGGTGTTCTGGTTGTAGACGTCCCCGATCACGTTCACGCCGCCCGGATCACCGGGGATATAAAGCTGATCGCCCCCCTGCAACTCGACGTCGTAGATGCTCCCCTCCAGATACTTCAGCGAGGCAATCTCCAGCAGTACACGCCCCTCGGCCTTCTTGGCTTTGAGCATTTCAACGCTGCGCATCAGACCTTCCAGGGTGGTCTTGGAACTGGCCACTTCCTCGGGAGTTGATGCGGTCTGGGATATATTGGTTTGGAGCTTAATGATGTCTTCCTGCGCCTTGTCGAGCGCCTCGTCCATGCGCTGCTGCTGCAGTTTGCGTGCGCTCTCGCGGGTAAAGCGGGTCCCTTTAAGATAGGCGAGATCGGTGAAGCCGCCGGCGCGGGCGATGACGGAACTCAGCCGCTCTCCCCTGGAGATCGGGTAGGTGCCGGGGAAGACGAATTCGCCCGTCAGGACGACATAGCGGTCGGTCGCTTCTGCCCAGTTGGGTATGCGCCTGACGGTCAACTCGTCGAACGGCTGCAACTTGAGGTTGTCCTCCCCGCCTGCCATGGCCTTTTCCAGATCGATGGTTATCGAGTAGGAGCTGAC
>Ga0209317_1001047_pt1 | contig 27071 bp, 29 predicted proteins | sample RifGroB2_FD_183994 | JGI IMG/M metagenome (GOLD analysis project Ga0209317, IMG submission 183994) | Soil microbial communities from Rifle, Colorado, USA - Groundwater B2 (SPAdes) (version 2) | ecosystem: Environmental > Terrestrial > Soil > Unclassified | place: Rifle, Colorado | collected...
GGCGCGGACGTAGACGTAACCGCCGGTGGCGCCGATGGCGTAGGCGGCGATCATCATCCCCTCGATGATGCAGTAGGGGTCGCCTTCGAGGATGGAGCGGTCCATGAACGCGCCCGGATCGCCCTCGTCGGCGTTGCAGATCAGGTACTTGTGGTGGCCGGGGGAGGCCGCGCAGAAGGACCACTTCATGCCGGTGGGGAAACCGCCGCCCCCGCGGCCACGCAGACCGGACTTCTTCACCTCGTCGATGACCTCGGACGGCTTCATCTTCTTGACGCAGGTCTCGATCGCCTTGAAGCCGTCCTCTTCGAGGTAGGCCTCCAGCTTCTCCGGGTCGATCTGGCCGCAGCCGGTCATGACGACGCGCATCTGCTGGTCGACGAAGGTGTTGTAGTACGCCTTCGCCTTCTTCTTCTCGATCGCCTCGTTGGCCACGATGTGCTGATCCAGGATGGCCGCGACGTCCTCGGGAACGACGAAGTCGTAGGTGACCCGCCCGAGTTCCGGCGTGATCACGTCGACCAGCACGTCGTTGGCGCACAGACCGCGGCAGCCGGTCTTGACTACGTCGCAACGCTTGCCGATCTGGGCCACGATCCCTTTTTCCGCTATCAGCCTGGTGAATTCGGCCTCAACCTGCTTGGCGCCGGCCGAGATGCCGCCGGTACCCTGACAGATAAGTATCTTTACTGCTGCATTTTCGCTCATGACAAATGGTCCCCTGCTGAAAATTAGGATCGATTACTTCATCGGCCTCTGGTTGTAGGTTTCCACGATCTCGTCCACCTTCTGGACCGTCATCTTGCCGAAGGTGTCGTCGTTGACCATCGCCAGAGGCGCCATGCCGCAGGCGCCCAGGCAGGCCACCTTCTCAAAAAGGTGTAGCGCAGATCGGCACTCGTCTCGGCGTGCCCGATGCCGAGCCTGCCGAAGAAGGTGTCGACGATGCGCTCCGCCCCCTGCACGTGGCAGGCGGTACCGACGCAGACCCTGATGATGTAGCGGCCGCGCGGCTTCAAGTGGAACTGTGAGTAAAAGGTCAGTACGCCGTAGATCTGGCTCGGGTAGACGTTCAGCCTGTCGGCGACCAGTTCGATGGTCGGCTTGGGGACGAACCCGTAGGCGTCCTGGATACCCTGCAGTACCGGCATCAGGTTGCCCGGCAAGGTCAGGTACTTGTCGATGATGTGGTTGGCGTCGGAAAGATCGACGATCTCTTCTTCTGCCGCTATTTCTTCGGCTGGAGCGTTAGACATGTACCCCATCTCCTTTTGTCTATTGTTGTAGGGGCGAACTTTTGGTCGGCCCTTACCTGAATTTGTTTCGTAGTTACCGGTCTATTTCGCCAAGAACGATGTCGAGCGTCCCGATGATGGCCACCAGGTCGGCCAGCATGGAGCCTTTGGCCATCTTCTCGATCGCTCCCAGGTTCACGAATGAAGGGGGACGGATCCTCATCCGGTACGGCCTGGTGCCGCCGTCGGAGACGATGTAGTAGCCGAGCTCGCCCTTGGGAGCCTCGACCCCCTGGTAAACCTCGCCCTCGGGAACCGGGAAGCCTTCCGAGGCGATCTTGAAGTGGTGGATCAGACCCTCGATGGAGTTGTAGACGCTCTCCTTGGGCGGGTAGCAGACCTGCGGCGCATCGGCCAGGATCGGGCCGGGCTTGAGCCTTTTCATGGCCTGGTCCACGATCTTCAGCGACTCGCGCATCTCGACCAGGCGCACCTTGTAGCGGTCGAAGGTGTCGCAGTTCTCGCCCACCGGCACCTTGAAGTCGTAGTTCTCGTAGCCGGAGTAGGGGTTGTCGCGCCTCAGGTCCCAGTCCACGCCGGAGCCCCTGAGGGCCGGCCCGGTGATGCCGTAGTCGATGGCGTCCTCGGCGCTGATCACGCCGTTACCCACCGTCCTCTGCAGCCAGATGGTGTTCTTGGTGAGCAGCCCCTCGTAGGTGTCGAGGTGACCCGGGAAGGTGTCCAGGATCTCCTGGACCTTCTGCTCGAAGCCGACCGGCAGGTCCTTGGAGAGCCCGCCCACGCGGAAATAGTTGGAGGTCATCCTGGCGCCCGAGATCATCTCGTAGAGCTCCATGACCTTCTCGCGCTCGCGGAAGGCGTAGATGAACACGGTCATCGCGCCGATGTCCAGCGCGTGGCAGGCGATCCAGACCAGGTGGCTCTTCAGACGGGTGAGCTCGTTCATGATCACGCGCACGACCTGCGCCCGCTCGGGGATCTCGATGTCCAGGAGCTTCTCGACGGCCAGCACGTAGCCCAGGTTGTTGCTCATGGGCGCCAGGTAGTCGAGGCGGTCCGTGAGGGGGAGGGTCTGGTGGAAGGTCCGGTGCTCGGAGAGCTTCTCGACGCCCCGGTGCAGGTAGCCGATGTGGGGGGTGATCTTCTGTATCACCTCGCCGTCCAGCTCTACTACGAGCCGCAAAACGCCGTGGGTACTGGGGTGCTGGGGCCCCATGTTCAGTGTCATTATCTCGTTGCTAGCCATTGATCGCCTCTATTATTGGATGGATATCGTCCACTAGTTTCAGACTTACGACAGTCGCCCCTTGTACGGTTCGCGATCCGGTCCCTGCAGCGGGTAGTCCTTCCTGAGCGGATGCCCGACCCAGTCGTCCGTCATCAGGATGCGGACCAAGTTGGGGTGGTTCGTGAAGTTGATCCCCATCAGGTCGAAGGTCTCGCGCTCCAGCCAGTCCGCCGAATTCCAGAGCGCCGTGGCGGAGTCGATCGAGCAGTCGTTCTCGGTAACCGGGGCCTTCACCCTGATCCGATCCTTGTTCGGGATGGAGTAGAGGTTGTAGACCACCATGAAACGGGGGGTCTGACCCAGGTAGTCGACCGCGGTGACGTCGGTTAGGAAGTTGTAGCGCAGATCGTCCCTCAGGCACTTGAGGACTTCCAGGATCCTCTCCTTCTTCACGGTCACCGTCACCTCGCCGCGGAACTCCTTGCAGTCGAGTACGGAGTCTGCGAAACGCTCCTTCAGCTTCACTACAGCGCGATTGTTTTCTGCCATGTCAGCCTTACCTTTCCCTTTGGTCGTTGTAGATTACGCGGCGGGTTCGAGTCTTTCGCCCAAGCCTATGGAAGAGCCGAAGGAGTTGCGCTCCTTGCTGATCTTGTCCTGCAGCTTCATCAGGCCGAAGAGCAGCGCCTCGGGGCGCGGCGGGCAACCCGGGATGTAGACGTCGACCGGCAGCGCCTCGTCGATCCCCTGCACGACGCTGTAAGTGTCGAAGACGCCGCCCGAGCAGGCGCAGGCGCCCATGGCGATTACCCACTTCGGCTCCGGCATCTGCTCGTACACGGTCTTGATGACCGGGAGCATCTTCTTGGTCACCGTGCCGGCGATGATGATGCAGTCGGCCTGCCGGGGTGAGGCGCGGAAGATGATACCGAAACGGTCCAGGTCGTGCTTGGCCGCGCCGGTCGCCATCATCTCGATCGCGCAGCAGGCAAGACCAAAGGTCATCGGCCAGATGGAGGACTTGCGGGCCCAGTTAACGAGGCTGTCCAGCGAAGTCGTGATGATGTTTTCGCCAAGCGGCTGATCTACTCCCATTCCAGTGCTCCTTTTTTCCAAACGTATACGTATCCCACGAAGAGGATTGCTATGAAGACTCCCATCTCCATCAGGCCGAAAACGCCCAGCCTCTTGAAGAGCACGGCCCAGGGGTAGAGGAAGACCGCCTCGATATCGAACAGGATGAAGAGCATCGCGATCAGGTAGAACTTGATCGAGAAACGCTCACGCGCGCTGCCGACCGGCTCGCAGCCGCACTCGTAAGGGGCAAGCTTCACCTGCGACGGCTTCTTCTGGCCGATCAGCGTGGAAAAGACCACCGAACCCAGCCCGAACAGGACCGCTATGACAACCAGCACCAAGATTGGCAGATAAGCACCAAGCATCCCTATCCTCCCGTACTTCTATAGGTTTGTTTTCTGTTGCATGCACACCGAAAAGCCGTATACTGCACGCTTCTTCCCCGTCCGGCTAAGCTCGTTTCGTCTGCTGAGAGTAGTCGGTCCTGAAAAAAACGTATACTGTATACAACAAGGCGTCAGAAAATTATTTCATTTCGGTCACTTTGTCAAGAAGAAAATATTCTAATTTGACATACGGTATTTTATAAAACTGTTCTGAAATTAGCCGTCTACCGTGCCTCCCCCCTCCCGATACGCCCCACCGACACGCCGCAGCGGAGCGCTACCCGCATCGCTTATTAATGCTTGACAGACCCGTCGCGCCTATGCTACCAAACAGTTGCAATATCCAATAATTAACAGCGAGTTAGGAGAATCTACACATGGTAAACAGCCGCTCGACCCAACTTTTTCAGCAGGCGCTCAAGTCCATTCCGGGCGGGGTAAACAGCCCGGTCCGTGCCTTCCGGTCGGTGGGCTCCGACCCGCTTTTCATCAAGAGAGCAGCCGGGCCCAACATATTTGACGAGGACGGCAACGCTTTTATCGATTACGTCGGCTCCTGGGGTCCCATGATCCTCGGGCACTGCCATCCGAAGGTGGTCGCCGCCGTCAAGGCCGCGGCCGACAGCGGCTGCAGCTTCGGCGCGCCGACCGAGCTGGAGATCACGCTGGCCGAGATGGTGATCGCCGCGGTCCCCTCCATCGAGATGGTGCGCATGGTGAGCTCCGGCACCGAGGCGACCATGAGCGCGATCCGTCTGGCCCGCGGCTACACCGGCCGCGACGACATCATGAAGTTCTCCGGCTGCTACCATGGCCACTCCGACTCGCTGCTGGTCAAGGCCGGCTCCGGCATGGCCACCTTCGGCGTGCCCGACTCCCCGGGGGTCCCGGCCGATTTCGCCAAGCACACGCTGACCGCGACCTACAACGACCTGGACTCGGTGCGCGAGTTGGTGGCCGCCAACAAGGGGAGCATCGCCTGCATCATCGTGGAGCCCGTGGCAGGCAACATGGGGACCGTGCCGCCGCGCGAGGGTTTCCTTGAGGGGTTGAGGAGCATCTGCACCGAGGAGGGGATCGTGCTGATCTTCGACGAGGTGATGTCCGGCTTCCGCGTCGCCTACGGCGGGGCCCAGGAGGTCTACGGCATCACCCCCGACCTGACCACGCTCGGCAAGATCATCGGCGGCGGCCTTCCGGTCGGGGCGTTCGGCGGCAAGAAGGAGATCATGGGGCTGCTGTCACCGGCGGGCGGCGTCTACCAGGCCGGCACCCTCTCCGGCAACCCGCTGGCGATGAGCGCCGGCATCGAGACGCTGAAGCTTCTGCAGGAGCCCGGGTTCTACCAGAGGCTCGAGGAGAAGAGCGCCTTCGTGGCAGAGGGGATCGCCAGGGCGGCCAAGGATGCCGGCTTCCCGCTCTACTCGACCCGGGTCGGCTCCATGTTCTGCGCCTTCTTCTCCAAGGAGCCGGTCTACGACTGGACCAGCGCCGCGAAGTGCGACACCCAGGCCTTCGCCAAGTACTTCAAGGCCATGCTGGAGGAGGGGATCTACCTCGCGCCGTCGCAGTACGAGACCGCCTTCGTAGGCATCTCGCACACCGAAAAGGACCTGGAGCGGACCGTAGCCGCCGCAGCCAAGTGCTTCAAGGCGCTTTAGAAAAAGCTGCCGTGATGCGCGCGTTTCAGATTTTGATCAGCGTGCGACGCATCTGACTTTTCCATAATAAAGAGCGGCGCCCCTGTTGCCAAGGGCGCCGCTTTTCTTTTCCAGACGGGACGGCCCTGCTCACACGGCCCGGATCCTCTTCCTGATACGCAGCATCTCGAAGGCAAGCTCGGCCATCGCCGCCACCCGCTGCAGCTCGAACACGCCACCGGACAGCCGCCCCTTCTCATCGTTCACGCAGATCACCGCCGCCACCTGCGACCCCACCGCGACCGGCAAAACGAGCGCCGCAGCCGGGGCGTTCCCTTCCATGGCCTGCATCAGCGCCCCGACAGCTCCCTCGGCCGGAAACTCACCCAGGAAAAGCCGTCTCTGCTGCACGACCCACTTCAGCTGCCGCGCCTCATCGAGCTCGACGGCGTACCCGGCAAAGCCATCGACCTCGTGCCCTGAGGCGACGGCCCTGACGCCGAGCGCCGCTCCGGATTTGAGCCTCAGGAAGCAGGCGCGGTCGAACTCGCTCCCCAAGTACCACAACAAGGCGGAAACGACCTGGGCCTCGCCGGGTGCTCCGGCCAGCTTCTCGGCCAGCGCCGCCAGGGTGGCGCCCTTCCAGCTGCTGCCGCCCTGCGGCTGGGTCTTCTGTCCGGGCACCTTACCCGCCTGCGCGGCCGCGTCCCAATGCTGCGCATTCGCGGCGGCGAAGCGGGTCCTAGCCCCTCCTTCTACCGGGATATACCGAGTGGTTCGCTTGATGCCGAAGTAGTGCTCCAGCGCGATGCTGAGCCGCAATTCGGGACAGACGCGTGGCACGATCACCAGCCCGGTGACGAATCCGACCTCGTCGATGGCAGCGAAGTCCGAGGGATCCACCATGGCCAGGGTGAGCCTCCTGCCATCCAGGGCGACCGGCAGCACATGGTGGTGCTGCATCGCCTCCAGCGGCACTACGGAGAGGACCTCCCGGGGAACCGCGTCCAGGGCGTTGGCCTCGATAAAGGGAACCCCGAGCTTCTCGCTTAACACGCGGGCCAGGGCGTCCTCCTCGACGAGCCCCATCTCGACGAGATTCGTCCCAAGCCTTCCACCGTAGATCGACTGCGCGTTCAGCACCTGCTCAAGCTGCTTCTCGGTCAGGGCACCAGCCTTGAGCAACATCTCTCCTAACATTGCCGGCATGAAACACCTCCATGGGAAAGGCAACTTGCCTGCGGACGACGGTCAAGATAAAAAACTTTTAACATTCTACCCGCACCGCGCCAAGGTGCAACGATGGCGGGAGAGTTGGTCCGGGAAAGCCCGGCGCAATCCGGGCAAATGCTCGACTAAGGGGAGCGTAAAAGTCGGGCCGACGGCGTGCTCTCCCCCCGCGGATAGGGGAGTACACGGCTCTTTCAAAAGATGGGGGTATTAAGTTATCCTGTAAGAAAGTGTCATAGTCAGTGGGAGGCGTGGACTTGGGGTATACGGCAAAATAAACCACGGCATCGTCTGCAACGGCGGCTAAGCCCACTGACTGCCGAGGTAAATCTCTATTTTTGTTAGAGGGAACCGGCGAAAGTAATTGACATTGGCACCGCTGCCGTGCTATTTAGCCTAGGTTTTCTTCCGTAGAAGTGTACGGGTAAGAGGACGACCGAAATGGATGAAGAGAAGAAAAGCCTGCTGAAAACCCTCGGGATGATTTCCACGATGGGCATCTCGGTAGCGGTGGCGATCGCCATCGGGGTCTTCATCGGCATCAAGCTGGACGCATGGCTCGGCACTGAGCCGTGGTTCTTCTTTATCTTTCTTTTCTTCGGCATTGCGGCCGGTTTCCGCAACATCTTCGTAATAGCCGGAAAAGAACTGCGTGATGACGGGCAGGACAAGGATAAACGAGGATAACATCTTCTCGTGGCTGGTGATGGGAAGCCTGCTCCTGAGCGCGATCATGGCTGCGGCCTCCGCACTCGTAGTGTCGCCCAAGTTCGGGATCTCGGTTCTGGCCGGCGGCCTGCTGGCGACGGCGAACTTCTTCCGGCTCAGACGCGGACTCGAAGCGGCTTTGCGGCTCCTTCCGGCAAACGCCTCGCGCTTCGCCGTACTCAGGTTCCTTTTGAGGCTCGCCATCATGGCGCTGCTCTTGTACGTCCTGATCGTCCTGCTGCACGCCGACATCTTCGGCCTGCTGCTCGGACTGTCGGTACTGGTAATAAACATAACGGCATTCTCAATATATATGTCCACCCGTAAAGGAGGCTAGCTGCATGGTTCATCCCTATCTGTTCCTGCAATTTTTCCGCGAGTTGCTCGCACCGCTGCATATCTCGGAGGCCGGCGCTGACGCCGTCGTCTACACCTGGCTCATCATGGCCGGCCTGGTGCTGCTCTCGATCGCCGCCACCAAAAGGCTGCAGGCGGTTCCGTCCGGTCTGCAGAACTTCATGGAAGTGGTCGTAGGCGGCATCGAGAACATGCTGGTGGAAACGATGGGCGAGAAGGGCAAGCCCTTCTTCCCGCTGATCGCGACACTTGCCGTGTTCATCCTGGTGTCGAACCTGATCGGCCTGGTCCCCGGCTTCTTCCCGCCGACTGCGAACATCAACACCACCGCGGCCTGCGCGGTCGTCGTCTTCGTCGCGACCCACGTCGTCGGCCTCAAGGAGCACGGCGTCGGCTACATCAAGCACTTCCTGGGACCGATCATGTGGCTTGCCCCGATGATGTTCTTCATCGAGGTGATCGGCCATTTCAGCCGCGTCATCTCGCTGACGCTGCGTCTCTTCGGCAACATGAACGGCCACGAGCTCGTGCTGATCATCTTCTTCGGACTGGCACCGTTCCTGGTGCCCCTGCCGATGATGCTGATGGGCGTGCTGGTTTCCTTCATCCAGGCCTTCGTGTTCATGCTGCTTGCCATGATCTACATCCAGGGCTCGCTGGAGCACGCGCACTAAAAACCGTTAAATCTGTTCTATGTTCTACGTTCTAGGTTCTAGGTTAGAACCAAACGTGGAACGTAGGATTTGGAACGTTTTCGATTCCTATACTATTTAGGAAATACTAAGCAGCAAAGGAGATACAAATGGAATTCTTCACTATGTGTGTACTCGCAGCAGGCATCGGCATGGCACTCGGCACCCTCGGAACCGGCATCGGCCAGGGCCTCGCAGTTAAGAGCGCCGTTGAAGGCGTTTCCCGTAACCCCGGCGCATCCGGGAAAATCCTGACCACCATGATGATCGGTCTGGCCATGATCGAGTCCCTGGCGATCTACGCCCTGGTTATCTGCCTCATCATCCTGTTCGCTAACCCGTACAAGGATATCGCGCTGGAGCTTGCTAAAACCATCGCGAAGTAATCGGCTTTTCAGAAGCGATAAAAGGGCGTGCCGAAAGGCGCGCCCTTTTTTTGGTTAAAGACCGGGCGGGTTCAGGATTCGCCCCAACAACCCTCGCCCGTTCTCCTAACTGCTCCCACGCCTTGACTTTTCCGGGCCGCTATGAAATAGTCCGGGCATGAAACCAATAGCCGATCTGCATACGCACACCATCGCATCCGGTCACGCCTACTCGACCGTCAACGAACTCGCCAGCGCCGCCGCGCAAGCCGGACTCCAGGGGCTGGCAATCACCGACCACGGCCCGGCGCTTCCCGGGGGGCCGCACCGCTACCATTTCTGCGCCATGCGCTTCATTCCCAGGACCATCGCGGGGGTGAGGATCTTTCGCGGGGTGGAGGCAAACATCCTCGACGAGAAAGGGACCCTCGACCTGGAGCAGACGGTGCTGGAGGAACTGGATTTCGTCATGGCGGGACTGCACGAGAACTGCGGCTTCTGCGGCAGCGACGTCGCCCGCAACACCCGGGCGCTGCTCGCCGTCATGGAGAACCCGCGGGTGAAATGCATCTCCCATCCTGGGAACCCGCTGTTTCCCCTGCACTACGAAAAAGTCGTCAGGGCGGCACTGGAGACCGGAACGGCGCTTGAGATCAACAACTCCTCGCTTTCGTCGGTAAGCCGCAAGGGGAGCTGCGACAACTGCGCACTGATCGCCAGCCTCTGCGCCGATTTCGGCACACCGATCATGATCGGCAGCGATGCTCACATCTCGCAGGGTGTGGGGATTTTCGACGATGCGCTGAAGCTCGCGGCGGAGGCGGGAATTGCGGAAAAGCAGGTGATAAACGGGTCGATGGAGAGGTTGTTGAGCTTTCTGGGGCTCGCCGAGTAAAAGCAAAGTAACAAGCAATTGGGACGCTGATTTACCTGAAACAGCCTGATGAACCGCACATTGGTATCAGCCTTGATCGGGTAAATCAGCGTCCCATTGTTTTGAGCCTGCGCCTACCCCTTCGGCTGCCTGGACAGCGAGCCCGCCAGAACGGCGAGCCCCGCAAAAAGCAGGGGGATGCCGCAAAGAGCCGTGGGCGAGAGCCGCTCGCCAAGCACCACGATCCCCAGGACTGCCGCCGTCAGCGGTTCGGCGAGCGACAGCGTCACCGCCGTAGCCACGGGAACGGTGCGCAGCCCCCTGGCGAAGAGCCAGTAGGAAAGCGCCGTGACGACTACGCCAAGGTACAGTATGACGGCAATGCCTCGGGGCGCGGCGACCCAGTGCAGGTCCGTTGCCAATAGAAACGGTGACAGCAACACGGCACCCAGGCTGAAGACCACCGCCATCACCGCGTCGGGCGTGCGCCCCGGCAGCAAAGCCTTGATCGACATGGTATAGCTCGCCCAGCAGAAACCGGCGCCGAGCGCCAGCACGATTCCCAGAGGGTCTACGGCGACCTTCCCGCCCCCGACGGCCAAAAGCCCGCACCCAGCGAGCGCCAGAAGCGTCGCGATGCCCCAACTCCTGCCCGGCCGCTCCCCCCTGAAGACCAGCCCGAGCACTCCGGCTATGACCGGCGAACTCCCGATAGCCACCAGCGTTCCAATTGCTACCCCGGTCCGGCTCAGCGCTCCGAAAAAGCAGAGCTGGTAAGAAGCGACACAGACGCTGGCCCACAAGGTCATAAAGACGGGCCAGCCGCGCCCCAGCCCACCCCTGCACAGGGCGAGCAGCATCAGCGCCGCACCGCCAATCAACAGCCTCAGCGCGCCGAAGCTGTTCGGGGTTGCCCCGGAGGGTGCCAGCGCCTGCGTCGTGCCGCTGGTACCCCAGATGACCCCGGCCGCTAGCACGAAGAGCGCTCCGGCCTTCAAGCTCTGCGCGCGCGGCACGGCGACAGTTGCAGCCGGCCCCGAATCCGTTTGTGATTCCATTTGAATAAGCCTCGAATTTTACCTACAGGGAAACCAAGTCAGTTCTTTCAGAAGCCGGAGCTCTCTGCCAAGGCCATGCGCGCGTGAGCCTCTGGGTAGCCCCACCTTGCTGCACCAGGGGAGACGGCGCATGGGAAACCTTGGGCGGACACGAGGGTCGCACCTGCGGGACTGGTCAACGCATAAAGAACGAGAGCTGACCGTGGCATGCTAGCTGTGCTCGCGGGTGGCGTGGAAGGTGAGATCCTTCCAGTTGTCCATGGTGTTGTCGAGCCGCCACTGGCTCCCCGCCAGATAGGCCAGGTTCCCTTCGCCGTCCAGGTAGAGGCTCATCGCCTCCTTTTTCTGGAACTCGTCGAGCCTCTTCCTGTCGCCGGTCACCCAGCGCGCCGTGACATAGGAGACCGGCTCGTAGACCGACTTCACACCGTACTCATGCTCCAGCCGGTGCATGACGACGTCGAACTGCAGCATGCCGACCGCACCCACGATCCAGTCCGCTCCCATGAGCGGCCGGAAGACCTGGGTGGTCCCCTCTTCGGCCAGCTGCACCAGTCCCTTCTCCAGCGCCTTCGACTTGAGCGGGTTCAGGATGCGCACCTTGCGGAAATGCTCCGGCGCGAAGTTCGGGATCCCAGTGTACTTGAGGTCCTCCCCCTGGGTGAAGGTGTCGCCGATCTTAATGGTGCCGTGGTTGTGGATGCCGATGATGTCACCGGCGTAGGCCTCGTCGATGTTGGTCCGGTCCTGGGCCATGAAGATGGTCGCGTTGGCGATCTGCACCTCGCGCCCCAGCCGCAGGTGCTTCACCTTCATGCCACGCACGAACTTGCCGGAACAGATCCTGAAGAAGGCGATCCGGTCCCGGTGCGCCGGGTCCATGTTCGCCTGGATCTTGAAGGTGAACCCGGTGAACGGCTCCTCGTAGGGCGACACGGTCCGGGTCGCGGCCTCGCGCGGCAACGGCGAGGGGGCGTTCTCCACGAAGGAGTCGAGCAGCTGCTGCACGCCGAAGGTATTGATGGCGCTGCCGAAGAAGACCGGCGTCTGCCGCCCGGCCAGGTAGGCCTCGATGTCGAAGGGGTGGGCCGCACCCTCCAGGAGCTCCACATCGTTGCGCAGCTCCTCCACCTGGCTTCCCAGCAGCTCGTCCAGCCTCGGATCGTCCAGCCCCTTGACGGTGACCACCTCGCCCACGCCGTGTGCGGCCTCGGGGTCGTAGAAGGTGATCTCCTTGGAGTAGAGGTGGTAGGTGCCGCGGAAGCGTTTCCCCATGCCGATGGGCCAGGTCATGGGGGCGCATTGTATATTAAGGGTGCTTTCGATGTCGTCCAGGAGGTCCAGAGGCTCGCGCCCCTCGCGGTCCAGCTTGTTGATGAAGGTCATGATCGGCGTGTGGCGCAGGCGGCAGACCTCGAGGAGCTTCTTGGTCTGGCTCTCCACACCCTTCACCGAGTCGATCACCATCAGCACGGAGTCGACCGCCGTGAGGGTCCGGTAGGTGTCCTCGGAAAAGTCGTTGTGACCCGGGGTATCCAGCAGGTTGATCTCGAAGTCCCGGTAGGTGAACTTCATCACCGAGGAGGTGACGGAAATGCCGCGCTGCTTCTCCATCTCCATCCAGTCGCTCGTCGCGTGGCGCGACGACTTCCTGGCACGCACCTCGCCCGCCTGCTGGATCGCCCCTCCGAAAAGGAGCAGTTTCTCGGTTATGGTGGTCTTCCCCGCGTCGGGGTGACTGATGATGGCGAAGGTGCGCCGCTTCTCTATCTCATGCTCGTTGTACCGCATCAACAAAAACTCCCGTAGAAAAATCGCTGGACAAAAGAAAGGCGAAGAGGGTATCTTCGCCGGACCGGATTCAGGGTACCATAATTGCACGCCGGGTATAAAAGGGCAATAAAATTTTTGTTTCTCGGGAACCGCATGAACGACATGTACCAGCTGATACAGCTCGCCGGGGAAAAGCAGGACCGTGCGCAGATCATGGCGACTCTCGCTGACATCAAGGCGGGACGGCTCAAAAACGACCTGAAGCTGCTCAACTTCTTTCGTGAGATACCGGTAAGTTACGGGGCGACCGTGGAGACCATGGAGGATAGCTCCGTCGAACTGATGGCGCACCAGATCCAGGCGGTGGTCATATCGTTCGAGAAGGTGACCGTCCTCAAGAGCAGCCACTTTCCCAAGGACGTCATAGCGAACGCGAACTACGTGAACGTGGAGAAATCCAGGATCGTACTGTCAAATTTCAGCTATGCCCTGGTACGGGCCGACCGGAGGATGTCGGTCAGGGTCGAGTTGAGCGAGCCGATCTACGCCTCCTTCAGCGCCTGCGAACTGACCACGGGGGGGAGGCTGCACGACATGTCCCTTACCGGGGTCTCCATCAACGTCTCGGAGGATCCCGGCATCGCGCTGAGCCAGACCGGCGAGCTGGCAGTGACCCTGCCGATCGGCACCATCACGGTCCCCGCCTCGCTGCTCAAAACTTCAACCGCCGACGACGGGTTCCGGCTGGTCTTCGAGATAGAGGCGACACGCGCCACAGAGCTCAGCATTTCCAAGTACATCCTGCAGCGCCAGGTCGAGATCATACGAGAATTGAAGGATCATCCCGGCATCAACCAGGGCTAGCGATGTTTTTCGACAGCCACTGCCACCTCGACGATCCCCGGTTGCTGCCCCGCCTTCCCGAACTGCTGCGCGATGCGCAGGCGGCCGGGGTGTCGGGTTTCCTGGTCCCGGGAGTCGTCCCCGGCGGCTGGGGGGGGATCGAGGAACTCTGCCGCACCTTCCCCCGGGCGCTCCCCGCCTTCGGCGTGCACCCGATGCACGCTCACCTTTGCACCCCCGATGCCGTGTCAGAACTTCGCCGACTGAGCCGCCGCGCCAGGGCGATCGGCGAGATCGGCCTGGACTACGCCCTCGCCACCCCCTGCCGTGAGCTGCAGAAATCCTCCTTCCGCACCCAGCTGCGCATTGCCGCCGAGGCGGGACTGCCGGTATTGATCCACTGCCGTCAGGCCTTCGGCGATCTGCTCGACATCCTGGAAGAGGAGCGGGTCGGCAGGTTCGGCGGCGTCATGCACGCTTTTTCCGGCAGCCCGGAAACGGCCCGCGACTGCATCCGCCTCGGTCTGCACGTCTCGCTGGCGGGGACCGTCACCTATCACAACGCCGTGCGCCCCCCCTTGGTGGCGGCCGCCGTCCCCCTGGAGCGCCTGCTGCTGGAGACCGACGCGCCGGACCTGGCTCCGGAGCCTTACCGCGGCGCAGTCAACCTGCCGGCCTACCTTGTCCGGACGGCGCAGCGCGTGGCCGCCATCAGGGGCATCCCGGTCGAGGAACTGGCCCGTGTCACCACGGCAAACGCCGCGGCGCTGTTCCGGCTCGAAGCCCGCCCTCAGCCCAGCTGACGGGATGAGCCAGGGTTACCCCATCCCCACCCCGCCCCTTGAAGGGGAGGGAGTTCTCCCCATCCCCCCGCAGGGAGTTTGACCTTGCCTGGCGCTCGGCTATACTTCCCCCATTAATTCATCTCCCCCACTACATTCATCAGCCGACGGAGGATAGCCATGGTCAAACAGTACACGGTGCAGGAGGCATTGAAACTAGCCATCAACTCGGAGAAGGAGAGCATGGACTTCTACCGCAAGGCGAGCACGCTGACGGCGGACGAGAGGTCAAAGAGGGTCTTCGAACTGCTGGCCGATGAGGAAATGGGGCATCTGACGGCGTTTTTCGACCACTACCAGGGGGGGGACCTGGGCGACTTGGAGAGTTTCAAGGCCAGGCCGGCGGACAAGATGTCGGCCACCCACCAGGCCCTGGAGCAGGCGTTCGTGGACGAGGTCCACGAGCAAAAGGCACTGGAGATCGCCCTCCAGGAGGAGAAATCGTGCATCGACCTGTACACGGTGATGGCCGGCGACATTGCCGATCCGCAGGTACGCAAGGTCTTCGAAACGGTAATCCGAGAGACCCAGAAGCACTACGACCTGATCGAGGATGAGTACATGCGGGTGATGACCATGGTGCACCAATCAGACCAGGACATCTATGTCAGGGAGTAGGGCAATTGACAATTGACAATTGACAATTGACGATGGACGATGGACGATGGACGATTGGCGCTTCGGGGGTTGGCATTTGACAACGCATGACGCCTTCAGTTGACTCCGCTTGGCTTGCAGTAGTGCTACTCCTATGAGGAGGGCAGAGCGCAAAGAGCTCTGAATTAAGCATAAAAAAGCCTCCGTACCCGAAAAGGGCGGAGGCTTTTGTTTGTTCTGCAGGTTGTGAACTGACGCCCGCATGCCGGAGCGCGCCCGATCAGCTTTCACGGATCAGCCGATGTTCTGGCTGTAGTACCCCTTAACCCTGCCAAGATAGGACCGGGTCTCACGGGGAAGGTTGTCTATGCCGTGCCTGTCCACGTTGCCGGGACCCCAGTTGTAGGCAGCCAGCGCCTCGTTGATGTTGCCGCCGTAGCGGCGCAGCATGTCCTTCAGGAACCTGGTGCCCGCCATGATGTTTTGTTCCGGATCGAAAGAGTCGGTCACCCCGAGTCCTCTCGCGGTCGCGGGCATGAGCTGCATGAGCCCCTGCGCCCCCGCGGAGGAGACGGCGCGCGGGTTGAAATTGCTCTCCGCCTTGATGATCGCCCTGATCAGGCCGCCGTCGACACCGTAGCGCCTGGAGGCTTTCTCGATGATGGCGTCGGTCGGCAGGTGGCCGGCGAAGGTATCGGAGGACACGGCTACCGCCGCGGCTTCGCTGCCGGCGACGCCGGTTTCGGCGCCAACGACCGGCTCGGCTGCGTTGGCTGCAGCAGCTCCTGCTCCCCCTGTCTGCGGCAGCTGCTCGAGAAAACGGTCCAGAAGCCCCTGCACACCCATGGATCGCGTGGCTGCCGGCCTCTGCTCGTCGCCGCCCAGGCTCATGGCGCAACTGAGCATCTTCAGGCGCAATATCTCAGCCGCCGTGGCCGCGGAGACCTGCTCGGGCACGGCCGACCGGGAGAGTAACTCTCCGAAGGAAACCGCCGGGGCTGCAGCGGGTGCACTCCCCTTCTTTGCGGCTCCCCAGCTCTGCGCTGTAGCTATCGGATCTATGGACATGTCAGGCTACCCTATGTTCAGTGCGTGACCGGGCGTTCCCCGTACACGAGCTTCTTCTTTTTCAGCTTTTCAATCAGTGTGGTCCGTTTCAGGTTCAGGAGCTCGGCCGCCTCCTTCTTGTTGCCGCCGCTTTTCTCCAGGGCCTGCATGATGAGCCGGTTTTCGAACTCCTCGACGGCGCTGTTCAGACAGAAGCCGTTATCGGGAAGCGTCATCTGGTCGCTGTGCACCACGGCAGTCCTGCCGCCGCGGTACTTTTCGGGAAGATCGTGGATGCTCAGCACGCCGCTCCCCTTGATGATCACCAGGCGCTCCACCAGGTTCTCCAGTTCACGGACGTTGCCGGGCCATTCGTAATTGGTCAGGATCTCCATGACCTGCTTGTCGAAACCGGACACCTTGCGCTGCTTGCTCTTGTTGAACTTCTCCAGGAAGCTGTTCAAGAGCAGCGCGATGTCGCTCTCGCGCTCGCGCAGCGGGGGGAGCATGATCGGTATCACGGAGAGCCGGTAGTAGAGGTCCTCACGGAAGGTCTTGGAGACCACCATCTGGTCCAGGTTCTGGTGCGTCGCCGCGATGATCCTGACGTCCACCTTCTTGGAACGGGTGGAGCCGACCGGCTCCAGTTCCCTGCTCTGCAGCACCCGCAAAAGCTTCACCTGCAGGTTGGGCTTCATGTCGCCGATCTCGTCGAGGAACAGGGTCCCCTTGTCGGCCATCTCGAACCTGCCGATGCGGGTTGCCACCGCGCCGGTGAAGGACCCCTTGACATGTCCGAACAGCTCGCTCTCCAGGAGCTCGTCGGGAATCGCCGCACAGTTCAGGGCGACGAAGTTCTTCTCCGAGCGGTTGGAAAGATCGTGAATGGCGCGGGCCACCAGTTCCTTGCCGGTCCCCGACTCTCCCTGGATCAGCACGGTCGAGTCGGAGGTCGCCACCTTCTCCACCATCTCGAAGAGCGAGAGCATCTTCTCGCTCTCCCCGATGATGTTGTGCAGGAGCGCCCTGTTCTTTATGCACGGTTTGGACCGAAAGCTCTTGCTCTGCAGCGCCTGGTGCTCGAGCCCCCTTTTTACATGGGTCTCCAACTCCTCGAGGTTGAACGGCTTTTCCAGGTAGAAGAAGGCGCCGGCCTTGAGCAGGTTCGCCGTCATCTCGAAGTTCGCGAAGGCGCTGTACGCTATGGTGACGATCTCGGGACGGATCGATTTCAGCTGCTTGATGAACTCCAGCCCGTTCACCCTGGGCATCATGATGTCGGTGATGACCATCTGGACATCGTGGAGTTCGATCTTTTGCAGGGCGTCCTGCCCGTCAAAAGCCTGATACACCTGATATCCCTTGTAGCTCAAAAAGGCCGCTACGAAGTCACGGGTCTTTTTGTCATCATCCGCAATCATTATTCTGGGTGTTTCCATTGTTACCCCGATTCGATTAAAGTTGCTGAGTATCAAGCCGATACGAAGGTGTGTCGATGCCAACTATAACGACATCTTCCGGCAATGTCAATAAAATGACTTGCCCCCGCGGGCGTCTCGTCAATTATTTGTCCGGGGCCCGGTCCCGCCGCTGCGGCGGGCGCTCAACGGCCGGCCGTCAGCCGCTTCGCGCGGCAGACATGGTGCGGGGCCGCGACGCGAAAAAAAAATTCAACCTTTGGTTTGCGCAACCGAATAGGAAGAATGGGACGACGCCTGAACAGGCCGCCGACGATTTCACCGCACACGGAGGGGTCCATGCAGACCGCATTGAAAGTCAAGAGCGAAGAGTACGGGGGCGAGCTGATCCAGCTGGTCAGCTTCAACCTGGAAAAGGAAGAGTATGGCATCAACGTGCTGATGGTGCGGGAGATCATCCGGATGCTTAACATCACCCGCGTCCCCAACACCCCGCACTACGTCGAGGGGGTGATCAACCTGCGCGGCAAGGTGATCCCGATCATCTCGCTCAGGAGGAAGTTCGACCTCATGGAGGCGGAGTACGACAAGCGCACCCGCATCATGGTGATGGAGGTGGTCGGCGAGCTGATGGGGTTCATCGTGGACGAGGTTTCCGAGGTGATCCGCATTTCGGAGAAGGAGATCCAGCCTCCCCCGCCGGTAGTGTCGAGCGGCGTGGAGCAGGAGTGCATGGCCGGGGTGATCAACCAGGCCGACCGGCTCCTGGTCCTCTTGGACCTGGAGAAGATGTTCTCCGCCGACGAGAGACGGATTTTCAGCAGCGTAGCCTAAAGCACCCACGGGGAAACCGTTCCCCGCTTCCCGGAGCAGAATATGTCAATAGATTGCGAGGATCAGGAGCTTCTGGAAGGTTTCCTGGCCGAAACCACGGAACTCCTAGAAAAACTGGACGACGACCTGATAAGCCTGGAGAAGAGCCCGGAAGACTCCGAGCTGATGAACCGGATTTTCCGCTCGATCCATACCGTGAAGGGGGCCTCGAGCTTCCTCGGTTTCGACCTCCTCGTAAAGGTGACCCACAAGACCGAGGACGTGCTGAACCGCCTCAGGAAGGGCGAGCTCACGCTGACCTCCCAGATCATGGACGTGATCCTGGAGGCGGTCGACCTGGTCAAGACGCTGGTATCCGACATCAAGTCCGGCGAGATCGTGGAGCGGGAGCTGGAGGCCACCATTGCCAAGCTGATCCCGTTCCTCTCCGAGAACGCCGTCGAGGCGACCGTGCTCGCCCCGCTCTTCGCGCCGCAAAAGGAGCAGGGCGCCGGCCCCGAAGCGTCCGCCCCCGCGCCGCAACCGGGCGGGACGCTGCAGCCCGCAGCCGCCGCGCCCGAGCCGGCCGCAGCCGTGTCGCAGTCGGGAGCTGCCGCACCGGAACCGAACCCGGCGCCGACCCAGTCCGCCCCCCCCCCGCAGCTGAAGGCGGTGCAGGCCAAGGAGCCTGCCAAGCCGGCGGCCTCAAAGGGCGACGAACTGGCGGACAACTCGACGGTCCGCGTCGACGTGAAGCGCCTGGACGACCTGATGAACCAGGTCGGCGAGCTGGTGCTGGAGCGCAACCGGATGATCCAGCTGCACAGCGACTACCAGACCGGTCTCGACCCTGCCGGCTTCGGCGACGACTTCGGCAAACTCTCCAAGAGGCTCAACTTCGTCACCTCCGAGCTGCAGATGCAGGTCCTCAAGATGCGCATGCTGCCGGTCGAGAAGGTGTTCAAGAAATTCCCCCGCATCGTGCGCAACCTGGCACGCGACCTGGGCAAAGAGGTCGATCTGCAGATCATCGGCGAGGAGACCGAGCTGGACCGCTCCGTGGTGGACGAGATCGGGGATCCCCTGATCCACCTGATCAGGAACGCCCTGGACCACGGCCTGGAGACCCCGGACGAACGCCTGGCGGCCGGCAAGAGCCGCTGCGGCACCGTGGTGCTCTCCGCCGCCCACGAGGGGAACCAGATCGTGATCAGCATCAAGGACAACGGCCGCGGCATCGACCCTGAGCGGGTATCCAGGAAGGCCCTCGAAAAGGGGCTGATCACCGAGGAGCAGCTGGCCCTGATGGGGAGCCGCGAGATCCTCGACCTGCTCTTTCTCCCCGGCTTCTCCACCAAGGAGCAGGCGACGGACCTCTCCGGCCGCGGGGTCGGCATGGACGTGGTGCGCACCAACATCAGGAAGCTAAACGGCATCATCGAGATCAAGAACGAGGTCGGCAAGGGGAGCGAGTTCATCCTGAAGCTGCCGCTCACCCTCGCCATCATCCAGTCGCTGCTGGTCGAGGTGGAGCGCGAGGTGTACTCCATCCCGCTCGCCTCGGTGATCGAGACCATGCGGGTGAACAAGGACGAGTTCCACATGATCGGCGGGCAGGAGGTGCTGAAACTACGGGATTCCGTGCTGCCGCTATTGAGGCTGCAGCGGACCTTCAACTGCCAGGAGTCGACGGCGGACCGCAGCACCTGCTACGTGGTGATCGTGGGCGTCGCCGAAAAGCGGCTCGGGCTCGTGGTGACCAGGCTCCTCGGGCAGCAGGAGGTTGCCATCAAATCGCTCGGCAAGTTTCTCGCCAACCTCCCCGGCATCGGCGGTTCGACCATCATGGGGGACGGCAGGGTGGCGCTGATCGTCGATCCGATGGGGCTTGTGGGTGGCGGGGAATCCGCCATAGTAAGGAAATCGGCCTAAGGGGATGACAATGGCATTTGAGACCAGGGCACTCGATCCCAAAAGTGGCTCCCAGAAGATTTCCGACAAGGATTTCGAGCAACTGCGGGACTACATTTACAACGTCTGCGGGATCTATTTCCACTCCAGCAAGAAGTACTTCCTGGAGAGCCGGCTGGCCCGGAGAATGGAGTCGACCGGCAGCAAGAGCCACGCCGATTACTTCCAGCACGTGCGCTCGGGCGCCTCTGGCAACGCCGAGCTGAAGAAGCTGCTGGACGAGATCACCACCAACGAGACCTGCTTCTTCAGGAACCTGCCGCAGCTGAACGCGCTGGAGACCAAGCTTTTGCCCGAGATCGTCGCCCACAAGGGGAAGATCGGCTTCAAGAAGCTGCGCATCTGGAGCGCCGGCTCCTCCTCGGGCGAGGAGGCGTACACCATGGCCATGCTGCTCCTGGAGAAGCGCGCCACGCTCCTTAAGGACTGGATCATAGAGATCGTCGGGACCGACATCAACGAGACGGTGATCGGCCAGGCCAAGGAAGGGATCTACAACAGCTACTCGGTGCGCAACACGCCGGACTTCTACCTGAAGAAGTATTTCAAGGAGGAGAGCGCGGGGAGGTTCGTGCTCTCGCCGGAAGTGAAGAAGCTCGCCAGCTTCAGCCAGCTGAACCTCTACGACGACAACAAGATGCTTTTCATGAAAAGCTTCGACTTCATATTCTGCGCCAACGTATTGATCTACTTCGACACCGCCTCCAAAAGCAAGGTTGTCCAGCATTTCTACAACAACCTGCAGCCGTACGGCTACTTCTTCCTGGGACAGTCCGAATCGCTGCACGGCGTGAACGACAAGTTCAGGACCGTACACTTCCCTGGCGGGTTCACCTACAACAAGTGAGGACGATGGTATGGAAAAAGCAGCCATGATGCAGACGGCTCAGGAGATGGTGGAAAGCTTCGTGGATCTCCCCACCATCCCGCAGGTCGCCACCAGGGTCATCGAGCTTCTGGACCAGCCGGGTGTGGAACTCGATGAGGTGGCGGACATGATCCTGGCGGACCAGGTCCTGGCGGCCCGGGTCATCAAGATGGTGAACTCGCCGCTCTACAAGCCCGCTCACGAGATCAAGTCGGTGAAGCGGGCGCTCATCTACCTCGGCTTCCGCCACATCCGCGAACTCGCCTTCACCTGCTCCTTCGTCGACGTCTTCGAGGGGAGAGACGGCATCATAGACATCCAGAGCTTCTGGGAGCACTCCTTCGGCGTCGGCGTGGTCGCCAAGATCATCGCCCAGCGGGTGCGCTACCCGGACACGGAGAAGGCGTACCTGGTCGGCATCGTGCACGACATAGGCGAGGTGTTCCTGAGCTACTACCGGCAGGACGCCTTCCGGTCGCTGCTCGATTCGGTGCAGGGGCACCCCTTCAGGCTGGTGGAAAAGGAGGCGGAGTTCCTGGGGACCTCACACAACGAGGTCGGGCTCTGCATAGCGCGCAAGTGGAACTTCCCGCCCGACTACTGCGAGGTGATCGCGCTGCACCACGCGCCGGCCGAGGCGAGCCTCGACCCCACCCTGTGCGCCATCGTGAACATCGCCGACCTGTTCTGCTCGGTACGCCAGCTCGACTACGGCGGCCATTCCTGGGTCTCCTTCAACCTCGCCGAGGAGCAGGCCTGGGCCATCCTGAAGGGGTACGCGCCCCATCTTGCCGACCTGGACGTGGAGCGCTTCTGCTACGAGCTCGACGACCGGGTCCCCGAGATCCAGGACATGGTGAAATCCATCTTCCAGGGCATAGGAGCGTAGACGCCATGTATCCCGCACAGGAAGCTAAATTGAGGGTGCTCATCGTGGACGACTCCTCCTTCATGCGGATGGCGATCCGCGGGATACTGTCCCGGGCGCCGCAGATAGAGGTGGTCGGCATCGCTGCGGACGGCGTAGAGGGGGTGGAAAAGGCCCTGGCGCTCAAGCCCGACCTGATCACCATGGACGTGGAGATGCCCCGGATGGACGGCATCGCCGCCCTGAAGCAGATCATGGCCAAGCAGCCCACCCGCGTGCTGATGGTTTCCACGCTGACCTGCGAGGGCGCCCGGGCCACCTTCGAGGCGCTGGAGGCGGGGGCGATCGACTACGTCCCGAAGAACGTCACCGATTGCAAGGATTCCCAGCACGCCTTCCAGCAGGCGCTGCTCGCCAAGGTGGCCGAGGCCTCCCATTCGCGGCAAAGGAGGGTGATCAGCGTCGAGCGCCCCAAGTTCGAGCAGCCGTCGCAGGTGCGCCCCTCCAAATTCGCGCACCGCAGGGTCGGCTGTGTGGGGATCGGCGCCTCCACCGGCGGGCCGGTCGCGCTGCAGGAGGTGCTCTCCAGGATCCCGGTCAACTTCCCGCACGGCATCGTGGTGGCGATACACATGCCGAAGGCCTTTACCGGCCCCTACGCCGACCGGTTGAACGCCAAATGCTCCCTTGCCATCCGGGAGGCGGTAAACGGCGACGTGGTCCGCGGGGGTGAGGTGCTGATCGCCCCGGGGGGGCAGCACACCTCGCTCGTCAAGCAGGGGGGCCAGATCGTGGTCCGTACCGCTCCCACCACCGATTTCCCGCAGTACATCTACATCCCCTCGGTGGACCAGATGCTCACCAGCCTCTGCGACGCGAGCGGCGGAGCGATGCTGGGGGTGATACTGACCGGCATGGGGAACGACGGTTTCAAGGGGATGAAGCACCTGAAGGGGAAAGGGGGTGTGACGCTGGTGCAGAACGAGGAGACCTCCACCATTTACGGCATGCCGCGCGCCTGCATCGAGGGGATGGTGGCGGACGTCGTGCTGCCGCTGGACCAGATCGGCTTCGAGATCGGCAAGATCGGCAGTTAGTGCGGCTGGACTAGCTTCGAGATCGCCAAAGTCGGCGGTTGTCAGCTGGTCAGGATCGGCAACCAGACCGGCAGTTACCGCCTTCCCTCGACGTAGAGCCCCTGCTCCGATGCCCGCGCGAAACATCGGGAGAAACCCTCCCGCTTCAGCCTGAAAAGCACGACCGGTGCCGCCAGCGCCAGGCAGCCGGGGAAGAAAAGCCTCAGCTCGCCCCGGCTGTCTAGAAAGCGCCCCATGCCGCCACGGATCTGCCGGGGTGCGCAGCGCGGCACTTCACCCGCCCCGGGAGGAACCGGGGCGCCGCCGGTGGGCGGCAGCAGCGCGTAAAGCATGAGCTGCAGCGTGCAAAGGATACTGCGCAAAAACCCCGTCAAGCTTCCCCCTCCCCTGCAGCAACACAGCCATGCTGCCTGACCTCATCGCTGCACATTATCACTCCCGGCAGCGCCGAGGCAATGCTTCGTTGCTCAGAACCAGCGGATCAGCTCGTGCTCCATGTCGATCTGGTAGCGGTGCTTGCCGAGGAAGTCCATGCCGAGAAGGCCGTCGTGCACCGTGTCGTCGCCGTGGTAGGGGAAAAGCTCGACTTCCATCGACGCCACGACAAAGGGGCCTACCGCTACTGCATCCAGCTTCGCGATGCGCGAACGGACCACCCTGCCGTCCGCAACCAGGGCTTCGGAGCCCTTCGTCGTGCGGAGGTCGATCGGCAACCGCCTGGTGATCCGTTCGTGGATGGCGGTGCGGGTCGCCCCGGTGTCCAGCACGAGTTCGACGCGCACTGTTGCCGCGCCGTTTTTCAAGGTGACCGGAACCAGCACCTGGTTGTTCACGATGCGGACCCTGGTCGTCTGTTCGCCCGGGGCTAAAGCCTCCTGCGACGCGGCGCTCCTCGGCGCCGTGCCACCCCGTACCTCTGCAGCAGGTCGTACTGTTTTCCCGGGTTCGTCGTCGCGCCGCTGCGGGCCACCGGCAGCGGCGGCATCGGGTCGTCCCGCGGCAGGGGGGGGGCGCGGTGCCGCCTTGGGCGCCGCCGGCTCTCCCGACGCAGCTTGGGGTGCCGGGAGAGCGGCCGGCACCTCGTGCCTTACCGGAGGCTCCCCGTGCGGCCATATCAGGTACAAGGCAAGAACCGCGACGCCGATGAACCCGGCCAGCCACGGGATCCAACGTTCTGCCGAAACCGTCTCATTGTCCCCCTTAGACTTCGCCAGCAGTTGCTGGGCATACACGGAGAGCTTCTTTCTAAGCAGCGGGTCCGGGCAACCCTCGGCTATCTCGGCAAGCACCGTCACCCCGCGCGGCTCATGCCCGCCACCCCTGATCAGCGGGATGACCAGAAAGGTAATCAGCTCCAGCACCGCGCCCTGACTTTCCCGGTACTCGGCCTGCTTCCTGGGAGCTCCGAGCTCCGGCAGTACCGAACGGCTCACCTCGTAGAGCGCACCGATCAGGATCTCGCCCCTCGCGGCGGGGTCGTGAGCCCGCTGCAACTCGACCGTCACCCTCTGCTTTAACGCCCCGCACAGGTCATGGACAGCCACGAAAGTCACCTCCAGTCGGCACCAGATGCCTCTGCCTTCTCATCGGACGACTGCTGCGGCACCGATTCGGCCAGCTCCGGACGGCGGCAGCCGCCGACTTCAGGGCATGAATCGGCCACCGCGCTGCCGTTGCCACCGCTTGCTCCCTGCGAGGTCAGGCCGCTTACCGTGCGACCCACATGGAAAAGGGCGATGCATGCCGCTCCCCAGGTGACCACGAGGATGCCCCACCAGATGCCGACCAGCCCCCACCCCAGGACGACGGCAAAGAGGTAGAAAACCGGCAGCGGGAGCACGATCTGCCTCAAAAGGCCGATTGCCAGCGGGAATACCGGCCTCTTCAGCCCCTGCAGCACGGCCACGCAGGTGTACAGGATGATATAGGCCACCAGGACGAACGCCTCTATCCTCAGGTAGGAAACCCCTATCTCTATCACGGCGCCGTCTTTGCTGAAAAGCCCCATGAGGGGACGGGCGCAGAAGAAAACCGCCGCAGTGCCGGCTCCCATCAGCAAGGTCCCCACCCGGAGTGCGGTCCAGATGGTCTCGATCACCCTTTCCAGCCTGCGCGCGCCGTTATTCTGCGCGACCAGCGCGAGGGTGGCGACGTTCATCCCCATGACCGGCAGCAGGGCGATCTGTTCGATCCGGGTGGCGATACCGTACCCCGCCACCGCGTGGGAGCCGAAGCGCCCGACGAACCAGGTGATCACGAAGATGCCGGTGGCGATGGTCATCATGTTGAGGCTGGAGGGAAAGCCCTGCTTGGCAAGTTCGGCGTAGGCCCGGCGCCTGGGGATCAGCTCGCTCCAGACAAAGCCGGTCAGCATCCCGGCGTGCTTGACCCTGGCCAGCAGGTAGCAGTTCCCGAAGGCCTGCACCAGGACGGTGGCCCAGGCGATGCCCGGCAGACCGAAGGCGGGGAGGCCCAACCCCCCGTAGAGGAACCAGGGGTCGAGGATCAGGTTCAGGAAGAACCCGGTGACCAGGTAATTCCGGAAACTCCTGCTGTCACCGGTGGCGTTCAGGATCGAGTTCAGCACGTAGTTGACCAGGAAGAAGACGCTCCCGGCAAAAATCACGCTCATGTATTGCAGCGCCAGGGCGTGCACGGCACCCGACGCTCCCAGCACCAGGAAGAGACGAGGCGCCAGCCACAGCCCGAGCAGCATGACCAGCACGCCGTGCAAAAGGCCGAAGGAGATGGTTTGCCCTGCCAGGTGGCGCGCCTCGTCGGCATCGCCTGCGCCCAGGGCATGGCCGATCAGCGCGGTCGCGCCGGTGGAGATGCCGGCGCCCACCGAAATAATGATGAAAAAGACCGGGAAACAGAGGGAAAGTGCTGCGAGGGCCTCGGTGGAAATCATGCCGCCGTAGAAGGTGTCCACCACGTTGAACATGGTGTTGAAGAAGTAACCGACACTGGTAGGGACGGCAATTCTTCTGATCATTCTCGGGATCGGCTGGTCCAGCAGATCGTATCCGTCGCGCATGGAGTCTCTCATGGTTGGGCGTGAGGGTCGGGGGGCGAAATCCAGAGTATCAGGTGTTCAGCCTTCTGTCGAGAAGAGGGGAGCCGACCGGGGTGCGGGATCCGGCATCTCCCCCGCCAGCCCAAAAAAAAAGAGCGGCCGAGGCCACTCTTTCTCTTTGCTTCATATAAATGAACCGTTAACGCCGGGCCTTACCTGCCACCTGAACCCTGATCAGCGCACGCTCAAGGGCTGCCTCATGGATCCGGAAGTTCTTGTCTTCCGGGGTAAGCGACTTCAACTGGGTCTCGGCTCTGCCCAGAGCGCCCTTGGCACGCTCCAGATCGATCTCGTCAGCCCTTTCCGCGGTCTCCACGAGCACCGTCACCTTGTCGTTCTCGACTTCGAAGTAGCCCCAGTTCAGGGCCATGTGGTGCGATACGCCGTCCTTCTTGTAGGCGAGCTCACCGATCTTGAGCGAGGTCAGAAAAGGAGCGTGGCCCGGAAGCACGCCGAATTCGCCGAGCGCACCGGTTGCGGTGATCTCGTCGACTTCTTCCGAAAGGACCTTTTTGTAGGGAGTTACCAGTTCAACCTTCAGTTTTTCAGCCATATAAACCTCTTGAGGGCAGGCGACGGGTGAAAGGTGAAAGGTGAAGGGATAACCCCCAGGCCTTTTCACCTTTCACCTTTCACCTTTCACGCCTTTGCTTTATTTACACCGCCAGCTTCTGGGCCTTCTCGATAGCTTCCTCGATGGTGCCGACCATGTAGAAGGCCTGCTCCGGGAGGTCGTCGTGCTTGCCGGCGATGATCTCGGTGAAGCCCTTGATGGTGTCCTTCAGCTCGACGTACTTGCCCGGGGAACCGGTGAACGCCTCCGCAACGAAGAACGGCTGGGAGAGGAACTTCTGGATCTTCCTGGCGCGCGCAACGACCAGTTTGTCCTCCTCGGAGAGCTCGTCCATACCGAGGATCGCGATGATGTCCTGGAGATCCTTGTACTTCTGCAGCACGTACTGCACCTGGCGGGCAATGGCGTAGTGC
>Ga0209317_1001050_pt1 | contig 27014 bp, 27 predicted proteins | sample RifGroB2_FD_183994 | JGI IMG/M metagenome (GOLD analysis project Ga0209317, IMG submission 183994) | Soil microbial communities from Rifle, Colorado, USA - Groundwater B2 (SPAdes) (version 2) | ecosystem: Environmental > Terrestrial > Soil > Unclassified | place: Rifle, Colorado | collected...
AAGGCGCCGGTAGCCGGCATCGCGATGGGCCTCATCAAGGAAGGGGACGACTTCGCCATCCTCTCCGACATCCTGGGGGACGAGGATCACCTGGGCGACATGGACTTCAAGGTTGCCGGCACCACGGCGGGGATCACCGCGCTGCAGATGGACATCAAGATCGGCGGCGTGACCCGCGAGATCATGAGCGCGGCACTGGCGCAGGCCAAGGACGGCAGGATCCACATCCTGGGCGAGATGGCCAAGACCATCGCGGCATCGCGCGGCGACCTCTCCTCCTACGCACCGCGCATCACCACCATCTGGGTCAAGACCGACAAGATCCGCGACGTCATAGGCTCCGGCGGCAAGAACATCAGGAGCGTCACCGAGGCAACCGGCGTCAGCATCGACATCGACGACACCGGCAAGATCAACATCGCTTCCACCAACAAGGAAGCATGCGACCTGGCCATCAAGATGATCAGGAACCTGACCGCCGAGGCCGAGGAAGGGAAGCTGTACATGGGCACCGTCAAGAAGGTCATGGAATTCGGCGCCTTCGTCGAAATCTTCCCCGGCACCGACGGCCTGGTCCATGTCTCCGAACTCGACACCGAGCGGGTCAAGAACGTGACCGACGTACTGAATGAAGGGGACCGCGTACTGGTCAAGTGCATCGGCATCGACAAACAGGGCAAGATCAAGTTGTCCCGCAAAGAGGCACTGGGCGCAACCTTCACTGAATAAACAGTCTCTTTTTAGATAGCTGGCATTTTACGGGTTTGCAGGTATAGTTCTAGCCATGATAAAAAAGACAATTCTTGATAACGGTATACGCGTCATCACCGAGCGTATACCGTATGCCAGCTCGGTCTCCATTGGCATATGGGTCGCTAACGGCTCCCGCCACGAACGGCGGGAGTCGAACGGCGTCGCCCACTTCATTGAGCATCTCCTCTTCAAAGGCACAGAGCGGCGCTCCTCCCTCGATATCGCGCGCGAGATCGATTCGGTGGGGGGCGTACTGAACGCCTTTACCAGTCGCGAGTACGTCTGCTACTATGCGAAGGTGCTGGATAAGTTCCTCCCTAACGCCGTAGACCTGTTGACGGACATCTTCCTCCATTCCACCTTCGACGCAGAAGAGATCGAAAAGGAGCGCCGCGTGGTGCTTCAAGAGATCAACATGATGGAGGACACTCCCGACGACCTGATCCATGACCTGTTCCACCAGCACTTCTGGAAGGGGCACCCGCTCGGCATGTCCATTCTCGGGGACGCGGAAAGCGTCACCGGCCTTTCCAGGGATTCCATAGTCGAATACAAGGAGAAGATGTACCGGGGCGACGACATCATCGTCACCGCCGCGGGCAACCTGACCCATGACGAACTGATTGTCCTGCTGGAGCGGCACCTGCATGGCGTCGCGCCAGGCAACGGCCGGTCCGAATCCGCGCTCCCCGTGTACGAGCGGAGGATCGAGCTGATGGAGAAGGACCTGGAGCAGATCCATGTCTGCCTCGGCCTGAAAGGGGTGCAGCAAAGCCATCCGCAGCGCTACGACGCCTTCATCATGAACACCATCCTGGGGGGCTCCATGAGTTCCCGGCTGTTCCAGGAGGTGCGCGAAAAGAGCGGTCTTGCCTACTCGGTCTACTCCTACATCGCCTCCCATGCCGACGCCGGATCCCTGGTGGTCTACGCCGGCGCCAGCCCGGAGAACAGCTCGCAGCTTCTAGAGATCATGCTGAGAGAAATCGGGCGCTTCAAGAGAGAGCCGGTACCCGACCTGCAACTGGACGGCGCGCGCGAGCAGCTCAAGGGAAACCTGCTGCTCTCGCTTGAGTCCAGCGACAACAGGATGTCGCGTCTTGCCAAGAACGAGATCTACTTCGGCATGCCGATGCCGCTCTCCGAGATCATGGACGGCTTCGACCGCGTCAGCTCCGAGAGCATTCAAAAACTGGCCGTCGAGATCCTCGACAACTCCGCACTCACCCTGGTCATGCTCGGCAGGGTCGGCACGCCTTCGTTTGCACCCTCCGATATAAACGTCTGAAAATGAGCGTCATACCAGTCAGGATAAAGAAATTGCGACCCGGCTCCATCCCGTGCTACATGACGGACCAGGCGGCCGGGGTCGACCTGCACGCAGCGCTTGAGCGCGAGTTCACCCTGGCCCCGGGGGAAAGGGCGCTGGTTCCGACCGGGATCGCGCTGGAGATCCCGTCCGGTTTCGAGGCGCAGGTGAGACCGCGCAGCGGCCTGGCCCTCAGGCACGGCATCGCCCTGGTGAACTCCCCGGGGACCATCGACGCCGACTACCGCGGCGAGATCGGCGTCATTCTCATCAATCACGGATCCGAACCGTTCACCATAGCCTGTGGCGAGAGGATCGCCCAGATGGTGTTCGCCCGCTGCGAGCGCGCCGAGTTCATCGAGGTCGACGAGCTGGAAGAAAGCGGCAGGGGGAGCGGCGGCTTCGGACACACGGGAAGGTAGCAGGTTAAGGTCGAGGTTAAGGTCGAGGTTAAGGTCGAGGTTAAGAGAGGCCAGGGGGGCAACCACCGACCGGCGCCCTTGCCCTCCGGCTGCCGTTACCCATCACACGGACCACTCACGGGGGAGGCACATGAAAGATCCTCGCTTAAGAAAACTGGCTGAAGTTCTCGTCGACTACTCGGCCCGCGTGCAACCGGGCGACGTGGTCCTCATCTCCTGCTCCGGCATCGAGGGGACGCCCCTGGTCAAGGAGCTCTACGCGCTCTGCCTGGAGCGGGGGGCCAGGTACGTCGAGTACGAGTTCAACATCCCCGACATCAACCGCTACTTCTATAACTGCGCCAACGCCGAGCAGATCTCCTACTTCCCCGAGCACAAGCTGGAGTTCATGAAGAAGGTGAACGTCTACATCGGCCTCACCGCCTCGGACAACTCCATGGTGATGGCCCAGGCGAAGCAGGCCAACATGATAGCCTGGTCCAAGGTGACGCGTCCCATCATCGACCAGCGCGTCAAGAAGACCCGCTGGGTGATCACCCGCTATCCGACCCACGCAGCGGCGCAGGAAGCGCGCATGAGCCTCGACGAGTACGAGGACTACCTCTTCGCCGCCTGCTGCATGGACTGGGAGGAGGAGTCGAGGAAGCAGGACGCGCTCAAGGCCTGCATGGACGCGGCCGACCGCGTGCGCATCGTGGCAAGCGACACGGACCTCTCCTTCAGCCTGAAGGGGCTCCCCGGCATCAAGTGCGACGGGCGCCTCAACATCCCGGACGGCGAGGTGTTTTCCGCGCCGGTGCGCGACTCGGTGGAGGGGCATATCACCTACAACTGCCCGACCGTGTACCAGGGGAAGGAATTCAACAATATCCGCCTGCAGTTCGAGCGCGGCCGCATCGTCCGGGCAAACGCGCCGGGGATGGACGAGGAATTGAACCGGATCCTCGACACGGACGACGGCGCGCGCTACGTCGGCGAGTTCGCCGTGGGTGTCAACCCGCGCATCCGGGTGCCGATGCGGAATATCCTCTTCGATGAGAAGATCTTCGGCTCCATCCACTTCACCCCCGGCCAGGCCTACGACGAGTGCGACAACGGCAACCGCTCCGCCGTGCACTGGGACATGGTGAAGATCCTTACCGGCGACGGCGAACTCTGGTTCGACGACATACTGATCCAAAAGGACGGTCTTTTCGTCCACGAACCGCTTTTGGGGCTAAACCCAGGTGACTAGACATGCTGCTTGAAATCAATCCGGATAACCCTCAGCCCAGGCTGATCTCCAAGGTGGTGGAGGTCCTTAAAAATGGCGGCGTCGTCGCCTATCCCACGGACACCACCTATGGCATAGGCTGCAGCATCTTCAGCAAGAAGGGGATCGAGCGGATCTACGTGATCAAGCAGCGCGAGCGCAAGAAGCCCTTCTCCTTCATCTGCACGGACCTCTCCGAGATCGCGCGCTACGCCAAGGTGAGCAACTACGCCTTCAAGCTGTTAAAGCGCCTTTTGCCCGGCCCCTACACCTTCGTCATGGAAGCGAACTCCGTGGTTCCCGACCTCCTCCAGACCAAGCAGAAGACGGTCGGCATCCGTATCCCCGACAACAAGATCTGCCTCGCCATCGTGAAGGAACTTGGGCACCCCATCGTCACCACGAGCGCCAACCTCTCCGGAGAGGATCCGATCGGAAATCCCTGGCAGGTAGAGAACGACATGGGGAAGCTGCTGGATTTCGTTGTGGACGGCGGCGACCTGACTGCGGACGTGAGCTCGGTGGTCAGCATCATCGGCGACTTCCCCGAGGTGCTCAGGAAGGGGGTTGGGGACGTGAGCTGGTGCGAATGAGGAACTGCGCCCGCGTGAGGGGCCTAAGCCATGCGTAAAAAAACGGTGCGCAACGGAATCAGGTTCATCGCCGCAGGGTTCATCTGCCTGATGGCCGCCACCTTCCTTCATGCGGAGCTGGCGCGACTTCTCTTTCTCGGCATCGAGGGTGAGGCCACTCTCACCTTCCTCGGCTTCTTTCTCTCCGGGGTGCTCGGCGGATGCGGCGTGCTGGTTGCCGCTTTCGGACTATTGCAAAGCGGCGCCAATCAGCCTCGCGTGCGGCTGGCGCCGACCCTCATGCTCCTTTTTTTCCTCATCGTTCTCTTCTTCGTCTTTGCCTACACTACCATCACCACGCCGCACCCCCCCATGCTGGAGCCGGGCGAGAGCATAAACATCTAGATCAAGATCAAGATCAAGGTTGAGGCCGGGATCGAGGCTGATCAGGTTTGAGATCTTCCGGTCTTAATCTCACTGGTCATGCCTTGGGCATCCATGCTATATTGACCGGATCAAAGTCGTCTCCCGTTATTGCTCCCTTGGGGCGCTCCCGCAGGCGGGGTCCGGATGCGCATGTAGGGCAAGGGCATTCGCCCGGGGTGGAGCCCCCATTGTCGATAGATAAGCTTTATCGGAAAAACCATCAAAAAACGGAGGAGTGGCATGTTTCGTCTCACCATTCACACGGCCTTTGCTGCGGCCCACAATCTGATGAATTACCAGGGGGATTGCGAGAACCTGCACGGCCACAACTGGAAGGTCGAGGTCTCCATCACCACCGAGGTGCTGGACAAGGCGGGGCTCGGCATAGACTTCAAGATACTCAAGAAGGAGACCAACGCCCTTTTGAAGACGCTGGACCACAAGTACCTGAACGAGTTGGCTCCCTTCGCAGAGCTCTCCCCTTCTTCGGAGAACATCGCCCGCTACCTCTACGGCGAGCTGACCAAGATCTTCGGTTCGGACCAGGTGAAGGTGGAGATGGTGACAGTGTGGGAATCCGACTTCGCCGCTGCCAGCTACTATGAGTAGTGACAAGGCCCCTTTGGTCGAGTGCTTCTCCTCCATCCAGGGGGAGGGGGTGCTGGTCGGTCTGCGCCAGGTATTCCTGAGGTTCTCCGGCTGCAACCTGAACTGCTCCTTTTGCGATACCCCGGGAATGACCCGGACCCCCGAGGATGCCCTTCTGGAGCTGACCCCGGGAAGGCGCGATTTCTTCAAGGCGGCCAATCCCGTCGGCTGCGGGCAGGTCGCCTCGCTCATCGAAAGCTGGATCGCGGGGAGGCCGGGAATCCACCACTCCATCAGCGTCACCGGCGGCGAGCCGCTTATCCACGGCGCGCAGCTGCTGGACTGGCTTCCCAGGCTGAGGAGTCTGCTCCCCATTCACCTGGAGACCAACGGAAGTCTGCCCCAGGCACTGGCGCCGCTCATCGAGCACCTGGACTACATCGGAATGGACATCAAGCTCCCCTCCGCCTCCGGTTGCGCGGAACTCTGGCGGGAGCATCAATCCTTCCTGGAGATCGCCTCGCAAAAAAGCGTCTACGCCAAACTGGTCGTGGACCAGAATACGGAGGACTGGGAGATCGAGTGCTCCTGCGCGCTGATAGCTGCGGTCGACCCGGCCATTGCGCTCATCCTGCAGCCGATGACCCTGCCCGACGGCACCATAAACATCTCTCCCCTGAGAGCGCTGGAGTTCCAGGAAATGGCCTGCGGGCTCAAAGAGGTCAGGGTGATACCCCAGACCCATAAGTTCATGGGGCAGTTGTAGGATCTCCCGATACTTACTGCCGCGATTGCGGCGTCCCCCTGAGGACGAAGAAGGGCGCTCCCAAACTAGCGCCCTTTTCTTTTTTCGCCCAGCCGGTGTATAATGAGCCGCTGATAGCCGGGCCAAGGAGGTAAGGGTTGAACAAGCTCCCCAAGGTTAACGAGATGAACGCGGTGCTCGCCGATCTTTCCGGGCAGCACCTGAAGGGGAAGGGGAGGGCGCTCAGACTTTGCCTGACGGCCCTCCTGACCGGCGGGCACATACTTCTTGAAGATATCCCCGGTCTGGGCAAGACGACCATGGCGCTTGCCTTCGCCAGTTCTCTCGGGCTCTCTTTCGGCCGGGTCCAGTGCACCAGCGACCTGCTCCCCTCCGACATCACCGGTCTCTCCATCTTCGACAGGACGGAGGGGCGCTTCAACTTCATCAAGGGTCCGATCTTCCACAACATCGTGCTGATCGACGAGATCAACCGGGCCATGCCGAAGACCCAGAGCGCGCTCCTTGAGGCGATGGAGGAGCGGCGCGTGACTGTCGAAGGGGTGACCTATCAGCTCCCCGACCCGTTCCTGGTAATCGCCACGCAGAACCCGACGGAACAGGTCGGCACCTATCCGCTTCCCGAGTCGCAGATGGACCGCTTCCTCATCAAGACCGGCATCGGTTATCCTCCCGAGGAGGTGGAAAAAGGGATCCTCAGGCAGGGGAGCATCAGGAACGAGATCCTCCACATCCCGGCGATGGTCACCAGGGAGGATCTTCTGGAAGCGATCCGCACGGTCAGGGGCGAGGTCTATATCGGCGAGAAGGTGACGGATTACGTTTACGCCGTCATCAAGGCGACGCGCAACCACCCGCTGATCCTGACCGGCATCTCCACGCGCGGGGGGATCGGCATGGTCGACGCCGCCAAGGGTACGGCATACCTGCAGGGGAGGGCATTTGTGGCGCCCGAGGACGTGAGGGACGTGGCGCACGCGGTCTGTCCCCACCGTCTCATCTTTCGCCCCGAGCAGGAAGGGGTGGACAAGGAGCAAATATTAAACGCGATACTAAAAGAGATACCCCTCCCGCTCATATAAGGCTCACCAAGGGGGGCGGGTTGTACGTAGCCTTCACGCTGCTGCTGGGCGTTTCCGCGGTCAACACGGGGAATAACCTCCTCTTTCTCATCGTCGCCGCAATGCTCGCCTTTATGGCGGTCACCGGAGTGCTCGGCTGGCTGAACATCCGGGGGCTCTTGGTCAGCGTCCGGCTTCCCGACGAAGTTTACGCCGGCACGCAGACCCTGGTCTCGGTGCGGATCGAGAACCGGAAAAAAATCCTGCCGTCATTCCTGATCACGGCCACCGTTTCAGGGAAACCGACCTCCTTCATACTGTTACATCCGGGCAAGGAGCAGACCGGCTCGCTCCTGCTCTCCTTTATGACGCGCGGCAATCAGAGCGTGCAGCGTGCCGTGATCAGTTCTCCCTTCCCGGTTAATTTCTTCGTTCGCTTCACGCTTGTCCCGGTTCCTGAGAGCTTTCCCGTGTTCCCCGCACCGCGCCGGCTGGCGGTCCCGGTGCAAGGCGGCAAGCACGATGCCGGGGAGGCGAGAGCTGCTGCGTCTTCCGGATACGACGGCGACCTGGCCAAGATCTCCGATTACCGCGGGGGAGAGCCGCTCAAACTGATCCACTGGCGCCTTTCCGCCAAACATGAGGTGTTCAAGGTGAAGGAGTTGACGGCAACGGCGGACCAGCCTCTGCTCCTGGAGCTCGATCTGATACCCGGGCGCGACCTGGAGGAGCGGCTCTCCTTTTGCGCTTATCTGGTGAACCATCTGGTGAAAGGGGGGCGTCCCGTCGGCCTGAAGCTGGGGGAGAGGGTGATCGGGCCTGCCGCGACGCGGCCGCACAGGCTGAAACTGCTGGGGGAGCTCGCCCTTTATGGTAAGGATTAAATCAGTTCTCGGCGCGCTGTCCATCGGCATTGCCCTTCTGGGCTATCTGCCGCTGCAGCCCTACCTTGGTCCGTTCGCCCGGTATTTTTTCCCGGCAGCGCTAGCCCTTGGACTCTACCTGCAGGTGAGGGACCGGGCCCTCTCCGCGCGCATCCTCACGCCGCTCTCCATCTTGTTGTTCCTTTACCTGGCCTCCGGTTTTTCCCTGGATCGTCTGGTTCCGGTCACCGCCGACCTGCTGGTGGTTTTTCTCGGCATCAGGCTGCTCGGCGAGAGAAGCGGCCGCAACTACCTGCAGGTGTTCGCTCTCTCCCTGTTTTGCCTGGCGGCATCCTCCCTTTACACCCTTTCCGCGCTTTTCATCATCTACCTGCTGCTTCTTTTGCTGTTGCTCGCCGTGTCGTTGGTGGTCCTGACCTTTCACGCCCATGATCCGGACATCGTCTTGCCCAAGGAAGAAGCGAAAAAGGTGCTTGCCGTCTCAACCTTGATGCCTGTCGTCTCGGTGCCGATCCTGCTCTTTCTTTTCGTCCTCTTGCCGAGGACGCAATACCCGCTTTGGAACTTCATGAACGGCCCCGTTGCCAAGAAGACCGGGTTCAGCGAAACGGTGCAGCCGGGAAACGCCTCCAGTGTGGCCGAGGTGAAGGGTGTGGTGCTGCGCGCCATCTGCAGCAGGGTGCCTGAGCAAAAGCTCTACTGGCGCGGTATAGTGCTGAACGGTTTTAGCGGAGACGCCTGGGTGAGATTGCCGATCCCGCGGGAGCCCGCGCCTGCGGTCGGGAAAGGGGAAGTGATACGTCAGGAGATCTACCCCGAGCCTTCCCGGACCCCTTACCTGCCAGCGTTGAACGTGGCTCGCGCCATCTCGGGGGTGCGCCACGAGGAATCGGCGGATGCCGTGTTCAGGGGGCGAGGTACGACGGACAGAAGGGTCAAGTACCTGGCGGAGTCGATCCTGGCCGAGAACATGGAGGTCAAAGGGGGGATAGACCGCGCCTTCTACCTGGAACTCCCCGGCACCCTTTCGGAGCGGGTGCGGGCCAAGGGACGGGATCTGGCACGACCGGAACTGGACGAAGCGGAGCGGATGCGGCGTTTGGAGCGCTTCTTCCGTGACCAGAAGATCGCTTATGCCACCACTGCGCTTCCTGTGGGGGGCGACCCGCTGGACGCGTTTCTCTTCGACAAGAGGCGCGGCAACTGCGAGTACTTCGCCTCGTCCTACGCTACCTTGCTGCGTCTGGCGGGAATCCCCTCCAGACTGGTGGGTGGTTACCGGGGTGGAAACTATAACGAGATGGGCGGGTACTACCTGGTGACGGAGGAGATGGCGCACGTCTGGGTCGAGGCATACCTCGATGGGGTGGGGTGGCAGCTTGTTGATCCCACCGCCTGGTCTGTCGGTGCGACTCCGACAGGCGGCACCGTAACCGGCCTCCGCATGTACCTTGACGCCGTTGGTTTCTACTGGAACAAGGCGGTCGTCACCTACGATCTGGAGAAGCAGATAGCGCTGGTGAAAAGTGCCGGTGGCAAGGCGCGGGATTTTCGCTTCCCGGACGGTGTGGGAAAAGCCTCGGCGGCGCCGGTACTGGTGTTGCTGACGTCCGTGGCCCTCGTCGCGCTCTACCTGAGGCGTCCCGGGACCGCGCAGGGGAGGGTGCTAAAGCGCATGCTGCGGGCAGTGGAGAGGCGCTACCCCGGCGCGGCTGGCGGGCAGGAAGGGCTTTTTGAACTGGCTGCAAGGCTGAACGACCCGTACCTGCTGGAGTTCGTCGCGCTGTACGGTAGTGCCATATACAGTGACCGGCGCCTGAAAGCAGACGAAATGGCGAGACTGAATGAAATCATTCGTGAACTGAGTCAGCATCGCTCTTGACACTTAGCGCGCTTTGCTTTAATTTTAGGGATCGATATTTCTGCGTGATATGAGGCGTCAAAATTGGCTTCTAAAAAAGACAAAATACTGGAAAATGCCCAGCGCTTCGTGCTGAAGGGCCAACTCGACAAGGCGATCAAGGAGTACCAGCAGGTGGTAGCCCTTGAACCCAAGGAGATCAGGTATCGCCAGAGACTGGCCGAGCTTCTTGTCAGGGATAACCGGAAGGAAGAGGCTATCGTGCAGTACGAGGATATCGGCAAGCACTACGCCGAGAACTCCTACTTCCTGAAGGCGATCGCCATTTACAAGCAGGTCCAGCGCCTTTCTCCCGGCAACACCAACATCTCCCTCACCATTGCATCTCTTAATCACCAGCAGGGACTGATCGGCAACGCCCTGGCCGAATACGGCCAGGTGTTGGCCCAGTTCGAGAAGGACGGCAACCTGAAGGAAGCGTTGAAGGTCGTCGTGAGCATGCTTGCCGCAGATGCCGAACAAGTAGCGATCCGCCAGAAGCATGCCGAGTTGCTATTCGCCACAGGTTCAATGGACGCCTCCAGTAAGGCCTTCAGCGCACTTTCAAGTTCCCTTGGTTCAGCCGGGAAGAGTGCAGAGGCGGAAACCGTCTTGCAGCGCATGCGTCAACTGTTCCCGGAACAGCAGGGGCAAGAGCCGGCAGGCGACCTTTACAATATCATCAATCCCTCCGCAAGCGACGGGTTCGGGTCCCTAGAAGAAGAGGTTTCGCAGCAGGCAGAGCCTGCGCCGGATCCCTTCGGAACGCCCGATTTCGCTGAACCGCCTGACGCCTTTACGCAGGTGCCGGCCGGATCGGAAACGCCGGCGGCAATGGACACGCCTGGTGCCTTTGGGGCTCCCTGGGAATCAGATGCACCCGAGGACTCAAGTGCCGCAGCTGTTTCGCAAGGGGGAGGCGTACCTGATCCCGGTTCAGCTTGGGAAGAAGAGATAGAGCTTGATCTGGATGATGACCCGCCGGAACTTGAAGTTCCTGCAACTCAGGCTCAGGGCGTGCCCGATTTCATCGCAGTTCCCGGTCCGGGAGAGCCCGGTTTAGGTGAGGTCGATCCCGGAGAAATTGATCTGGATGGAATCGATCCTCCCTCCGCGTCTGGTACGGATGTTGACCTTCATCTCGATTTTTCCATGAACCTTGATTTCGACGAGGAATATGATGCGTCTACGGAGGCACCGCTCGGCCCGGAGCCACAAGCCTTCGAACTGGATCTTGAAGAGGAAGGTTCACTGGAGCTGAGCCTGCCGCAGGAGTTCGAACCTTCCGCTGAAATAGAATGGTCCGAAGAGTTGCAAGAATCCGAAGAGTCCGACCAGTCCGACCATGAAATCGCCCCGTTACGCGGCTGGGACGATATTTACCCCAATGCAGGCGATTCCGATCTCGATTACGATGAGCTTGAGTCTCATTACGATCTCGGTATCGGCTACAAGGAGATGGGACTCTACAACGGCGCCATTAAAGAATTCGATGTAGCGGCGGGAAACCCTCAGCGCAGGGTGGACTGCCTTACCCTTCAGGCGATCTGTTATCGTGAGAAAGGTGAACCCGCAAAGGCCGAAGAGCTTCTGCGGCGAGGACTTGCCCTGACCGTGCTCTCGCACGATGATCGGATCTGTCTAAGCTATGAGCTTGCCTTCCTGTTCGAATCAACCGGAGTCGTAGACCAGGCGATCGGCCTGTACCGCGAGGTGAGAGAGGCCAATCCCGCTTTCCACGACGTATCCCACAGGCTTTCCGTGCTGGCGGGCGAAGAACTGGCGGATATTATCGAGTTGGAGCTGGAAGAGGGAAACTGATTACCACGCCATCAGGTTAAGCGGGGGCACCAGGCGGATGGGGGCTTGGAAAAAGTCCCCGTGGTAGCTGTCGGGGAGCGGCGGGAGCGGGCCGGCCGCTTTCAGCGACCTCTGCACGGCCCTGTCGTAGCGGGGATTCCCAGAGCTGATCATGACATCGCTCCCAACGATCTCCCCGTTTCTAGCCACCGTGATGTTGACCACGATGGGATTCACTTGTTTCTGATCCTGGTCCAGCCACCATTTCTCGTTGATCCCCTGCAGCATATCCAGGTAGTATCCCTTGATGTCATCGCGCAGTGTCTCTCCGTTGCCCAGACTCTTGAAGTACCCCTTGGTCAGACCCAGTCCCAGGATGGTTGAAGATCTTTCTTCGGAGACCTCTTGTTGCGCGGCGGTCTGCCGCGGCAGGGGCTCGGGCTGTTCAGGAAGGGCGGCGTCTTGAGGAGCGGGTGGCGCTTCCGGAATGGATGGCGTCTCCGGTTCCAGGAGATCCCGCTCCGGAATCGCTTCCCTGGCGGGGGGCATCATCGGTACGGGTGCGGGCGCTGCGCCCAGATCGACATAGGTGATCGACTGGCGCGCCGGCGAGCCGCCGCCGGGGAGCCCCAGCAGCAAGGCGGTGAAGGCCAGGTGCAGAATGACGGAGGCGGCAATCCCCATGATGAAGGGGGCGTTCGGCTTTATGGGGTGATCCGCTTCATCGAGCGGCTGTAACGCTTCTTCCATCGTGGCTGGCCGTCCTTCCATTCCCCGCATTAACGCCGGTACAGGCGTTCGTTGTTTGTCATGTATAGCAAATTACCGGCAGGAATGACAACCAAAAGAAAGGCGGCTCTTCAAACAAAAGGGGGACCCCTGAAAAGGGTCCCCATTGAACTCAAGCGGCCGCACGAGGAAACTTGGGCTCCTTACTTTACACGTTGTTCTGGGCGTCGACCACGGCTATGGCCGCCATGTTCACGATGGTGGATACGTCGTCCCCCCTTTGCAGCACGTGAACCGGTTTTTTCATCCCCATGAGAAGCGGCCCGATCGCCTCGGCGCCACCCAACCGGTGCAACAGCTTGTAGCTGATGTTTCCCGAGTTCAGGTCGGGGAATATCAGGATGTTGGCTGGGGCGGTGAGGGTGGAGAACGGGTAATTGGCCAATAGCTCGGGGGTGGCCGCCGTATCGGCCTGCATCTCGCCGTCGATCTCGAGATCAGGCTCCTTCTGCTTCACGATTTCCACGGCCCTTTTCACCTTGACGGTCAGTTGATGGTTGACGGACCCGAAGTTCGCGAAGGAGAGCATGGCGATGCGCGGCACGATGTCCAAAAGCCTCACCTTTTCCGCCGCCAGTATGGCGGTTTCGGCGAGTTCCTCGGCAGTCGGCTCTATTGCTACGGTGGTGTCTGCCATGAAATAGATCCCTTTCTTGAATATCATCATGTACATGCCGTGAACGCCCGAGAGATGCGGTTTCTTCCCGATAACCTCCAGGGCGGGCCTGATGGTGTCGGGGTAGTGAGAATCGATGCCTGAGAGCAGCGTGTCGGCGTCCCCCATATGCACCATCATGGAGCCGAAATGGTTCCTGGATTTGCGGCGCATGATGCGGCGCGCCTCGGACAACGTGACCCCCTTGCGCTGGCGCAGGCGGTAAAGCTCCTGGGCGTACCCTTCGGTCAGCTCCGAATCCTCCGGATCCATGATGGTGACGTTCAGCTCCATGCCGAGTTCGGCGATCTTTTCCAAAACCTTCTTTCTGCTCCCGATCAGGATCGGCTGGGCGATCCCCTCCTCGATCAGCGTGTAGGCGGCCCTGAGGATCTTTTCGTGGTCCCCCTCCGGGAATACGATCTTCTTGGGGTCGCACTTCGCCTTGTTGATGATCAGGCGCATGGTCTCCTTTGCCTTCCCCTGCAAAGCTTCCAGCGTTTCCCGGTATTTTTCCATGTCCTCGATCGGCGTGCGCGCCACCCCGGAAGCCATGGCGGCCTTGGCCACCGCGGGCGCCACCCGCAGCAGGGCTCTCGGATCGAACGGCTTCGGGATGATGTAGTTGCGCCCGAAGGTGAACTTCTCGTTTCCGTAGGCGCGGCAAACGGTATCGGGGCAATCCTCGCGGGCCAGTTCGGCCAGGGCGAAGACCGCCGCTTTTTTCATCTCTTCGTTGATGGTGCTGGCCCGCACGTCCAGCGCGCCGCGGAAGATGAACGGAAACCCGAGCACGTTGTTGACCTGGTTCGGGTAATCGGACCTTCCGGTCGCCATGATGACGTCCGACCTTACCGAAAGAGCCTCTTCCGGTGTGATCTCCGGGTCCGGGTTCGCCATCGCCATGATGATCGGGTCCTTCGCCATGTCCCGTACCATCTGCTGCGTCACGGTCCCCTTGGCGGAGACGCCGATGAAGGCATCGGCCCCCTGCATCGCCTCCTCAAGGGTGCGCAGTTCCGTCTCGACGGCAAGGCGCTCCTTGTACGGGTTCATCCCCTCGGTGCGTCCCTTGAAGATCACCCCTTTGGTGTCGCACATGTAGACGTTCTTTTGCAGCGCTCCCAGGGAGATGGCGAGGTTGGCGCAGGCAACGCCTGCCGCGCCGGCGCCGTTGATCACCAACCTGATATCCTCGATCTTCTTTTTCACCAGCATGAGCGCGTTGATGAGCGCCGCCGAAGCGATGATCGCCGTACCGTGCTGGTCGTCGTGGAAGACGGGTATGTTCATGGTCTTCTTCAGCTCCTCCTCGACATAGAAGCATTCCGGTGCCTTGATGTCCTCCAGGTTGATCCCGCCGAAGGTCGGTTCCAGCAATTGGACCACCTTGATGATGTCGTCCGGATTCTCGGACTTCACCTCCAGGTCGAACACGTCCACGTCCGCGAAGCGCTTGAAAAGCACCCCTTTCCCTTCCATGACCGGCTTGCCCGCCAGGGCGCCGATGTTGCCGAGGCCCAAAACGGCGGTGCCGTTCGAGACGACCGCGACCAGGTTTCCCTTTGCCGTGTACTTATAGGCGTCCTCCGGGTTTTTTTCTATCTCGAGACAGGGCTCCGCTACGCCCGGCGTGTAGGCTAGCGACAGATCCCGGGAGGTAAGGCAAGGTTTGGAGGATATTACTTCGATCTTGCCTTTACGGCCGGCTGCATGATACTCAAGCGCATCCATTTTCTTCGTCATTGCTGCCCCCTGTAATTGATTTTGGTCATGATGAGAATCTTTCAAGGCATGAAGAGCTGGCAAATTTCTGTCACTGTCGGGGAAGGAGATTGACTGGAGGAGCGGTTTTGCTATGAAGGGAAGATTATAACATGATGAAAGGCGGGTTCAACCATAGGCCGCGACCTTTTGGTAAACCGATGCTGATATCAGGATAATTCAAGCCAGTAGGCGCCGTTCATTTCTTGCTAATGTCCGGCGGCGGTTGTAGATTGAGAGCGTTGGTTGATAATCGCTCAGTTCAGCTCCACTTGTAACCAGAGGGGCGAGCGGGAGGATGATATGGAGAGGCTTTGGGCGCCATGGAGGATGGAGTATCTCACGCAGCCAAAGCAGGCCGGCTGCATTTTCTGCCAGCAGGGCGAGGGGCGGGATCTGCTGGTACTGCGGCAGACCCCGCTGGCTCGCGTAATGCTGAACCGCTACCCTTACGCCAACGGCCATCTGCTGGTCTCGCCGCATCGGCACACGCCCGAGTTGGGCGAGCTGTCGGATGCCGAGATGCTGGAACTTTTGAAAAGCGCGGACCTCTGCAGACGGATACTGACCCGCGTCAGCGCTCCGGACGGGTTCAACCTCGGCATGAACCTGGGCCGCGCGGCAGGGGCCGGTATCGCTGACCATCTTCATATGCACGTGGTTCCCCGCTGGAACGGAGACAACAACTTCATGTCGGTAGTGGCGGACGTACGGGTGCTTCCCGAGGCGCTCCTTGCCACCTACGACCGGTTGCTCCCCTGGTTCGCGGCGGAGGAGGGGGAGTGATGGAGAACGTCTGTATCGGGGTGGACGTCGGGGGGACCAACCTCCGTTTCGCCGTTGTGAACCGAGACGGGGAGGTGCTCGATCGGATAAGCGAGCCTACTTGCGTCGCCTCCGGGTGCGCACCGTTTCTGGCAAGGCTTCTGGTCATTCTCGACCGGCTCAAAAGCGAGGTGGAGGATAGCGGCAGGCGGCTCGCCGCAGTAGGGATCGGAATACCCGGCCTGGTGTCCGACCGGGGGGTGATCGGATTCAGCGTCAATTTCGCCTCGCTGCAGGGGCTCAACCTGGCCGAGGCGCTCTCCTTGGCTGCAGGGGTTCCGGTCCTTGCCCTGAACGACGCCAACGCCTGCGCCATAGGGGAACAGCGCTTCGGAGCGGGGAAGGGGTACCGGTCCTCGCTGATGCTGACCATCGGAACCGGAGTAGGGGCGGGGCTCATCCTGGACGGCAGGCTCTGGACCGGCATTGACGGCGCAGCCGGAGAATTCGGCCATATCACCGTCGAGCCGAACGGCCGTACCTGCGGTTGCGGCAACCGTGGCTGTCTGGAGCAGTATGCCTCCGCCACGGCGATCTGCTCGGGAAAGGGAAGTGCTGCGGCCGTGGCACTGCGCGCCCGGCGGGGGGATGCCGAGGCGGCCGCCTGCTTCGAGCAGGCGGGACGCTACCTCGGCATCGCAGCCGCGGCCGTTGTGAACCTGCTGAACCTGGAGGCGATAATACTGGGAGGCGGCGTGGCCGAAAGCTTCGATCTCCTTGCGCCCCCGATGCGCAAGGAGATACTGGCCCGCAGCTGCGCCGTCCCCGGTACCCGGGTCCGGATCGTCAAGGGAGCGCTGGGCGACGACGCCGGGGTGCTGGGCGCCGCGGCAACAGCCTTCGATGCGGTGCGGCCTTGCCCTTAAGCGGTTCCGGTATTAGGCGGGTCTTTTCCGGGAACTTATGTTATAGTTGCCCTTGGCCGGGCCGGAAGCGGCTTTAATTCAAAAAAAACAACGGAGGCATTTATGTCGTTTGGTAGGCGTCTTTTTACAGTCTTTTTGTCCGGAGCTTTGATGCTCGTTCTTGCCGCGGTGGCATGCGCCGCCCCTGATGTCAAGGCCGAGGCGGCCTTTCGCAAGGCATTTCCCCAGGTCCCCTTCGACAGCATGACCCCTTCCGAGATACCGGGTTTATACGAGGTGGTTTCAGGCCAGAACGTTTTCTACTATCATCCCGAGAAGGACCTGATCATGACCGGCGAGATCGTGGGCAAGGATCTGAAGAGCCGGACCGCCGAGCGTAAAGGGGCTCTCGCCGCCAAGCAGGTCAAGGATCTTCCATTGGACAAGGCGGTGAAGGTCGGTGACGGTAAGCATGTGGTGATCGAGTTCACCGACCCGGATTGCCCTTATTGCAGGACGGCCTCGGAATATTTCACCAAGAGAAGCGACGTGACCAGGTACGTCTTCTTCGCCCCCTTCGCCCACCCGGCGGCCATCAAAAAGATCGAGTACATCCTGTCGGCAGAGAACAAAGCCGAGGCGTATGACGCCATGATGCTCGGTCAGGAGATTCCCGCATCGGCAAAACCGGCCTCCCCCGCGGTAAAAGCGCTGGCCCAGGAGCACCTGGCACTTGCCAGGAAGATGGGTGTCCAGGGGACGCCGACCTTCTTCATCAAAGGGCAGCAGGTCGTGGGTGCCGACACCAAAAAGTTGAACGATTTGCTGAAGTAGTGCAAGAGAGCTACGCCGTTTGATCAACGGAGATCTTTCCGAACCTGCCGTCATAGCCCGGATCGATCTCCACCACCCCCCGGCGCATCTTTCCGATCCCCAGCGAAAGGGCAGACGATGATGCCTCCGCTATCTCCTCAAGCGGCGCCTCCAGCAGGATATGGAACTCGTTTCCGATCCGCTGCAAGAGATCAAAATAGAGCGTCTGCGCCCGCTTGGTCAAGGTACCTACCCCGAGCGTTCCCCCGATCATGTCCAGAAGCGGAATCACGGATCTGAACGGGGGGGCGGACTCCGGCCTCGCCCCCTGTGCCCGGTCCGCCAGCAGTTCCACCCGGTGCAGCACCCCTACTGTCACCTTCGCGCCGCACGCCGGACAACGGTAACCGTTGGCCACCGTCTCGGAGGGGGACAGCCTCACCCCGCATCCCCTGTGCCCGTCCGCATGGTATTTCCCCTGCTCCGGAAAGAACTCTATGGTGGAGGACACCCCCAGCCCGCCGGCTATGCCGGAGAAAATCCCCCGGTAAGAGAGATCCGTATCGAACACGGTCGCCTCGCGCCCGAGCTTCGCCGCGGAATGCGCATCCGAATTGGAGACCAGCGTGATGCCGTCCAGGGCCGACAGGCGCCAGTTCATGGCGGGATCGGAGGAGAGTCCCGTCTCTATGGCATGAATTTCAGGCGTGAGATCCTCGAAGCATTCCTGAAGGGAATCGAACCCGGAGGCGGCGCCAAATACGGAGAAATGCGGCGTCCAGACGTGGGCCGGTATCAGCATGGCATAGGGAGAGGCATCCAGCACCATGTTGAGCAGATCCTTCGCGTCCAGCTTGAGGATCGGCCTGCCGTCGGAGGCGAGGTTGCCTATGCGGGCGAGGGAAAGATTCAGCCGGCGCGCAGCCGCGACATCGGGAAGAAGGACCAGGCAGTGCACCTTCCGGGTGCGTCCCTTTTTCCGGTAGATGCAACTGATCTCCCCGGAGAGCAAAAAAGAAACCTTGGCTCGGCAACTGGCAGGGATGTCGGAGGCCTCGCGCGGTTCGTCGCGCAGGTTGAAAAGCCCGTCCTCTGCGCGCAGTAGCTTGCCGTCCAGCTCGTCAAGCCAGCCGGGGTGGGTGCAGTCACCGGTTCCCACGACCCTGATCCCCTTCAACTGCCCCCACTTCCAGAGCGTTTCGAGGGTCAGATCCCGGCTGGTGGCCCTGGAATAGCGGGAGTGAATATGCAAATCCGCGATGAATTTCATTTATAGGTTCACGGCACGCCCCGACTGCGGACTAAGCGGCGGACCGGGCGAGGGGGTAAGAATCACTGGACGCATGTTTCGGAGGGGTGTTTTTGCTTAACCTTAACCTTAATCTTAATCTTAATCTGTCTTGTTGCTGTTCAGTCCTGTGCCGAATTTGGTCGCCATCAGCTGCCGGTAGTTGACGATATCCTTTCTGAGCGAGGCGAGCTTGGTCATCTTCTCATCTATCTTGTCGATATGTTCGTCCAGAATCTCAACCAGACGGGGAACCATGCGCTCGGTCTGCTTCGCCTCGCCGTAAGCGGCATAGAGATCCTGCATCTCCTTGATGGTAAGCCCCAATTCCTTCAGCTTGATGATGAACTTGATGCGGCGCACGTAATACGGGGTGAACCCCCGCGTGGCACCGTCGTTTCTCTGCACGCTTTCAAGTATGCCGACCTCTTCCCAGTAACGGATGGTTCTGGTAGTCAATCCGAGCGCTATCGCGATGTCTCCGATCGGGGTTATTTCTTCGCCATCTTTCATGTCGTCCATTAGTGTCCCTCTTGGCGTAAATTATTAGATAATCTAGAACATGGCGCTCTGGCTGTCAATTGCTTTCACGCTTGTGCCAGGCAACTGGCGCAGAAAGGTACAGGCAGCGAGACGCCGGGTGGAAAACAACCGGGCACCATAGTTTGTATCATTTACAAAACAATGTTTTTAGTGTATTGGTGTAGGCCAGTAGTGACAGATGGAGGTGGATGATGGATATCTTCAAGGTCATCAGCGAACGCCGCAGTATCAGGAAGTATAAGGATGCTCCTGTCGAGCTGGAAAAAATAGAACGGGTGCTCAACGCTGCCAGATTGGCCCCCTCATGGAAGAACATGCAGTGCTGGCGTTTTCTGGTGCTGACGGATCCGGCCAGGCGAGCCAGCCTTCTGGATGCCTTTCCCGACGACAACCCCGGTAAAAGGGCGATCGGGACCGCACCCTGCGTCATCGTGGTCTGTGCCGACCCTGCGGAATCGGGGATCGAGAACGGCATCGAATACTATATCGCCGACGCCGCCATAGCCTTCGATCATCTCTGCCTCGCGGCTCAAGGGGTTGGCCTGGGCACCTGCTGGATGGGGTGGTACAACGAGGCGGCCATAAAGGCGGTGCTCGGCATCCCGCAGCAGATCAGGGTCATCGGGATAACCCCCCTGGGTTACCCCGACCAGGAGCCCAAGCCCCGCCCGCGCAAGGAGCTCTCGCAGGTTGCCTTCTTCGAGCATTGGGGGGGAACGCCCTGAAAATATCAGTCGACGCTTTTTTTTGATCGCACGGTTTACCACTGTAATAGGCCACTTTCTGCCAGGCCACTCCTTGTATTTGGGCAACCGACGGGTTGCCCTTTTTTTGTCAGATGGACCCCGTTTGCCCGTCCCCTCCCCGACTCCAAGCCCCTCCTTTTTTCGCGAGATTGCTCCGCCAGCTGTTACGTGTTATGCTTCGGCCTGTTCAAGGTCCCGGAATACCTCCAGCCGCCCGCATAGTCTCCCTCTCTGCATAATCGGCTGGAGAGACAATCCGTGGCTTTTTCATTTACAGCGGGAAGAGGAAACGAAATCAGTATGGCAATCTCCCGATACCCCGCCACCGTTACCATGCCGAACATCGAAAAGCCGTACCCTTCGGTGCTGGCTTTCCTGGTGCAGAGGTTCCCCCGGATCGGCCGGGACTGCTGGGAGAAGCGCATTGCCGAGGGAAAGGTGCTCGGTGAGGATGGCTCCCCTATTACCTGCGCCAGCCTTTACGCGCCTCAGAAGAGAATCTTTTATTTCAGGGAAGTGGAGGAGGAAAGGGTTATCCCGTTCTCCGAGCAGATACTTTTTCAAAACGATGAACTGCTGGTAGCATGCAAGCCTCACTTCCTTCCCGTGACGCCAGGAGGGCCTTACGTTGATGAATGCCTGTTGCATCGACTGAGAAAATCGACCGGGAACGACGACCTGGTGCCGCTGCACAGGATCGACCGGGAAACAGCGGGAATTGTGCTTTTCTCGGCCAACAGCAAAACGCGCGACCGGTATGGCGAACTGTTCAGAAGTGGCAGCATCGAGAAAAGCTACCAGGCCCTTTCCGCAGGTACGGGCGAAGCGGCAAAAAAGGAGTGGCTGGTGGAAAACCGGCTGGTCCGGGGCGAGCCCTGGTTCAGGATGCAGGCGTCCACGGGTCCTTGCAACGCGCGCTCCCATATCAGGGTGATACAGGTGCAAGGGGGGGTGACGAAGTTCCAGCTGAATCCCCTGACCGGAAAAACGCACCAGCTGCGGCTCCATATGAGCGGGCTTGGCTTCGGGATACTGCACGACAGGTACTATCCGGATCTGCAGCAGGAACGTCCCGACGACTTCAATGCGCCGTTGCAACTCCTGGCACAGGCGGTGAAATTTCAGGATCCGATCTCCGGGAAGCGGCTCCGGTTCGAGTCAGGCCGCAGGCTTTTGTGGTAATCTAGGTGTGGCCGGGAGTGAGCCCGGGAACATAAAGAAAGCGTGGGGGTGCGTGATGTCCAGAAACGTTCTTTTACTGGTCGATTACGGTGTCAACAACAGCATTCATATCGGCTTGTTCAAGAACCGTTTGAAAGCCGATGGCTGGCGGCCGGGGATCGTGGAAGGCGCCTTTGAAAAGAAGCTTGATCTTCCCGACGCTCAGATTGAAAGATCGGTGCAGGAGGAGGTGGACAATGCGGCCAATCAGGCCGTTTTCAAGAAGACCTGCTGCGAGTTGTTCGTGACGGCCGACGAACTGAAGTTCTGCTGGGATTGGAACACCCCATAGAAAAAAAGATGGTCATTCTACCGTTGCGCACTTGCAGCGGTGGCTCTTGCACCTGAATTAAAAATCTGGACAAGATCCTTCCTTATTGGTTACTATCCCGCCATGAGTAAACCCGCCGCGATATTTATATTTCTGTATGCCTTGGCTGTAATAAGTTTCGGTACCTGGCAGCTGTTCAAAGGGAATTTGGAAGCAGCTTTTTCTTCTTTTCCATTTCTGCTTATAATCTACATCTTTATTAGACCTCTCCGTAAGCCATGATCTGAGTAGAAGGCAAGGTTGCCGCATTGCGATTCCATTACCAATGCTTTTTTTGCCTCAGACCGGTTGCCGAGGGGAGAGCGCGTTGATCCACCCGTTGGCATCAGGTCCGGTTTTTTCTTAGTCGATGGGAGATTTCATGTCCAGTTGTGTGCTCGTGATAGATGACTCGGCCGCTATTCGAGAGCAGGTAGTGCGGACGCTAAGGGATGTTGAGCTTTTCGACCAGTACAGAGAAGCCAAGGACGGGCTGGAAGGGTTCAAGGCGCTGATAGAGTCAAAGGCCGATCTGGTGATTTGCGACGTTGAAATGCCGCGCATGAACGGTTTCAAGTTCCTGCAGCTTGTCGCATCGCGGCCGGAGCTGCGGGGGGTGCCCATCATCATGCTGACCGGCATGATGGACTTCACTTCCAAGATCAAGGGGCTGGAGCAAGGCGCCAGCGATTACCTCACCAAGCCGTTCGATTCGGGGGAACTGGTGGCGCGGGTGAAGGTGCAGCTGAAGATCAAGTCCTTGCAGGACGAGTTGAAAAAGGCCAACGAACAACTGAAGAGACTTACCAATATCGACCACCTCACCAACATCTTCAACCGGCGTTATCTCGCGGAGATCCTGGACGGTGAATTCATTCGGGCCAGGCGCAACCACGAGAACCTGTCCCTGGTCATTGTCGACATCGATTATTTCAAGAATGTGAACGACACCTACGGCCATCAAAACGGGGACGTAGTTTTGGCGGCGGTCGCAGGCCTGGCGCAACAGCATCTGCGTGCCTATGACAGCGCCGCGCGCTACGGCGGTGAAGAGTTCGTTCTGGTTTTTCCAGGCACCTCGCTTCGAGGTGGCGAGGCCGTTGCCGATCGGCTGAGGCAGGCAGTGCTTGAATTTTCTTTTCCGCCACCCATGGAGGATCTGACCCTTACCGTCAGCGCGGGTGTCGCCACTTACCCCTCTCCTCAGGTTGACAGTGTGGATTCCCTGTTCAGGCAGGCAGACGAAGCCCTTTACAGGGCCAAGCAAAATGGGCGCAACAGGGTGGAAACGATGCTTGATCTAAACAGGGATGCCGGCATCAAGGCTTGCGGGTGAAATTTTTTTAACGATAATGCTTGAAAATCTTTTAATTTGAAGGTACACATACCCAGTACGCAAGGTGCTTTTACTGCGATGGGGGATGTTGCCATGGATACATTCGACGAGGCTTATGCAAGGTACCTGGAATTCTTGTCCCAGCTGGACCGGACCTGCGACATATCGGAAAAGAACGTGCTGTTTCGCCAACTAACCCAGCAGCTATCCGACTTGGAACAGAGGTTGAACGTAAAAGAGACCTCGCCTGGTCAAGACGTTACTGCCAATGAGGATTGCGATCTCACCTATTGGATCTAAGCATCATCTCTCCGCTTTCCTGCGAGTTTTAGTGCATCAAACCTCCCGCTTCAGAGACGACTCCATAAACAGGCGCCGAATCAACGCCTCTTCAACATTGGTCCACCGTTCACCCTTTCACCCTCTCGACCCCGCATTACCTCGCGGCCTCCATGTACGGTCCCTCTTCCCGCGGGCCTCCCAAACCGGGGCCGGCCTTTCGGGGTTTTATCGCCTGCGGTAAGTCTCGCTTTTGTCCCGTCTTCCATTAAGCTCCCCCCCCCAGCACTCCGGGAGATGGCCGGGTGAGGGAATGTACAGGGGGAGAGGTGGCGATTGCGGTAAGATCACTGAAGATTGGCGGCTCTAGCAGGTGCAGGATAACTACCTGGATTCCCCATGAGGGCTAACAGCTTTAATAACCGTGCCGCTACCGATATCTCATGAAGCGGTTTGACAGGAGTGGTAAAGGGTCCTATATTCAGTATCGGATGTTGCTCAGGGAAACGGGTGTCGTAACGGAAGGTTACCCTCTGAGGGACGTAATTTTGCCGTAGGAGGTTGATATGAAGATCCTGGTGTGCATCAAGCAGGTGCCTGATATGGAGTCGAGATTCAGACCGGACAGCACAGGCGTCTGGTTTTCGGATACGGATCTCGCCTTCCGCGTTAATGAATACGATGAATACGCCATAGAACAGGCAGTCCGGCTTAAGGAGCAACTTGGAGGGGAGCCGGAGTTGACGGTCCTTTCCATGGGCCCGGATCGGGTAGTCGAGGCCTTGAAGAAGGCGCTTTCCATGGGATGCGACCGCGGCGTGCATGTGCAGGACGGCTCTTCGCACCTGAAGGATCCCTGGCAGGTCGCCTCTGTTATTTCGGCGTACGCCAGGGGGGAAGGTTTCGACCTGATCTTCACCGGATTGCAGTCGCTGGACCGCGGATCCGCCCAAGTCGGCGTTATCGTTTCCGAACTGCTCGATTACGCCTGTGCCACTACCGTGGTGGGTTTCGAGTATGCGGACGGGGTGGCGACGGTCAGACGCGAGCTGGAGGGTGGAGTGAAGGGGATCGTGCAGCTCAGGATGCCGGCTCTGGTGACCTGCCAGCTCGGTCTGAACCAGCCTCGCTACCCGACCCTCCCCAACATAATGAAGGCCAAGAAGAAAGAAATCCGTGCCATACCGGTTGCCGAGCTGCTGCACGAAGAGCCTAGGGCGCTGGCTGAGGCTTTTTATCCGCCTCCCAAAAAGGGGACCGGCGTGGTCCTGGAGGGAGACGTCGCCGACCAGGTGGATAAGTTGATCGGGATACTGAAGGACAAGACCGCGGTTTTGCGCTAGGAGGCACCAATGAAAGCACTGCTGATCGGCGAATGCAGGGAAGGCAAACTGCTGGAGCATAGTTACGAACTGTTCGGATTCGCCTCGCGGCTCGGCGCGGATACGGCCATGCTGCTGGTGGGAAACGAGTCGGCACTACCCGCCTATGGAGGCACCCTTTATCTGGCCGACTCCGGCAAGTACGGCGAGTACAACCCCGATCTGCATAAGCGGCTGGTGTTGGCGGCGGTAGAGCGGGAAAAGCCGGATTATGTGGTCTTCATGCACACCTCCTATGGCTGGGACCTGGCGCCCCGCGTGGCAGCCGGCCTGAAGGCGGCGCAGCTTTCCGAGGTGGTCGCCCTGGTCGAGGGAGGTTTTGAGCTCCCTTGCTGCAGCCAGAAGATGCGGCGCAAGGTGAAGCCCACCGGCGCGGTCTCGGTGCTGACGCTTCAGGGAGGCGCCTTTCCCGTTGAAAAGCCGGGAGGGACCCCGCAACTGCGGCAGATCGATGCCGAAGGTGCGGGGAGGGAGGAGTTCCTGGGGTACGAGCCCCCCGCGCCCAAAGGGGTTGATCTCGCCAAGGCTGAAGTAATCGTCAGCGCCGGTCGCGGCATCGGCAAGGCGGAAAACATCCCTCTCATCGTTGCCCTCGCCAAGGCGCTGGGTGGCGAAGTCGGCGCCAGTCGCCCGGTGGTGGACGGCGGCTGGATCGAGCACGGGCACCAGGTAGGAACCACGGGGCAAACGGTGAGCCCCAAGCTGTACGTCGCCTGCGGCATCAGCGGGGCCATTCAGCATCTGGCCGGGATGAAGAAATCCGGTTTCATCGTCGCCATAAACAAGGACAAGGAAGCGCCCATCGGAGAGGTGGCCGATGTGCTTGTGGTGGCCGATGTCATGCAGTTCGTCCCGGCCCTGACGGCAAAACTCGCCAAGTGAGGCCGGACACGCCGCGGAGAAAGAGAGGTGCGCAAACTGGAACCCTCCCCGCGGCGCGAAACAGTAAAGAAGGAGACGATGATGCTCTTGAAAGCAGCGCTGACGGCAGTCTGCATAACGCTTTTCTCGGCCTTCGTCGGCGCCGCATCCTGGCCTATGGTGCTTGCCCCAGGCCCCGCAATCCCCGTCGAACCCGCACCTGTCAGACCTGTACCTGTTAAACCCGCACATTATGTGGAGATCAGCATCAGCGCTAAACGTCTGACGCTCTTCGAGAAAGGCGCCGACGGGGAGCAGGTTCCCGTGGCTCAATATACCGTCGGCAGCGTCGTGCAGGGGCTTGACGCTTATCCGCTCGGCCTCGGCAAGGTGACCGGCATCTACTTCGACCCCTGGTGGTATCCGACCCAAAATACCATAAAGGTGTTCCGCCAACGCGGCATCGACCTCCCGGAAGCGGTCCCGCCGGGGGATCCCCTGAACTATATGGGGGCTTTCAAAATCGCCCTGTCGCACAAGACCTGGAAAGGGGCGATCTACCGGATACACGGCAACAACAACCCGAGCCGGGTCGGTCGGCGGGTGACCGGCGGCTGTTTCGTGATGGACAACGAAGACGGACTGGAACTGGCGCGCAAGATCAAGGTGGGGACGCAGGTGAACATCCTGCCCTGAACGGTGAGGTCAATCCAGATACCCGGGTCATCCCCTCCACGTAGAGATTTCCACACTGCGCTGCACTTCTCCCGATGTCTGTACTTTACTCTTCCGTGCGACAATTAACGATTTTTTTCTTGACTGTTTAGGTTGATTATTATATACCACACGCACAAGAACACAGTCGGGCAAGAGCTGACCCGCTTGCGTAACGCCAATCAAAGGAAGTCTCAATGCAATCTGTTCCTGAAATACCGCTTAACGCCTCTGCGCAGGAAATTCTCCGCATCGGGGTGGAATCGGCTCAAGGGCCGGTTAAACTGGCCTGCTCCTTTTCCCTGGAAGACGTTGTCATCATCGACATGGTGAAAGAACTGGGTCTGGCAGTCGGCATCTTCGCCCTCGATACCGGAAGGCTCAACGAGGAAACCTACGAGGTGGCGGACGCGATCACGCAGCGGCACCGGATCCCGATCGACTGGTATTTCCCGCGCCACGAAGCGGTCGAAGCGCTGGAACGGGAGAAGGGGCTGTTCTCCTTCAGGGAATCGCTGGAAAATCGCCACGAGTGCTGCCGCATCCGCAAGGTGGAGCCCCTGGGACGCGCCCTCGACGGGTTGAGCGGCTGGGTGACCGGGTTGCGCCGGGAGCACAACGTGACCCGCCTCGACCTCCAATACATCGAGCTGGATGAATTGAACGGCGGCATCCTCAAGATCAACCCGCTGCTCGACTGGACCGAGGAGCAACTCCTGGCCTACGTCGAGGAGCACCGTCTGCCTCAGAACCGCCTCCTGAAGGAGGGGTACCGCTCCATCGGCTGCGCCCCCTGTACCCGCGCGGTGCAACCCGGGGAGGATGCCCGTGCCGGCCGCTGGTGGTGGGAGAACCCCGAACACAAAGAGTGCGGCTTGCACAGAAGATAATTTGATCACAGGGGGGCTCG
>Ga0209317_1001051_pt1 | contig 26960 bp, 15 predicted proteins | sample RifGroB2_FD_183994 | JGI IMG/M metagenome (GOLD analysis project Ga0209317, IMG submission 183994) | Soil microbial communities from Rifle, Colorado, USA - Groundwater B2 (SPAdes) (version 2) | ecosystem: Environmental > Terrestrial > Soil > Unclassified | place: Rifle, Colorado | collected...
TCCTACTTCGATGACCGCCTCCTCCTTCTTGCCGGTATACTTCCACGCGTTACGGAGGAGGTTGTTCATAACCACCTTGAGTAGCTTCGGGTCACCGTTCACAATGATTCCGTCTGCGATACGGAAAACGTGGTGGCGCTCCGGGCTCATGCCCTTCAGTTCATCGGCAATCTCTCGCGCCATTGCACTGATGTCGGCATTCTCCCGTTGAGGTTCGATGCTTGACAGTTTCGAGAATCCCAGAAGGACGTCGATGAGATCACTCATGCGCCGGACGTTTTTATACCCTCCCGTTAGATATTCCCTAGTGGTCTCGTCGAATTCTGAACCGTGCAGCTGCTGAATAGTCTGTAAGTACAAGCCGATGGTATTCAAGGGACCGCGCAGATCGTGGGCTACCGTGTAATTGAATGCTTCCAGTTCCTTGTTGGCAGCTTCCAGCTCAGCTGCCCGCGCTGACACTTCCAGGTTCAGTCTCTTGATCTCCTGCTCCGAGCGCCGGCGATCTGTAATGTCCATGGCGATGCCGTGCATGCTGATAGGTCTGCCCCGGTCATCATAAAAACCGTGTCCCTTGCTCATGACCCAGCGCACCTTGCCATCAGGCAGGACGATCTGCAGCTCGGCGGCATAAGCTGTTTTCTCCTGCAGCGCCTTTTGAACTATTTCTTCAGCGCGCTGTCGTTCTTCCTCATCGAGCGTTTCCATTAATGCCTGGTACGTCATGAGCTGATCGGGGGGAAGACCGAAGAGCTCCTTGCATCTCTCGCTCCAGACTACTTCGTTAGTAGTTAAATCCCAATTCCACAAGCCGATGCCGGCCGCCGTCGTGGCATAGTACATCTGATGCTCGCTCAATAGCAGAGCCTCTTCGGTCCGTTTTCGCTCCGTTATATCCTGAATGGTGCCTACGAATGCCACCAAGTCGCCTTTGTCGTCTTTCACTGAACGTATGACAAAACGGAAAAAGCGGGCCTCATCGCCCTGTGTTATCCTCGCGTCCAATTCGGTTGTTTCCTGTTTTCCCACTAGTTTCCGAATTTCTTCCTGCCCCGGATCTACCGAGTACATATCAAAAAACTCTTCAACCGTGGGCTCTCCAAGTGCCGGATCGCGTCCGAAAATGTGAAACACTCCTTCGGACCAGATTATTCTGCGACTGTTTACCTCGTATTTGAAGTAGCCGGACTTGCCAAGTCTTTCGGCCTCTTTCAGCATCGACTCACCCACCTTATATGTGTCGAGAAGCCGTGCGTTTTCCAGAGCCAGTGTGATTGAGATTTGCAGTTTCCTGACGAACTCGACCTGTCTCTCATTGAATGCGACAGGGCTGGAGTGATAATGAAAGGTGAGGTCGCCGATGACCTCTCCTTTCACGATCAATGGGAAATCAAGGAGGGAGCGGATGCCAAGCATCTCGACGAATTTCTGGTCTATCTCCGGGTTGTTTAATACATCCTGTTCCACAAGTGATCTCTTGGTTATGGCCGTTATGGCTGTGTGCATCACCTCGGAGTTGCTGAAGCTCTGTCCCACGAGCGACACGGGAAGCTTGTACTGGTAGCGGACCATCCAGATGTCGTCTTCTTTTGAAAAAATCACCGCAGATTCGGCACCGATGACATCGGTTGCCAGCTGCAGCATTTTGGCCACTATGCTGTCGTAGTCTCGCGCTGAGTAAAGGACGCTATCTATCTCATTAAGGGTGTCAGTAAGCCTCTTGGACTCTTCCAGTTCCTGGTGCAGGCGGGCGTCCTGAAGCGCGATGGCAACCCCTGTGGCCATTCTTACGGCGTAATCCGTTTCCGCGTCTGTAAAAGAGACAGCCCTCGAATGATAACCGTACAACAGCGTGCCGATTACCGCGTCTTTCTCCACCAGGGGAAGTACCAGCACGGATTTGATGCCAAGGGATTTCATCATCTCGGCATTCGTCCGTTCATCATTAAACGCATCATCGATGGCAACAGGCCTTCCGGTTGTCATGGCAAGTGCCGCATGCGGGAGGTCTTCGTCCGTGAAGGACCGCCCGATCAGATCGTCAGGGAAGTTGCTGACATACCTGATCACCCAGTTGTCGCCCTCTCGCATGGCAATCCTCGCAGATTCGCAGCCTAATGCCTTGCATGATGCCTTCACAACCTCGTGAAGTATCTCATCGGTATCATGGCTTGAATTTATGAGCATCATGATGTCATTGAGTTCAAGGCATAGTTTATGAGCTCTTACCATATGGTCGCAGAGGGTGGAGTCATCTCGCCCATTCATTGCTGTACTCCTTTCCTGTGCAGGGGTCGCTAGTTGGGGCTGCTTCTTTCGCAGACAGGCACAAGACCGCCTGCGGGGGGGGCGATGGAGCTAAGGATATCAGGGCGAGTGGGATGGGACAATACCCGGAGAGGCAGTATATTTCTGAGGAGAGCCTGGCGCATTCCGGGGATACAGCCAATTCCGGCCTTGATGATCCGTACTATCCTCACCGACGGCGTTTCTACGGCAACTAGCAGGGGAGGATGGTCATGGAGGCTGACCAGCAAAGACTTCTTTCAGGGAGGGTAGCCCACAACCAGGGATTGCTGGCGGCCTTTCAACAGCTGACCGGGCAGGAAATTCAGGTGCCTCCTTTTTTCAGCGTCACCGGGGCATGGGGGGCGGCTTTACTGGCCCGGCAGGCAATGGCGGACGGCTAACAGAACAATTTCCGGGCTGGGAGGTGGCCGGGTACGGTCCGCCAGGAACCTGAGCCCAGGCATTCATAGGGGGCAGCGGGGGGATTCCCCCCGGTCAGCCGCCGCCTTTGTCTTAAGGGATCTCCCTTCAACAGCCAGCCTTAAGATTTTGCAGCCCCTCAAGAATTATAGAGCAAATACAATGCCCTTGTCAGGAACATCCTCAATCCGCTCGATGAGCTGAGCCGTGTCGTTTTTCGGGCTGTTGACCAGCGGCGAGACCGGCCGGATCTCCATCAGGTCGGCGGGGTAGGGTTGAAAGAGGCGTGACAGGCCCGCGGGGTCTGTGAGGTTCCGGTCCAGCCAGGTCCGGTACTCGTCTGGATGCAGGATGACCGGCATCCGGTCGTGGACAGCTGCCACCAGATGGTTTGCCGCGGTAGTCAGGATGGTGCAGGATTCCACCGTCTCGCCTTCCGGCGCTTTCCAGCTCTCCCAAAGACCGGCGAAGACCATGGGGCCGTTGTCCCTGATCTGTAGGTAGTGGGGCAGCTTCGCCTTCCCCTCCCGCAACCACTCGTAGAAACCGGAAGCCGGCACCAGGCAGCGGCGGTACCGGACCGCCTGCCTGAAGGAAGGCTTTTCGGCTACCGTCTCCGACCGGGCGTTTATCATCTTGTAGCCGACAGACCTCTCCTTGGCCCAGGAGGGGATCAGTCCCCACTGCAGGTAATCGAGCCGGTTCCGCCCCTCGTCCGATTCCCTGATAACCGGGACCCGCTGGGTCGGAGCGACGTTATAACGGGGAAGGACGACGGGAAGCTCTGCGAGCCCGAACATCTCGGCGATGGTCTCCGACGGTATTTCGAGTGTGAATCGTCCGCACATGGGGAAGTCACTCCTGTCTCAGGACTCTTATGGAAACTTGCTCTTGCACCTGGCTTATGCCCGACCAATGTCGACCAGCATGCGGTCGATCCTTTTCATTAGGCCATCAAGGGCATCCCTCTGATGGCTTACGCAGCAGACGCTCTGCATCTCGAAAAGAAGCTCCTCGAAGACCTCCAATCCATGGGACCTGGGCTCGGCCTTGTTTAACATGGCAGTTTTTATCAGCAGGGTTTTCATCCTGATAAGCTGCGTCTCAATATGCACCTTCTCGAGTTCCGGAACGTCGCATTGTTTGATCAGCTGCAGACACTGGTTTATGATGCCGTACTGCTGCGTCATGGTATTCGCCTTTTGGTCGTCAAGTTACGGCGCTGCAGGAAAATCATAACGCAATCATATCATGAATTCAGTGACCCAACCTGCCGCTTCAAAGCCTACGGTGTAGATTCTGTGCATAAGTTTTGAAACGGGCTAGGCAAGGGCGGGTTGTTGTCTGCTCATTGCCGCATGGTAGTATTGGCAAATGCTATAAGGAGAGGCCCTCTTCTGTGCCGGACAGGCAGCTACTTCCGAAGGAGACTATTATGAAAGGTACTTCGTGCAAGGCCGCATTGGTTTTACTGCTGTTAGCCGTCCTATCGGCCCCAGGGTTTGCCGCCACCAAATATGACATCACAGACCTGGGAACCGGGGTGATTCCATCGGCCATTAACCAGAATGGCGATGTAGTCGGCACCATTGTATCCAACGATGCGGGGCCGCAGGCCTTCATCTACCGCGCCGGAATTGTGGTTGGACTTGGTCAAATGGGAGGGACGGCGAGTTGGGGGCTGGGTATCAACGACTCCGCCGTTATAGTCGGATCTGTCTGCATGGACGAGCTCTGCAAACAGAACCCTTACTGGGGCCTGCAGCGGCACGGTTTCCTGGCAAAAGAGGGCCAGATCACCGATCTGATGAGCGCAGCAGGCATGCTTGAAGGCGCCAGGATCAACAATTCAGGTCAAGTTCTGGGCCGGCAGTATATCGATGGTTACCAGCAGAAGATTGTGTTGTACGACAGCGCCAATGCCCTGCTAACCGATATCAGCCAGGGCCATGGGCAAAACACCTCTCTTACGCCGCGTGGACTGAATAATCTGGGCGATGCCGTCTTCATCGAGTCCTTTTGTGGCTCGTATGAGTGTTCGAACTCCCTTCTCTATAGCGGCGGCACGCTGCAGTCGCTACCAGCAGACAGGTATTTGGCCTGGGACGTTGCAGACATCAACGATCTGGGAAAAATTGTAGGAACTTCCGGTCCATACCTTCGTGGCGTCCTGTACTACCAGGATCTCACCTTCATACCTCATGCTAATCTCCTCGCTTTCGCCCCTGACGCGATCAACAACGAGGGCGTTATGCTGGGTCGCGCCAGAGACGCACGAGCCTTGCCAACGGTGTTCACCAAAAGGCCTATTTGGCTTTCGCACAAGCCGGCGCCGGATTTGTATTCCAACCCTGCAGTCTATGAGAAATCCAAGTTGACAATTTTACAGGAACGCCTAACTAAAACAGCCGATCAGTGGATACTTGAGGAGGCGTTCGACATAAACGACAAGGGCCAGATTGTCGGATACGGCAGGAAAAACAACGAGGAGGAGCATGGTTTCTTACTGACACCGGCCAGCATCAAGAAAGATAAGCAGTAAGCCGGTATTCTGGCCGCCTCTCCGCTCACAAAGGTTCTCTCTTGTTACGGCACTCGGCAAAGCATGCCCAGTGCTTTTTTTGTTTCGGTTGGCCTACCGGAATAAGGAGTTGCCGGTACTCACCGGGATGACGGCATCCGGTCGTGGACAGCTGCCGCCAGCGGGTTTGCCGCGGTAGTCAGTGAAGATTCTTTGAAGTCAATTTGTGATTTGTATTCAGCTGTAAAACCAGATGCATTACCGTCTTTTTGTGGAGCTGGTATTGCGTTGTTGGTGACTGGAGGAATTGGAACACCTGTTCTGAGTCTTGTGCTGGAGGAATACAGACAAGGACGAGATCAATCATTATTCCTGCTTATGATGGTGGAACTGAATGCCCAGCTTTATGGGAGTCACACGCCTGCAATATCCAGCCTTGCCCCCCAAGGGAATACCGAGCCAGAGACCGAACCCTGGGCAGTTGTCCCTACATAGTCGTTACCCGCAGCTTCCATACGAAAAGTTTTTTCTCGATGGAAAGGTTGTCGAGGTCTTGGTGGTCTCTTTAAATAGCCCGCGCATTTTCAGAAAGATATCCGAAGCGAGAATGGCGGGCTGGGACTGGCTTTTGTGAAAGGGGTAATCAGGGGAATGGAGACACCTGTTATGGGTAGATGCCGCCGATCAATAAGGCTTGAGATGCATGATGCGGAGGATATTTTTTTCGAGTGATGCATCCAAGCGTGCAAGAGCCCACGGGGAGGTACCGTCAATGGACTCAAAGGGAAGAGTATCGTTTTTGGCGTGTTTCATTCTGCTGCTTCTTGTTTTCACCGGAAAAACATTTGCAGCTCCCGTATCTGAACAGACGGCGTGGCTGGTGGCACGGAATTTCATCACAAGGCATGTGGCGGCCCATGACGGGTGGATGGGATATTATAATCCCACCCCTTCCTCAGTTGAACTGGTCCGGTACAAGGGAGAGCCGCTCGCTTATAATGTTTCCGTCAATCCTCACGGGCACCTGCTGGTGGCATATTACGATGACTTTAGTCCGGTCCTGTTCTACTCACCCAGTTCAGCACTGGACCCATTAAATGCTGATGATCCCAACGCTATTGAGTCCTGGATCATCCCGGAGATTTACAAAATAGTCCTGCGCTTGAAGGGACTGAGCCGGCCAGCCGCAGTTGCCGCCACGGTTGGCGAAAAATCCTTGGAGGCGTCAGGCAAATCTGCAGCAGGAGTTGCTGACAGGATTAACGCTGCCTGGAGCATGCTAACCGAAACTACTGAGCATTCTGATCCCCTGTCGATGAAGGCCGCCGCTGCGTCGGGCACAATCGCTCCGTCAGTTGGGCCGTTGCTGACCACATCTTGGAGTCAGTCCCCCTATTACAACCACTATACCCCTGCAGCCTCGGGCTGTACCCATACGCTGACCGGCTGTGTAGCGACAGCCGCTGCGCAGATAATGAAATACTGGAATTGGCCCGTTACCGGCACCGGCAATAACTCTTATTCTTGGAATGGCATCACTTTGAGCGCTAATTTCAGCCATCCTTATGATTGGTCTTCCATGCCTGCAGCTTTGAATGATTCCAGCACCCCCTCACAAATAGATTCTGTGGCGCTCTTGATGTCAGACCTTGGCATATCCTTGAACATGGAATATGGGTGTGCTATCTCGGGTACCCGCAATAGGGTCGATCTGGAAACCTACTTCAGATACAAACCTACCACGTACCTGGCCAAGGGGCAGGAGGATGCCGGGTACGGCCACACCGGGACCCTGCTGCCAAACGGGAAGGTCCTCTTTGCCGGCGGGGGGCTCTTCGACCGCTCTGATCTGTACGACCCTGCCACAGGCCGTGTCAGCCCCACCGGGAACATGGCTTTCCGGCGGGCATATCACACCAGCACGCTGCTGCCAAACGGCAAGGTCCTGACCGCCGGCGGTGCGGGTGATTCGCCCTTGGGCAGCGCCGAGCTGTACGATCCGGCCGCCGGCAGTTTCAGTGCCACCAGCGATATGACAACCGCGCGACTGTTTCACACCGCTACGCTGTTGCCCGACGGCAAGGTGCTCTTTGCCGGCGGCAGTGGCAACGGTGGTGTCTTGAAGAGCACCGAGGTCTACGACCCTGCCACAGGCGTATTCAGCGCCTCCGGCGAGATGTCTACTGCGCGGGCGAGACACACCGCTACGCTGTTACCAAACGGGAAGGTTCTCTTTGCCGGCGGAATTAACTACGCCGGTGTTACGAGCAGCGCCGAATTGTACGACCCGGCAACAGGCAGATTCAGCGCCATCGGTGACATGCCTTCGGAACGGTATAGCCACACAGCCACGCTGCTGTCCAACGGCAAGGCTCTGATTGCCGGCGGCAGCGGCAACGCGGGTTCCTTAGGCAGCGCTGAACTGTATGACCCTGTCTCAGGCAGCTTCAGCGCAACCGGGAGTATGACTGCGGCGCGAAAAGATCACGCAGCTACGTTGCTTGCCAACGGCAAAGTGCTTACCGCTGGCGGACAGGGGGACTCGCTTCTGCGCAGCGCCGAGCTGTACGACCCTGCCACCGGCACCTTTAGCGCCACTTCGGAAATGAATTTTGCCTGGAGCGGTGTGACCGGGACGCTGCTGCCAAACGGTAAGGTCCTGATCAGTAACAGAGATCTCTATGATCCCGCCACCGGTTTATTCAGCGCAGTTTTCGACCCGGATTGGATGTCCACCATCAAGGGCGAACTTAATGCTGCCAATCCCCGTGTTATTTTGTTTGAAATTATTGGCAACGGCGGGCACGCGGTCGTTATTGATGGCTATCAAACGGACGTGTCCGGGACAGATCAGGTTCATATAAATTATGGATGGGGAGGCGGTTACGACGGCTTTTACGATATAACCAGCAACTGGAGTGCGGGGTATGATTGGAGCCCTAATCATCAGAGTATTGTCATCGGCATCGAGCCTGCCGGTGGTGCGCCTGAAGCGCCTACTAATGTAACGGCGGCAGCCGGTAATTCGCAGGCGACGGTGAGCTTCGCCGCGCCGCCCTTCGACGGCGGCAGTGCGATAACCGGCTACACCGTGACCTCCAGTCCTGCGGGAGGCGTGGATGTAGATACCGGAACAACCGCTTTGACTCATACAATAAAGGGGCTGACTAACGGCACGGCGTACACCTTCACCGTGACCGCCACGAACACGATTGGCACCGGCCCGGCCTCCCCGGCATCAAATAGCGTAACACCGGTAAGCCAACTCCCCGATTTGATGATCACAAAGAGCCACAACGGCAATTTTTTACAGGGGCAAGTCGGTGCAAACTACATAATCTGGGTCACCAATGTCGGCACCGCCTCGACCACCGGCACGGTGACTGTGAGTGACAAACTACCGACTGGACTCGAGGCCACTGCCATCAGCGGCAGCGGGTGGAACTGCAACTTCGGCACACTGGCCTGCACGCGCAGTACCGCTCTGGCTGCCGGTGCGAGCTATGCGCCGATCATCCTCACTGTCAAGGTAGCAGTCAATGCTTCCTCTCCCGTGACCAATAGAGCCACAGTCTCCGGCGGCGGACAGGTTAATACTTCCAACGATACAGTCCTGGACCTTACCACAATAACTCCAGCAGTCACGGCTATGGTCGGTTCACGCGGTTTTCCTTCAGTGCAAAGCGCATATGATGACCCAAGTACCAATACCGGAGCTGTTATCAAACTGTTGGGAGGAGTATCAAGTGGTTCCTTGCTAGCGAGCAGAGGGATTGCCGTACTATTGGTGGGGGGATACAATGCAGCTTACAGTGCGAGCACCACGGAGGGTACAGAGGTCGTTGGGCCGCTTTTGATGCGATCCGGCACTCTTAGAATTAAAAACGTTCGCATTAGTCAATAGACCTGCAGAACTTAACCTCGATATGACCCCTGAAATTGAGCCGACAAGATAGGCATTCATGCGTCTATCACTGTTCTCTTGTTATCTTAGTAGTCTTACTTGGAGGCAGATCTTGCCACGGTCAAACGGTGCTTTTCGCCCGTCAGCAGCGATTGCTCCTGAACTAGGGTTTCCGGCTCAGCAGAGAGGTCGGCCAGGAACCGTTCGATGCAGACGCACAGCATGATCGAACTGGTGGGTGGCAGTAAACAGATTGTCTTTTCAGCAGGCAGCTGACCGTCGCAGCGGCGCAACCCTGCCGGATGACTGATTCAGACATCGGTAGTCACTTCATGTCTGCAAAAACGAACGGCCCCGAGCCTTGCAGGTCGAGGTACTGAAAGCCAATGCTACCCAGCCGGGCCGCGCTTCGGCTTGCTAGGATTCCGCCTGCAGCTGTCGCCGCGATCAGCCAACGGCTAATTTTTGGCCAAAGGCCTTCCACGATGAGAAAGAAGATATCGTAACGATATTGAAAAGATATTTTCCGGCGGACAAACAGGAGTAGATCGAGCCCAGGCATAGGGGGGCAAGCGGGGGGATTCCCCCTCGGTCAGCAGCCGCCTTAGCCGTCAGGAGTTTCCCTTCAACAGCCAGTATTGAGATTTTGAAGGCTATCAAGGACTTTAAGGCCCTTGTTGAGGATATCCTCAATCCGCTCGATAAGCTGAGCCCTATCGTTTTCGGGCTGTTGACCAGCCGCGAGACCGACATGATCGGCCACATCTGCCGCAAACCGGGCAGCGATCAATTCATGGCGCCTAAACCCCGTTTGACTCCGCATTATTGTAAGCTAATCTTTTCTGATTGGCTGGAAATCGGCGGGAGGCATCATGAAAACAGGACTGTGCTCCGCATCAATACTGTTTCTTCTCATCTTGCTACCTTGCATTGCACCATGCGCAGAGCCCGAGGTTAGGTACGCGATTCAGGACATGGGACGGGGGGTACTGCCAAAGGCCATGAATAATGCCGGCGATATGGCAGGCACTATCGTCACTTCCGACGCAGGGCATGAAGCTTTCCTTTATAAAGGAGGCACATTGACGCCCTTAGGGAAACTCGGTGGCATGGGCAGCTCGGCCCATGCCATCAACGACCGCGCAGACCTGTTGGCTACGGTCTGCATTGACACCGCTTGCTCAGATGTCGAAGGTAGGTATCCCGTTCTGTTAAAAGATGGCCGGGTCACAGACCTGCGTTCAACCTCGGCAGGCCTCAGGTCTGCGCAGCGGATCAATAACTCAGGTCAGATATTGGGGCGATCTAGAGCCCTCTCGGATTATCATTTTGGGGAGGTACAGACAGTGGTTTTGTATGGCTATCTCGATGACACTACTAAGGTCATTTGGAAGCCTTCTGAGGGGGCGTTTCCGGCTTCTGGAGTTCTGAACAACCTCGGTGAGGTGGCCTACAGCCAATCGGCTTTCCCCGAATTCGAGGTATCAGTTCCTTATCTCTACAGTAGCGGCGTTTCTCAGCGACTCCCATCGTACTGGGTTGCAAACGACATGAATGATAGAGGTCAAATAGTTGGATTTGATGGAGGCTTCGGCGTCTTTTATGACAAGGGCCTGACTCGCATCCAGGTAACTGCCCTCGAAGGGTTCGATCATGTCCGGTTTGTCCCCCTGGCTATCAACAATGAGGCTTTGATGGTTGGGCGCGCTGACTATACACCTTACGCCGCAACATACAGGAACGGGCAGTTAACGCTTTTGGACAACTCGCTGCTCGTCTCGGATGACAACTGGGTAATTAACCGAGTGGAGGATGTAAACGATCGAGGCCAGATCATCGGTTATGGTTCGAAAAATGGAGAAGCTAATCACGGATTTGTCATGACCCCTGTTGCTGTCACACGGTATCCTGTGACCTTGAACATTGATGGGTCGGGTGGCGGGTCGGTTCATGGGGCCATGTCGTGTCTTAGCGGCGCACCGTGTCCCCCGGAAACGTTCGATGAAAATTCTCTGGTCTACCTGGTTGCCAGTCCGGACGCCTTCTCCCTTTTTGGCGGTTGGAATGGCGACTGTTCGATTACCGGCGATATATGTATGCTCACCATCGATGGGCCCAAGGGTGTAACGGCGACCTTCCATGCAACACCGAAGGTTATAGTAGGAAGCACAGAATACTCACTTGTTAAGAATGCGTTTGCAGAAGCCCCAGATAACGCGGTGATCCGGGCAGTAGCAGCCGTGTTCGATGAGGCACAGATTGTTTTACAGCGTTCTGTGCGGCTGACTCTCAGCGGCGGATATAGCGCAGGCTTTACCATGCACTCGGGCGTGACTGCGGTAGAGGGGAAATTGGTTATACGAAGCGGGACACTGCGAATTGATCATGTGGTGCTCAGGTAATGCCTGCTGCGCGGATAAAATTACTCACCACTCCTGCCTGACCAGCGGGGCGATGATATCGCTGGACAGTCCCGCGGAAGCCGGTCAGAACCAGTTGCACCGTCAGACTGTCAGTCAGCTTTGATTTTGACCCACAATCGGCGTCCAATTTTGACCCACCCCAGATAGTAACCTTTTAGCTCTTCACCCTCGTTTAGATTCTCCAGCTATCTTTCCCGGTTTCGATTATCTTACAGTGATGGGTGACCCTGTCCAGGGGTGCCGTGTTGACCAGGGGCGAGACCGGCCGGATCTCCATGAGGTCGGCGGGGTAGGGTTGGAAGTGGCGTAATAGGCCGGTGGGGTCGGTGAGGTTCCGGTCCAGTCAGGTCCGGTACCCCGAAGTATCGCAAAGCAGTTCCACATTGTGGCGCCTAAAACCAGACGTTTTTGCAGCGTCGGATAGGTGCGAAAATATTTGAAAAAATCGGTGTATGAACTGGACTGCAAAACTGACCCTTTCGCAGCACAGATCCAGGCGAGCGCGATTTACGCACCGGACTCCAACCTAGGTGTTTGAACATCTGACATGTGTCCGGGCAGGCTCAAGCGTTTATTTCACGACTGCCGTGATTGTAATTTGCCGCGGGGGTTATGCAGGAAGTTTGCCCCCTGTCTAAGGAGGGTCGTCATCTCCTTCGCAGGGAGCGGTCGACTGAAGTAAAACCCTTGGACCTCATCGCATTGCTCATTCTGCAGCCAGTTAAGCTGCGAGATGTTCTCGACCCCCTCCGCAATTACCTTTTGTTGCATGCTGTGCCCTATGCTGATGATCGCTCGCACTATGGACGCATCATCGGGATCTCTTGCTATTTTGCGGATGAAAGACTGATCGATTTTCAGCTTGTCGATGGGGAGTTTCTTCAGATAGCTTAAGCTGGAATAGCCAATACCAAAATCGTCGATAGAGAGCTTTAAACCCAGGGCTTTCATGACAGCCATGTTGCCCAGAGCCTTCTGGGGGTTACTCATCAGGGTTGCTTCCGTCAGTTCAAGTTCCAGGCATTCGGGGGCTATGCCGGTATCCTGAAGGGCAGTCACGATGGTGTCTTCGAAGTCTTTGTGCTCGAAAAATTTCGCGGAAAGATTGACCGCAACTGAAACGGTTCCGATTCCCTGCTGATGCCACTGTTGGATTTGCCGACATGCGGTGATGATAGTCCATTTGCTTATGGCGGTCAGAAGGCCGCTTTCTTCAGCGATGCCGATGAAGTTCCCCGGAAGGGTTAATCCTTTGGCTGGGTGCTGCCATCGAATCAATGCCTCATTGCCGGTTAGTTTGCCAGTGACCAGATTGACCTTTGGCTGGTAATAAAGTACAAACTCGTTTCGACTCAGGGCCAGGCGCAGGCCGACCTTTATGTCCAACTGCTCATGTGCACGTTCATTGAGCTTGCGGGTGAAGAATTTGAATTCCCCGCAACCGAATTTCTTGGCATGATGCATGGCAATATCGGCGTTCTTTAACAGGTAATCGCTGCCATCTTCAGGGTAGACACTTATGCCTATACTGGTGGTGATGGTGAGATTGATTCCTTCTATGGTGAAATCAAAAGAGACAAGCTTCTCTGCGACGCGAGTTGACTCGGTGGCCCCGCTATCCCAAAGGATGATGGCAAACTCATCTCTACCAAGCCGTGACACTACGTCACAGGTTCGGGTGCAATCGCGAAGTCGCCTGGCAACTAGCAGCAGCAATTTGTCGCCGACGCCATGACTCGTGGAGCTGTTTATTTGCTTGAATCCGTCTATGTTCAGAATCAGCAAAGCCACGCTTCTCTTTGTCTCCTGTGCCACGGAAAGGAGGTATTTTATCCTGGTGTGCAGTGTGCTGCGGTTTAAAAGCTTGGTGAGAGGATCATGGTGGGCGAGAAAAGAGAAATTTTCCTGTGCCTGTTTAATATCGACGAGGTAACGGGCTTCGACAAGTCGCAGTGCTTCTTCCGAGCGCAGGCTATCGGAGAAGTCCATTATGGCAAGATGGTATTCAAATCCTGAATTACACGACGCAGCTTCAATTCGCACAAACAGAGGTTCGACACCATTCCCCTGGAGCGTTACCTCACATGCTCCTTTGCCCTGGCTGGCAGATATTCTCTCGATCAAGCTGACTAGATTTGTACGGGTTTCTTTGCTGACCAGATGCTCAAAGTGGCGGCCGATGAGTTGTGAGCGTTCCATCTCGAGAAGGTTGGCTCCGGTGAGGTTCACGGTACGGATAACTCTATCGCGGTCGAGGGTAAGGTAGGCAACCGGAGCGAATTCATAGAGGTCTGCGTACTTCCGCAGGGTTTTAGTCGCGTCGTCGCATGACTCCAACTCTACTATCCCTTGTGTCGTACTACTGGGGAATCCGGGTTCTTGCGTGAGCATGATTGGGTTCTCCGCCAGCCTCCGTCGTGGTTTTCCATACTCCTTTAAAAGACGCCTTATTACTACAGGCTCCCATGATGTGACACGCCCTCAATGTTCTGATTAACTCGCAAAGGTGCTCCGGTTGCTCGTGACCCGTATTCCCGTTAACATCTCTATGCTCGGAATACGGAGCGCTGAGGCTTCTAACGGTGACTTTATCGGCAGTTTAATATGAATCGAGGTGGGTGCAGGATGAAAACTCGCTCCCGATGTCCGAGACTGAAACATTTACAAGGTTAAATGCTTTTTTTAAAAAGTCTACTGAGTATTCCTACCCAAGTCGGCCACCATTCCGAATTCAAGTCGGACAGCTATTGGCATCGATAACCTCGTCCATTTCCCCCGATTCCGCCATGCGGGTTGCTGCCGTGCGGCGCAGGTCGTGCGGTGTGAACTGGCCGATACCAAATCTATTTTCTACCGCCGGTTTGCCGTCTTTGTTGTATAGAGGCTTTCCTGCATGATCAGTCAAGGGCCAGGCTGAATTTCTCATGGTGGCTACCGCCAGTGCGTGCGGGGATATGGCTTATTCCTTGGTCCGGTGGGAACATGGGAAAATGTAGCCGCCGTACTTTTGATCCATCGGTACCTCACGGTCCGTCTTGATCGCTGCAATTGCCTGCTTTATGATCTCTCTTGCCAGGTGGGATAAGGGGACTCGCTGAGTCTTTCGTTTTTTGCCCTTTTTGGGGGAATGGTCCACCATTTCCCGTTGATTTCGCTGGTGTGAGCCCCTATCACTTCTCAGGGACGTTGCGCGGTGACCAGGACCAGCTTTAAAGCTAGATCGTTCCCGTTGGAGATGGCGAGGTTGATCCAAAATGCTTTATTTCCTGTTCGGACAATGCCCTCTCTCTTGACTGTTTGGGTGCCGGTTTTACCCCCATGCAGGGGGAGAACGGAAGGATGTCGCGTTCAACGGTAAAGTTGAACATTACCTGGGAAGCTGTTGTTTGCCATGCCGGGGGAGCCGTCGCTCGATAATTTCTTCAAGCAGCAGGAGAACGTCGCGCTTCACAATATCTGCGGCCTTGCGGTTTCCCAAAGCCATGCGCGATGCGGGTCTTTCAGAAATTAGCTCAGGGTATTCACCGAGGGTAAGGTGCCTGCGACGATGTCCGACAACCTCATCGCCCAACCCTCAAGCGCTGCCTGCTTCTCCTTGTCGTATTTGTGCCAGTTGTAGGTGCGGATGATGCCCTGTTTGACGTGATTCAACACGGCGTCGATGATTTCGTCCATGCACCCCATGCTTGCCATGAAGGTCGCGGCAGTGCGCCTCAGGTCGTGCGGCGTGAACTTGTCGACCTCAAGTCTGTTCTCTCTGGCCGCTTTACCGTCCTTGCCATAGAGAGGATTGCCCTTTTTGTCGACCATGGGCCACTCGAGATTGCGCCGTACCGCAACTGCCAGGGCATGTGCCTCGATCGGCTTTTCCTTGTCCAGATGAGGGCAGGGGAATATGAAGTCTTTTCCTTCGGTAGCATCGATCAGTTCCAGGGCCATCTGGGTCAGATATACCCGGTGGGCCTTGCCGTTTTTTGCCCTTTCAGCCGGGATCGTCCACCAGTGGCCCTCTATCTCCCTGACGTGCATCCCCGTTACTTCTCCCGGCCGTTGCGCAGTTACCAGTACAAGTTTCAGAGCCCGATTGACCTCGTCGCTCATGACGGCATTGTCGATGTTGCCCCATAGCGCCCTGATCTCGGTTTCGCTCAGGGTGCGCTCCCGGCGGACATTGGGAGCCAGCGCCTTGACGCCGGTAAAGGGGGTGTGCTGGAGGATGTCGCGCTCTACGGCGAAGTTGAACATCTTGCGGGTTATCTTCAAGACCTGGTTGCTCATGGCGGGAGTGCCGCGGTCCATTATCTCTTCCAGCAGCAAGGTGGCATCCCGCTTGGTGATATCGGCGGCTTTACGCTTGCCCCAGGCCGGCAGAACCTCCTTTGCCAGGAGCCTCTCGTCGGCCTGCCACGATTTCTTGAATTTTTTGGCGTGCCGCTCGATGTACTCGGACACCAGATCTTCGACCGTAGGAGCGATGCGACGCTCATGTTCCACCTGTACCTTTTCGGCCATGGGGTCTACGCCGTTCTTGACCTTCACTTTGGCGATGTCAAAAGCCTCCCGTGCAGTGGCCAGCGACACCTCGGGGTAGCTCCCGAGCCTCATGTACCGCTTGCGGGCCTCGAAGGTGAAGATGTAGTACCAAACCTTTTCGGCGGACGGCAGAACCCGTATGGCGAATCCCTGCCCCTCGCGCGTCCACTGTTCCTTCGCGCCCGGCTTAAGATTTGAGATGAATTTGTCGGTAAACCGTGCTAGATTCGCCATGCTTTTGTCCCCTTGACTGAAAAGGATACATACACCCTTGTGTATCCTCTCGTGTATCCCCCAAGCTTCGAGCTGCGATGAAAAGCGATGAGCCGCCCTTGAATAAAAAATAGCCGTAACCTGTTATTTTGTCAAGGTTCTTCCAGCTAAATGATAAGGCGTGAGACGGCTTGAAAAGCCATGAAAAGCCCTCTGTTGTTTACTCCTAAGGAAGGGGTCGGACGTTCGAATCGTCTCGGGGACGCCAAATAAAAATTAAAGGGTTACGGCTTGGGCTGTAGCCCTTTTTTTCATTTGTGCCGCAATACTCTGGTGTCGACGGATCAGAGAAATTATGAGGCACCGGACAGACGACAAAAACAGCGGCTCGAATAATCAACTGGAGTAAGTGTGGCTTACGATCCACAGCGGGCTCTGGCGCTGCTTCGTCTCGGCTCGGGTCGCCCTGACGCAGTTTTTCGTGAGGGGCAGGAAGAGGCCATCCGCCACGTTACCGAGGGGCGGGGACGGTTGCTTGTTGTGCAAAAGACCGGATGGGGCAAGAGCTTTGTCTACTTCATCGCCACCAAGTTGCTACGCGAGGCTGGAAGCGGTCCAGCGCTGCTCATCTCGCCTCTGCTTGCACTGATGCGTAATCAGATTGCAGCTGCCCAAAGAATGGGGGTTCGCGCCGAAACCATAAACTCCGACAATCAAGAGGAATGGGCGACAGTTGAAGCCCTGGTGGCGCGTAACGAGGTGGACATCCTGCTTATCGCTCCGGAACGTCTTGCCAACGAGCGTTTTCGCGCTGAGGTAATGGCTCCTATCGCAGACCGGATCGGCTTGCTGGTGGTCGATGAGGCACACTGTATCTCCGACTGGGGCCACGACTTCCGGCCCCACTATCGTTTGCTGGAGCGGATAGTCCGTACCTTGCCGCCCAACCTGCGACTGCTCGCCACGACCGCTACCGCAAACAACCGGGTCATGGATGATCTGCGGATCGTCTTAGGTCCTGATATCGAGGTGGTACGAGGCAATCTGAACCGGCCATCACTCGCGCTCCAGTCCATGCGCATTCCGAGCCAGGCGGAGCGCCTGGCGTGGCTAGCGGAGGTGGTGCCGGAGTTGGAAGGTCATGGCATCATCTACACCTTGACCGTGCGGGATGCCGAATTGGTGGCGGAGTGGTTGAAGTCACGGGGCATCAATGTCGAGTCTTATACCGGTCAGACCGGAGAGCGTCGAGTTGATGTTGAACATGCCCTGATGGAGAATCGGGTCAAGGCGCTGGTTGCCACTATGGCTCTTGGCATGGGGTTCGATAAACCAGACCTCGCCTTCGTCATTCACTACCAGACCCCTGGCTCGGTGGTGGCGTATTATCAGCAGGTAGGCCGGGCCGGGCGTGCTCTTGACGCCGCCTATGGGGTGTTACTAAGCGGCGAGGAAGAGACGGAGATCACCGATTTCTTTATCAAGAGTGCCTTTCCGACTCACGGTGAGGTGCAATCAGTTCTCGATGCGCTGGAGGATGCACCCGGTGGGCTGTCCACTACTGAGTTACTGGGCAGGATCAATCTTAGCGATGGACGCATCAAGAAGACTATTGCGCTGCTGTCGCTGGAATCGCCGGCGCCAATTGCTAAGCAGGGGAACAAGTGGCAGCTGACCGCCGCTGCATTGAACCAATCATTCTGGGACCGGGCTGAGCGCTTGACAGCCCTCCGGCAGGAAGAGCAGCGCCAGATGCAGGAGTATGTGGACCTGGAGGGAGGCCACATGCAGTTCCTTATCAGGGCTTTGGATGGTGACCCCGGTGAGGTGCAAGTTCCCGATCTGCCGCTCTTGATAACCGAGGCGGATCCTGCTCTGGTTCGCCAGGCAATCGCGTTTCTACGGCGCACCAGCTTACCTATAGAACCGCGCAAGAAGTGGGCCCGTTCTGGGAGGGTTACCTCGATACGGGCTACGTGGGCGCATTGCAGCGGAGCTGCAACCCGACCAAGGCAGGACCCTCTGTATATGGGGCGATGCAGGATGGGGTGAGCTGGTTCGGCAGGGGAAATACCGCGATGGCCGGTTCAGCGATGATCTGGTTGCTGCGGTTGTGACTTTGGTGCGGGAGTGGGATCCGCAACCGAGCCCTGCCTGGGTGACCTGCGTCCCGTCTTTGCGTCATCCGGATCTGGTCTCCGATTTTGCCCGCCGTCTGGCAACTGCATTGGGCCTACCTTTCCATGCCGTATTGCTGAAGTCCGACCATCGCCCGGAACAAAAGAGTATGGCCAACAGCACTCAGCAAGCTCGTAACGTGGACGGTTCTCTTGCGCTTGCAGTCGAGAAGCTGCCAGAAGGTCCTGTTCTACTGATCGATGACATGGTCGATTCCCGATGGACCTTTACCGTTGCTGCCTGGCTGTTGCGCTCTCACGGCAGCGGCATTGTGTTCCCTTTGGCACTTGCACTTTCAGGACATGAAGAATGACCATTACCCTATCCCCCAATACCCAAGCCATTTTGCTGTTGTCTGCGCCGCTCATCGTGGGGCGAGGGGCTCCTTCGAGCGAGTTGCTGACACCGGGCGAGTATAAGCGGCTTGCCCGGTTTTTACGGGATCATAAGCGCCAGCCCGCCGATCTGCTGACGACCGAGGCAGAGTCCTTGTTGCGGGAGTACCACGCGGTTGTGGACAGCAACAGGCTGAAACGACTGCTGGAGCGCGGTTTTCTACTAAGCCAGGCGATGGAGCGTTGGCAGGCTCGGGCGATCTGGGTCATCAGTCGCGCGGATGCCTGTTACCCGAAGCGCCTTAAGATGCATCTCAAAGAAGACGCTCCCGCTCTGCTTTATGGTTGTGGCGCATTGAGAATGCTCGACTTGGGGGGGCTTGCGGTAGTCGGTTCCAGGAATGTGGATGACGAGCTTATCCGGTACACGGAAGGTATCGGCAGGCTGGCTGCGGACGCGGGGCGCGCCTTGGTTTCCGGAGGTGCACGAGGGGTCGACCTCGCTGCCATGCGAGGAGCCCTTGAAGCGGGTGGTAAGGCGGTCGGAATCCTGGCCGACAGTCTGGAGCGAGCAGCCATGAACCGGGAAAACCGCAACCATCTAATGGAGGGGCGGCTGGTGTTGATCTCCCCTTACGACCCAAGCGCCGGTTTCAATGTCGGCCATGCCATGAACCGTAACAAGCTCATTTATGCGCTTGCAGATGCGGCGCTGGTGGTGAATGCGGACCTGCAAAAAGGCGGAACCTGGGCGGGGGCGGTTGAACAGTTGGAGAAATTGCATTTTGTACCTGTCTATGTACGTTCCAGCGGGAGCAGTGGAAACGCTTTGGCTGCGCTGCAACTCAGGGGGGCATTAGCCTGGCCAAACCCACTGACAGCAGAAGAGATAAGCAAGGCAATCGACGCTAAGCCTAATCGTCAGGATGCAGCCGATCTGCCCGCAGATCTATTGGCCTTTGCCGGTGAGCCGCCTGGTCCCGGTTATTCTCCAACGCCGGCAGACGGAAGCAAATTGTTCACACAGGCCGGACCGACCCATGTTCCGCAAAAGAACCTGGCAGATGAGCTATATGCCAAGGTGCGGGACATCTTGCAACGTTTGCCAAGCCCTTGTTCGGATGCGGAAATTGCTATATTGCTGAATGTCTCCAAAACCCAAGCGAAGGAGTGGTTGGCTCGTTCAGTACAGGAAGGGTGGGGAGAAAAACGGGGTAAGCCGGCGCGTTATTATTTCAATAAAGAGACGCATCCGGATCTGTTCGGGTAATCAGCGGTGTGCAGTACTATGTTGGCCAAGGGAGTCGGTAACTCCGTCAGCAATGGAGGTAGTTAACGAACCGTGTCGGGGGCGGCAAAGATCGAAGGGGTGTCGCTTAGAGCTGTAGCCCTTTTCGTAGTGAGTCCACGCTCGGAAAAGTAGGGAGCTATGGATCACCATCTATTTCCGCCATTTCGCTCACCTTTGGTTCAGGCAATGTCTAGCTCTGCCCTCCTAGAGGCATTGCGCGCCACACCTAATTCATACGCTGTAAGCAATTGCGGGGGCGACGGCCCTACACATTCAACCGGGTGCCACACTAGGCTCGTTCGAATCGACTCGTGGAACGCCAAATATAAATTAAAGGGTTACGGCTTTGGCTGTAGCCCTTTTTATATTTGTGTCCGAATCCGGGAAAGCATTTTTATCACTTCCTTGACAACCTTCACAGTCATTATAAACTCCATCTAATTCTTTTCGCAGCTTAGTATTTTCTAATTTATCCGACGGGTTTCCGATTCGGCATCAGCAGCACCACCCCAAACTACAAGTCTTAGGAGGACCGAGCTATGATTGTATCCGACGTACTTGTCGTGCCCTGTCTTAAAACGAGCTACAGCGATTTGATCCATTGGCTTTATGACACCGCCACCTTGCAGGAGGCGCATCCCTTCCACCGCGACAACTGGCCTGATTGGGTCCCGGGGTGGGGTAAGTTCAGGGAGCATGCGGACTTACTGGCCATCGCGGTGAAGGCCGCAGAAAACAAGGACCGGGAAAAGACCAAGGAACGCGACCAGGCGCACGCGGATACCTTGGTGGCGGTCAACCTGAACGCCAATTACATCGTCATGAGGTCGATTCACGAGAAAGACGAGAGCTTGCTCCACAATGTGGGATACCAGCTTAAGGAAAAGACGAAGAAGGGCGTGGTAAGTAGTTCGTTAAGGGACAGCCCCTTGCATCTTAAGACGAAGCACGGCGACGATCCCGGTTCCGTTATCGTTATATTCGAGAGAGACCCGGCTGCACGCTTGAACCAACTGCAGATCTGCAAGGGAGAACCGGTAGGCGAGGAATCCTGGGGAGACTTCGGGTTACATAAGAAGTGCCGGGTCCTGGCGAGCAATTTGGATCGGGCGAGTTGGTACTACTTCAGGGTCAGGAGCCACGGAGACAATGAGGTCGGCCCCTGGAGTGCTCCGGTAGGCATTATAGTTTTGTAGCGTTCGGTTATGAAAATCATAGAAGGCCGGCCTTCGTGAAGGTATGAGTTTCTGGAAGACATACCCATCGAAGTAGCCGGCCTTCTCGTTCATCCCCTCCGATCAATCCCCCCGAAACTCGCAGCTTCCAACTACCCAAGAGCATTTGTCCCCAGAGAAATCAACCTTCGGAAGACCCGTTGAGTCGAGAGAGTTGCGGCTTCTCGTCAGATGATCCGAATCACCGCAGTGGTGATTGAAACCACCGGTCAAGGAATTTCAATTCCCGCAGTGATGCTTGCAACCACCGGTCCAGGAATTTCAATTACCGCAGTGGTGCTTGCAACCACCGGTCCAGGAATTTCAATTACCGCAGTGGTGCTTGCAACCACCGGTCAAGGAATTTCAATTCCCGCAGCGGTGCTTGCAACCACCGGTCAAGGAATTTCAATTTCCGCGGCGGTGCTTGCAACCACCGGTCAAGGAATTTCAATTACCGCAGTGGTGCTTGCAACCACCGGTCAAGGAGTTTCAATTACCGCAGTGGTGCTTGCAACCACCGGTCAAGGAATTTCAATTACAGCAGTGGTGCTTGCAACCACCGGTCAAGGAATTTCAATTTCCGCGGTGATGCTTGCAACCACCGGTCAAGGAATTTCAATTTCCGCGGTGATGCTTGCAACCACCGGTCAAGGAATTTCAATTCCCGCGGTGATGCTTGCAACCACCGGTCAAGGAATTTCAATTCCCGCAGTGTTGCTTGCAACCACCGGTCAAGGGCAACAACGAGGGGGCAGAGCAACAACGAGGGGTCAGAGTTGGACATTGCCTTCACATGATTTGCTTATACTTTTCGGGCAACGTCCAGCTCTGCCCCCCTGGGAAATTCCGTCTAGCCGGGTCGTCACAGAGGAGTCTCCTCTCCAGGATCAGCGCTGACTGGTCGGCTATGGAGAGGCGGGCTTCGCTTAGCGCATCGATACCCCCAAAAAAAATAAACCCCCCGGTTTGAGCGTCATGGCAGCGAACTGTCAGAGAGGCTTGGGAGGTGTTGTTGGGATGCAAGCTGAATTAGAAACCGTCCAAGTCAGTCATCTTTGTCCTGGATTGCGAGCAGGACCGGCAGGCCGAGGTAATTTTCAAGACTTTCGGGATCTGAAAAGGTCTGGGTCATCGACTCGCAGATGTAGGCAACTGTTAAACTGGAAATGATGCCCAGGAAAAGCCCAAGCAAGACGTTCAGTTTGTTGTTGGGCTTGATCGGCTTATCCGGTACTGCAGCACTCTGGATAACGCTCACATTATTCAACTTGAGGTTATTCATTGCCTCGGCAATGCGCGCTTCTTCCTGCCTGTCAGCGTAGGTTTTGAAATTCTTTTCGTCGATAGAAATGTCCCGTTTCAAGTTTTGAACCGTGTTTTCGCTCATGTCCAATAAGCCAATTTCCTTATCTAACTGCCTCAGCTGAACTCTCAAAGCATCCGCTTTTGCTGCTTGTGCTGTTAATTCGCTCTCCGCTTTAAACAGTTCCATTTCCAGACCCTGGTACACCGGATTACCGGTCTTCACTTTGCCGGCAATCCCTTCTTCCTGCTCCTTCAAAAACTGGTTGACGAGCTCGATCTCTCTGCGTGCGTTTACTACAAGCCTGTTACTTTCGGTGTACTTCCTGCGCAGTTCCTGTTCTTTTAGTTGCAGATCCAGAAGCTTGGACTTTGCGTCCGTGATGATACGGTCTCTATCGGTATGGGTATATCTCGAATTGTTTTTACTGACGTTGTTCATCTGTCCCCTGATTGCGCCTATTTTGTTCCTCAATTCGCTTATACTGTTGTGCGCAGTCTTGAATGAGGTATCCAGATCCGTGCGCTGCTTCAGAAGAAGGCTCCTCTGCTCCTCCAGGGAGAAGACCCCGTTGGTTCGTTGAAACTCCTGCAATGACCTCTCTGAGTTTCTGAGCTTGTTCTGAAACGACGCAAGTTGTGATCCGATGAACGAGGATTGCGGGTCGCTGTGCAAGCCAAGGTGCTTTTCCTTAAACGCCTCTACCAGCAGATTAACGGTTTTAGCGGCGATCTTGGGGTCGCTATGTTGAAAGGAGATCGAGATGACGTTGGATTTCCGGACCCCGGTAACTTTGAGGTCCTTTCCAAAGCTCTCTATTGCTGCAGCCATCGGGTTAGGATTCTTTTTCGTCTTGGCGGCAAGGTCAGGATATATCTGTTTCAGAGTAAGGGTGGTGATAACCTTTTCGGCCAGTTCCCTACTTGTCAGTACCTGAATTTCCGTATTGGCCAGTTCCTCCTGACTAAGCATCAGACTCAGGCCACTGTTGCCGTTACCCACTCCCAATCTGGAAGAATCTTCCTTCCAGAGTTTTACCAGTAGGCTTGCTTTCGCCTCATATACCGGAGTCAGCAAAAAAGTACCTCCGGATATAACCGTAGTGATTAAGCCAAACACCAATAAGATTTTTACTTTATGTCTGAATAAGACTGTTAGTATATCGCGCACACTCATAGCATTAGCCTCCTCATTGCCCATTTGAGTAAAAACCAACTTTCTCATGTTCTATTGGAGTATGAAGCCTAACCCTTTCGGCAAAGATGTCTATCTCTCGCATGCAGATGATTTGGATGCTCACATTATATATCGTTTATTTTTGCCTGTAAATAATGTCACTGGCTCTTGGGAAAATATCACTGCCTTGATTTGATTCCGGCAAGGGGAGTTCGATTACTAATACATCCTGCCTTTGAACACTTCAAATGCTGGTCCATTTCTGCTATCATCCCGGCACCCGCCACGGTTACGAGCAAACCGACCCGAGGTATACCGAATTAACCGAATTATTGCCGCTCTTCGCCAAGGTCGAGGAACCGAGGCCGGATAAGGAAGGTCTGGAGAATGAACAATAAAGAAGAAGTGACTATCGAGTATGACCGGCAGGACGATCAGGCCGAGGTGGGTGTTGTGGTGCCGCTGGGCCGCATCAATGCTGACACGCTAAGGAAGATGGTGGAGGAGTTCGTGACACGGGAGTGGTCCGAGTCGACTGATGCAGGACGCACCTTGGACGAAAAGATCGAGCAGGTCGTCCGACAGTTGAAGGATGGCAGGGCGAACGTGGTCTTCGACCTGACTACCGAGACCTGCAACATAATCACCACTCGATAGAATAAACAAAAGGTGATAATTCGATGATCGAGGAGATGGGTCGGAACTCGATCCGCTGAAAGCGTGAAGTAAAAGGTCGATCCATTGCCCTGTTTCCCCTCCGCCCAAACCTTACCGCCATGCCGCCGGATGATCCGCTCCACCGTCGCAAGACCGATTCCGAAGCCTTCATGGCTTTCGGCTCCCGTGAGGCGGTGAGAAGGTTCAATGGTTGGCGCAGGTCACGGGCAACCGTAAAATTGAACGCCGCCAGCTCCGTGTTGACGGACTCCAGACCTTACGCATTATATCGACGATCTCCTTTACTCCGAAGCAGAGGCAGCCGTGCGTTAAGGGTATGAAGAGGCAGGAATCCAGCGGTACAGGGTCGGTACGGAAACTCCGAGGTTCCTGGCTACGTCACGTGGCGGCACGCCGTTCGCGAGCAGCTTCTTTGCCGACTCTATCTTGCTGTCGGTCATCTGCCGCTTGCGTCCGCCTTTACGGCCGAGCTGGCGGGCGATTTCCAACCCGGCACGGGTGCGCTCCACCGTCAGTTCCCGCTCCATTTGGGCCAGGCTGGCCATGACGTGGAAGAAGACGCGGCCTGCAGGCGTACCGGTGTCAATTGCATCGGAGAGGCTCTTGAACTGGACTCCTCGCTTATGCAACTCGCCGACCAGGTCGACCAGGTTCTTGATGCTGCGGCCGAATCGGTACAGTTTCCAGACGACGAGGGTGTCACCTTCGCACAGCATTTCCAGCAGCTTGCCCAATCCGGGCCGCTCGGCGCGGCTGCCGCTGATCTTGTCCTGGAAGATTTTCTGGCAACCTGCCTGGGTCAGAGCCTCGATCTGCTGTTCGAGGCCTTGATCCTGCGTCGTGACATGCGCATAGCCGATCAACATGATTTGTTCCCCGTCGGATAGTTATCTTACCTGCTGGTGTTCGCACCCTGAAGTCCCGGCGTGCTTTTGAGGGTCTCCTCGATCACCTGTAAAGTCGCCTTGAAATCAATCGGCTTGGAAATATAGGCGTCCATGCCGGCGGCAAGACACCTCTCCTCGTCCTCTTTGAGAGCATGAGCCGTCATCGCGACGATCGGGATATGGCCGCCATTGGCCCGCTCTTTCTCCCGTATGGCGGCGGTAGCCTCAAAACCGTTCAAAAGAGGCATCTGCACGTCCATTAGAATGAGGTCGTAGGTCCCATGCACCCTCATCTCTACTGCTTTTTGTCCGTTCTCGGCAAAGTCGGCTTCATAATTAGCCATTTGAAGCATTCTCCCGAGAACCTGCCTGATTGTCGGATCGTCCTCGGCAATGAGAATGCGTGTTTTTTTAAACCCGGCAACGCGGGGGAGATCCGCTGTCGCGGCCGTTTTCTCCGATGCAAATATGGCGGCGTCGTATTCCGCTTCTGCCTCACCAAGGGGGATGGTAAAGGAAAAGATGCTCCCTTTGCCCTCTTCGCTCGTGCAGGAGATTGTTCCTCCCATACGTTCTACAATTTCCTTGCTGATGGCAAGACCGAGGCCGGTGCCGCCGTAAATACGGGTATGGGAATCGTCCACTTGGCTGAAGACCTGGAACAGGAGGTGCTTCTTGTCTTTGGGAATGCCAATGCCGGTATCGGTAACGGTGAAGGTGACCTCCCGCTTGCTGCCGAGTCTGCTGCCACCCGCCGTGACACGCAACTCTATCTTTCCTTTTGGGGTGAACTTGACGGCATTGCCCGCCAGGTTCGTCAGGACCTGGTTGATCCGTTTTTGGTCCCCGACCAGAATCTTAGGCACATCGTGAGCCACCGTGCACTCGAGATCGACCCCTTTGCCCTTCACGGAGGGGAAAAAGACGTTGCAGGTATTTTCCACGCATTTGCGAACAGAGAACGGTATTTCTTCCATCGACAATTTACCTGCTTCGATTCTCGTCAGGTCAAGGATGTCGTTGAGAATCCGGACCAGGGATAAAGCCGATCTTTGGGACATTTCGATAAATTCCCGCTGCTCCGCTTCGAGGTTGCCTGAAAGTACCAGATCGAGCATGCCAAGAATGCCGGTCATGGGGGTGCGCAACTCGTGGCTCATGTTGGCGAGGAATTGGCTCTTGGCGGCGGTGGCGGCCTCGGCCACTTCCTTTGCCTTTTGCAGCGCCTCTACCCGCAAGCGCTCGGTTATGTCACGGGTGATCTTTGAGAAACCTTGCAGTTCCCCGGACTCGTCGCGGATTGCGGTGATGACCACGTCGGCCATGAATTTCGATCCGTCCTTGCGCACCCGCCAGCCTTCTTCCGCAAAGCGTCCCTCGGCCAGGGCAATTCCCAAGCCGCGGCCCGGGTTGCCGGCCGCCACTGCCTCTTCAGGGTAAAACAGCGAAAAGTGCCGGCCCAGGATTTCCTGCTCGTCCCAGCCCTTGAGCCGCCTGGCCCCTTCATTCCAACTGACCACGCGCCCGTCGACATCGAGCATGAAAATCGCGTAATCCTTAATCCCGTCAATCAGCAGGCGATAGCGCTCCTC
>Ga0209317_1001053_pt1 | contig 26905 bp, 13 predicted proteins | sample RifGroB2_FD_183994 | JGI IMG/M metagenome (GOLD analysis project Ga0209317, IMG submission 183994) | Soil microbial communities from Rifle, Colorado, USA - Groundwater B2 (SPAdes) (version 2) | ecosystem: Environmental > Terrestrial > Soil > Unclassified | place: Rifle, Colorado | collected...
CTCCTCTTCCCGGGGTTACTCCAGATGTGCGTGCCCTTAACGGATCACCAACCGGTCCACGGTCAATCGGCCGGAACGGATGGCAAGGGCGCCGCTGAGAACGGTCGGTGACGAGGTAGGTGCAAAACCCGCGTCAAATCCTCCTTTCAGATTTATCGAACCATCCACAGTGACATTCTCCACAAAGGTCACGGCTTGCGCAAACAGGGTCGCACCGGCGGGCGCATTGATACAGGCGGACTGAAGGGTCCCGAAATAAGCGGGCACGGTGCTGGCAAGTTTTACCAGGGATGACTGGGTGAAGCTTGCGATCAGATTGTTGTCGCCGGTCATGGTGACCTGGCAGTTTCCGGCTCCGGAACAGGTTCCGCCCCAGCTGGTGAACAGTGAACCGGCGCTCGGTGCGGAAAAAAGGTCTACCACCTCGCCTTTGTCGTAACACCAAAGACAGGTGCCGCCGGTGCAGGTCAAGCCGGCAGGCGAGCTGTTCACGGAGCCGGTACCGGAACCTGCCATGGTGACGGCCAGCTGCAAGCGGGAGCCCTGAGCGACCGTCACCGTCAGTTGCCGGGATGTGAGGTAGCCCATGCCGATGTCGGCCTGCACGGTTACCGGATACTGACCGACGGCAGCGCCATGCGGAGTGCCGCTTAGTGTCGCAGTTCCGTCGCTATCGGGGGTAAATGACAGACCTGCAGGTAAGCCTCCCGCCAGAGACAGTACCGGAGCAGGGTATCCGTCGGCGGCAATGGTGTACGAGTAGTTTTCGCAGCTATCGAAGTAGGGGTCGGGAGTTATGGTAAAAGCAGGCTCTCTGACAGCCATCACGGTTGCGCTGGCGCCGGGGGAAACGTTGCCCGCGCTGTCCCTGGCGAAGGCATAGAAGGTACTCATCCCGTAATTGCCTACGTTTACATTGAACATCTGGTTGCTGTTATACCACTGCCACGAGCAGCTGGAGCTGTTGTTGATCTTGGTCAGACAGTACGTACTGACCTTTCCGTTGTCGCCGCCGACCAGGCCCACGGGGACTGTCAGGCCGGGGTAGCTGGTGGGAAGGTTGAAGCCAATCACAGCCGGCGGGGTGGTGTCGGGCATGGTGATGACGACGCTGGCCGGGGAAGAGGGCGCAGAAAGATTTCCGCTCCCATCCATGACAAAGGCATAAAGGCTCCGGGTCACCGGGGTTGCCTGCGGTAAATCGCCGCCGAAGCTATAGCTCTGCGGCCTGGACGGGCTCCAGGCACAGGACGCCGCGCTCGCGCTCTCGGTCAGACACCAGGAAAAGGGGGCCACGGCTGCAGAATACTGAGAGATATCCAGCGTCACCGGGATCTCCCGCCCGGTGGCCTGCCAGGGTATGGTGAGATACACCGAGGGAGCGGGCCCTTGGGCGGCGCTGACGGCGATGGTCACGGTCCCGGTCTCGCTCTCGGCGCTGCCGTCGTTGACGGTGAAATCGATGGCGTCCCTGCCGAGGAAGCCGGCATCGGGGGTGTAAACGAGACGGGGGGCTGTGCCGGTGAGGGTCCCATGAGCCGGAGCAGTCACGATGCGGTAGCTCAACCCCGCCGTCCCGGAACTCCGCCCGGTGAGCGTCACGGCGGCGCTCTGCCCCCGGGTGATGGCGAGCAACTGGTTTTCGGCGACCGCACCGGTTACCCTGGCGTAGCCGACACCGTCAAGGAACAGGCCAAAGACCAGGGAGCCGTCCCGGGATACCACCAGCGGCACGTTACTCTGATGCTGGCCGGGAGCCGTGGTAGACCCTTGCATCGGGTACCTGGCGAGTTCGCCGAGGCTGGTGCTATGGTAGGCCTTCAACACGTTCGAGGCGCTGAGAAGGTACAGGACCTCCTGTTGAGGAGCATAGGCAAGGCCTAACGCGGCTTCTGAAAGCGATCCTTTCCAGGCGAGGCTCCCGTTATAGATATTTACGAAGCTACTGGAGCCGCGGTAAGGATTGCTGTAGACGGAGGCAAACTCGGAGCAATCACTGTTGGGGTGTACGGTGTCAAACAGGTCCGCCGAGTAGGCTACGCTTTGCATCGCGGCATCGTAGACGCTGACATGCCCGTTGCCGTCATAAAGAGCGATGCATTGCCCGCCGGGACTGGGCGAGAAACCGGGATACCACCCGGTGGGGACCGTTGCGACAACGCTGGCGGCGCCGGATACCGGGTCATAGCGGTGCAGGGGGGAGGACCCGCTGGAGGCGGCCCCTCGCGCCACGACCGCCCCGTCGCTTCCGAAAGCAACCTGCGTCGTTGCCGGCTCGCCGGGCGCCGCAGAAAACTGCACCTCCGTGACGGCGTCGCTGGCAAGATCAACCAGGTAGATGCCTACCCCCGCGGCATTTCCCGCCACAAGCGTTTTCCCGTCCGGTGAGGTATCGATGCCGCCGAGGTTTTTCCCCTCCAGGTAGGGGGGGAGGAAACTTTGCGTCGGCAGGTGGTACCGGAGAATTTTCCCGGTCTGCATCAGGTAGACGATCTGCCGGGTCGGCTCGTAGGCCACCTGTTCATAGCTCCCCGGGATCAGGTCGCCCCGTTTCCCAATGATGGTCACCGTGCCGCTGGCCGGAGCCGAGATATTTCCGCTCGCGCTCAGGGCAAAGGCGTAGATGGTATGCGTGCCATAGCTCGTGAAGCTGTACGGGGAGGGGTAGCTGCTCCAGGAGCATTTACTTGCGTCGGGGCTCTCGGTAAGGCAGTACTGCATGCCGATCCCCGGGCTGGCTGTCAGGCTACCCCAGAGCGTCAGCCCCTCCGAAAGCGAAGGCAACGTGAGCAGAGGGGGCGCCGGTGCGCTGCCGGGGATGGCGATGGCGACCGTGGCGGAGGCGGCTTGGGAGACGTTACCTGCGGCATCCCTGGCAAAGGCATACACGGTATGCGGGCGATAGGGTTGATAACCGGTGAAGTCGTAGCTTGCGGCAGGGGTGGCGGACCAACTGCAGGCCCCGGAGCTGCTGGCCTCGGTTACGCAGTAGCCGGCAATTCCGACGCGGTCCGTTGCCGAAAATCCGGAAATCGGCACAACCAGCGCCGTCGAGGTGGCAGGCATGCTGAAGGAAGAGATCACGGGCGCGATGGCGTCGCGGGCCACCGTGAGGTTGATGGTCCCGACGCCGCTCTCCCCCCGGACGTTGCTGGCGCTGAAGCTGATGCTGTCGCTTCCCTCAAAGGAGGGGGCCGGGCTGTAGGTCAAATTCGGCGGGGTTCCGCTCAGCGTCCCGTGCCGGGGGAGGGCGGTCACCCGGTAGGAGAGCGCGGCCTGCTCGGGGGTAACGGCCGAGAGCTTGAGCGCCGCGGCAGTCCCCTTGTTGAGGGTAAGGGACTGGCTCTGAGCGACCGGCACCGTCAGATCGATGATGCCGATGCCGAGATCCACCAGGGCAAAGAGATAAGAGCCGTCGCGGGCCACCTTCAGGTAGCCTCCCGTGCCGAAGTACCCCCCGGCATCGTAGGCGGCGGCCATCGAGAAGGTTTTGTTATCATAAGCCAAAACAGTTCCGTTGCTACCCGAGGCAAGGTAGACGAGGTCGGCGCCGGGATGATAGGCGACCCCGGTGGCAGAGGGGATGTAGGCGTCTATGGCGACCTCGCTGCTGTGGAAAATACCGCTGTGGGCCACCTGACTGCAGCCCCGGTCCACGCCGACTTGCCTGCTGTTGCCATGGGAGTTTAGCTGCAGGGTTATTTTCTGCGTCACCGCGTCGTAAATCCCGAGAGAACCGGAGCCATTTTCCAGGAACGCGAAGCAGCGGCTGTCCGGGCCGGGAGCCAAAGTCGCGCCGACCAGGTTCGCGACTGTCCTGATCTCGCCGGTTGTCGGGTCGTAACGGCGCAGCGGGGTGCTGGAGCCGGCGGAGCCCTGCGACGCGACCAGCAAAGTGCCGTCGGCGGCGAAGGCTACGCTGTGGATTCCGGTTTCGCCGGCGACCGGGATGAAAGCCTTCTCGACCACCGTGTTTTTGCCGAGGTCCACCAGGAAGATGGAGCTGCGACTTTCGTCGGCGGCCGCCAGGGTGTTACCATCGGGGGACAGGTCGATCCCCGTGAGGGTGCCGCCGGTCTGATAGGGGGGGAGAAAACTCCTGGAAGCAACCTGATAGCGCAGGATGGTCGCCCCGCTTGTGATGTAAAGGGTGTCGCGAGCGGTCCCGTACACGAAGTCGACGGCCTGGGGAGCCGCGACAAAGTTTTTCGGGTCGCTCGCAATCGCCGTGGCTGGTGCCGAAACGTTGCCGGCGGCATCCCTGGCAAAGGCGTTCAGGGTATGGGCACCGGAGCCGGTCACGGTGAAGTTGACGGGAGCAGTACTGTCCCAGGTACAGGCAGCGGGATCGCTGCTCTCGGTCACGCAGTAAGCGCTGACGGCGACATTGTCACTGGCGGACACGCTGACAGGAAAGGTGAGGCTGCGATAGTAGTCGGGAACCACGAATTTTGCCACAACGGGTGGAACTTTGTCGGGGAACAGGATGGTGTAGTTCTGGGTTTTGATTTCTTCAGCGTTGGCTGCGTTATCAGCGGAGTAGTAACGCAGCACCGTGCTCTCAAGGATGCGGACCTTATTTCCCTGATACGGCGTGGTCGGCTGGCACTCCTTTCCCAGGCAATAGTAGGTTGCGGCACAGCCGCTGCCGTAATCGTAACAGGAGAGGGAGACGGTAATCGAACTGGGGTAGGTCTGGTCCGCGGAGGATGAGTATGGATACAGGGAGGTGCCCGGAGGAGTGACGTCAGCCGCCAAAGCAAGCAGGGGAAAAGAGCAGACGAAAAAAGTAATTGCCCCGATAGTAGCGACAAAGCGTTTCATGGATGAAGCCCTCCCGGATACACAGCACCATAGCAAAAAGAAGCGACCATAACACGAGCGCTATCTTGGTGTCACCTCATAAAGTACCGTGGTCTGCTTGTTCCAGGTATTGCGCGTTCACTGAGTCAGGGGGGGCACATAGAATTATAAGATTGTATGGTTACAGGAGGGAACAGTGTTGCAGTTGCTCTGCTTTTAAGAGATGCGCGGGGCTGGTTCCGAAACAAAAATGGAGCCGAGGGAAGTGCTCCCCCGACTCCATTATGTTTGAATACTTCAGGTTGTTATGCAGAAGCTTTCTGTGCTCCAACGAAGCGGTAGACAGAAGCTATCCCAACCTACCGGCGGTAACCATGTCCGCCGCCACGCCCACCGTGGCCACCCCACCCCGGATCAATGATACAGCCGGATAGCATGCTCGTAACAAAAATTAGTGAAATCATCAACATGATTGTTTTTCTCATCTTAGTTCTCCTTTAAGGCGGGATGTTTTGTCCTCGCCGCTAGGTGGGAGCAGTTCCTAAACACCGGCAATCTGATTGATAGCCAGGCGCCGCTCCCATGATGCAATTTTACTGATGACGACCAATCTATCGTCCGTGTCCCTGCTCTCTACGGTCACCGCCTCGCTCGTCACGGCGTGGTTCGTGCCGGTCCTGACGATCCTGGTAACGCTGCTCTTGCATCTCACGACGCTCTTTGCGTCTTTCCCCTGCCGGGTTGAATCGTCTGCCCTTATAATTATCCCTGTCCCGGGAGAAGGTACGATATTCCCGGTCGCGGAATGCATGAATTTTGTTGATGTTATATCTCCGAAGTTCGTGGGGCAGCTGCCGTTTGCCCACCCTCGACCAGTTCCCGCCATAAGAAGAGGTGCGATACCAACCGCCTCCCCTGTAGACGTAATAGTTGCCGGAAATGTAGAACATGTCGTAGGGTATCCCGACAGCAACGCCGAAGCCCAGTTCTGATGGATAGATAAAGTCCGGTGGCTGTGAGATGACAATCGGCGGACCTCCCACATTGATGTTAAAAGAAAGACCGTCTGCCTGAGCCATTGATGCGGTCCCGAATAAGACCACTGCCGATGCAACTGCCAATAATTTTCTCATAAATATCTCCTTGAAGGTTGACTGCATTACTTTTGCTGTAGGTATGGCAACAAACCATCACCGCCAAACTCATCAGTGTGCTGAGTATGCCAATGTAATGAGGAAGGAATGTGGAGGAAATGTGAAAAGAGATGAGGGGTACGAGAAGATCGGCTGATTATTCAATGACCGAAAACTTCGTGAAGGAGATTTTTGTTCCGTCTGGACACAACCAAGGGGAAAAAAGGCCGCTGCTGCCGGTGAGTCTCGTCCGGTTGCAGCGGCCTTTTTGTTAATATCGGCGAGGTGACAGTGAGTGATAAACAAGAGATAAACAAGGAAGCGCAGATAAAGAATATAAGTTTCTCTGACAGAATCTTATGAACTCTGCCACGCGCACTGCGGTCTGGGTTGTGGCGCAAATGCTTATAATCGCTTAACGATCTTCTTCATCCTTAAAGCTGTGCTACCATAGTACCGAAAAGAACGCCTAAGCATGCGCTCGAGATTTCAGTAGAAGAAGATCAAGCCGAACCAAGGCTAAATTATCAGTAGGCAGGCCGGCGCAACTGATGCGGGATCTCTATGTTTAAACTACCTAGAAGAAACTCTACGGTTAAAATAGGTCTCATTGCTTTCACCGTTATTGCGGCCGGCATGATAACGGTATGGGGGACCATCTTTCGGGACACCTCGTTAAGCAGGTTGCAAGATAGGGGGGTAATACGCATTGGATACGCTATCGAAGCTCCTTACGCCTTCCTCACACCGGAAGGCAAAGTAACGGGTGAATCGCCTGAAATAGCCAGCTATGTCGTGCCACGTCTTGGCATCGGCAAGATCCTGTGGCGTTTGGTGGATTTCGGGTCACTGATAGAGGAACTGGAAGCCGGGCGCATCGACGTTATCGCCGCCGGTATGTACATAACCCCTGAACGAGCGTCTCGTGTCAGTTTCTCGGAGCCGACCTTTCAGGTACAGCAAGGCTTGCTGGTCCCTAAAGGCAATCCGAGACATTTTCGTTCCTACCGGCAGTTGGTCCATACTGCCGGCATCAAGGTTGCCGCGTTATCGGGATCCTTTGAGGAGAAGACGCTCCAGCGCTTGGGAATTCACGCAGATCAGTTGATTAGTGTCCCGGATGCCTTGACCGGACGGGTAGCTGTTGAATCCGGTGCCGCCGACTGTCTGGCCTTATCCTCCCTCTCGGTCCGCTGGATGGCGCTCAAATCACAAACGGGGCAGACTGAAATTGCCGAGCCCTTTGATGACACGTCAATAGGACCCAGGGGGCACGGCGCCTTCGCCTTCCGTAAGGAGGACGGGAGGCTGCTGGCTGCCTGGAACGGGGTATTGAAACCTTATATAGGCAGTCAGAAACACCTGGATCTGATTGCCGGATTCGGTTTTTCGCCCGCAGAGTTGCCGGTATCTCTCGCGGAGGTGTCACCCAAATGAACGCGTCAGATCTCTCTCCTGCTGATTATACTCCCCCACGATTTCTAGATCAATCCCATCGCTGGATCTGGTGCACCATCTTCCTCTCCTTTCTGGTGTGCGCGGTGGTTTCCTGGCTGCATATCCAGCAGCGGCAGACACTCGAAATAGCGCTGAGCAAATTGGACAACATCCGTCAAGCGCGCATAGATCTCGGTAAGGGGATATTGCACGTAACTCAGGCAGACTCGCCGGAGTCTCCCTTTGCCCGGACTGAGGGAATCGCCCTGATAATGCAGGCTATTGACTTATTCGAGCAGGCTTTGTCAGGGGTAGGCGGCGTAGAGCGTCAATATGTAGAGGCCTTTCGTCGCAGCGTGGTCGCCTTTGAAGCGCAGTTGGAGGATGTCAAGCGAGGGGGAATGCCTGATCCCAGGCGTAGCGTGGCATTGAGGAGCGCGTTCGACGATCTGGAGCGCCGGGCGGATTACCTTGATATACAAACACAGAAACACTTGAGGAAGCTATCCGGCAGGCTCGACTTCCTTTTTACTGTTGTGCTGGGCTCAGCCACCGTACTGCTCTCCATCATATGCGGCTTCGTAATCCGCTCGGTCCGGTCGGAAGAGAGGGCGAATGCCGCTCGAACTTCGAGTGAGGAAAGGCTGGGTTATGCACTGCAGTTCAGCCACACCGGTGGCTGGGAACTCGATCTCGGTGCAGGTAACATGCGTTGCACCTTGGAATATGACCGAATCTTTGGTTATGAGCCCCCGCTGCCGCAATGGAGTTTGGATGATCTTTTGAATCACGTGGTTCCAGAGGACCGGCCCGCAGTAGAGAGAAAATTTCGCGAGGACGTAAAGTCGAAGACCGAGTTGAAGGTCGAATGCCGTATCCGCCGCAAGGACGGCCAGGTGCGCTGGATTCGGATGGTCGGGGGGCTGCAAAGCGCTCAGGCAGGACAGGCTCGCTTCATGTCAGGGATTTTGCAGGACATCAGCGAGCGCAAGGCAATGGAGGAAGACCTGCACAATCAGACTCTCCAGCTCGAAGAGGAATTGGCTGTGCGCCAGATGGCGCAAGAAACCTTACAGAACCAGACGGTGATTTTGGAAAAGGAGGTTGAAGAGCGCAGACGGGCTGAAGAGGCATTAAAGGAGAGCGAAGCTACCATTCGGAAAAAGCTCAAAGCTATCCTGGAGCCGGAAGTCGACATCAGCACCCTGGAGCTCTCCGACATTGTTGATTGCGACATGCTGCAGTCCATGTTGGAGGATTTTTACAAGCTCACCGGCATGCTCGGTGCCGTACTCGACGTCTCCGGAAAGGTTCTGGTAGCCGTCGGCTGGCAGGATATCTGTACCAAATACCACCGGTGCCATCCCGAGACACTCAAAAACTGCATGGAAAGCGACACGATCCTGACCAGTGACGTCCCGGCCGGGGAATTCAAACACTATCGCTGCAAAAATAGCATGTGGGATATGGTGACCCCCCTGGTGGTCGGGGGGAGGCACGTCGGCAATATTTTTATCGGGCAGTTCTTCTACGAGGACGAGACGCCTGATGTGGAGTTGTTCCGGGAGCAGGCGCGACGCTACGGCTTCGACGAGGTGGAATACCTGGCCGCACTCTCCCGGGTGCCGCGCTTCAGCCGTGAGACTGCCAGGGCGGGGATACAGTTCTACGCCAAGCTCACTGGAATGGTCTCAACCCTTAGCTTCAGTTCCCTCAAGGTGGCTCGGATGCTTACCGAGCGGATTCATCTCGAAGAGCAACTCCGACAATCGCAGAAAATGGAAGCTGTGGGGCAGCTGGCAGGTGGGATCGCCCACGATTTCAACAACATCCTCACCGTGATTTACGGCTTCGGCAGCATGCTTGCGTTAGACGAGAGACTGAACCAGACCCAGAAGGAGAGGGTAGATCAGATTTTGATTTCCGCCGAGAAGGCGGCCCAATTGACCAAAGGCCTGCTGGCGTTCAGCCGCAAGCAGGTTATGACCCTCACCCAGGTCAATCTAAACGAGATTGTCCAGCATGTGAAGAAAATGCTGGTCAGAATTATTGGAGAGGATATACAGCTCAAGACGGTAGCCCATGAAAACCATCTAGTGATCAATGCAGACCCCGGGCAAATAGAACAGGTGCTGATCAACCTGGCAACAAATGCCCGTGATGCCATGCAGAAAGGAGGCATGTTTACCATAGAGACGGGACTCAGTGCGCTAGGTTCTCCCATCGACCAGGAGCCAGGTAGGACCGAGCCGAGGCATTATGCTTTGTTGGCAGTCTCGGACAACGGCTGTGGAATGGATGCCGAAACGTGCCAAAGGATTTTCGAGCCGTTTTTTACCACCAAGGAAGTCGGCAAGGGTACTGGTCTTGGTATGGCTATCGTGTATGGAATAATCAACCAGCACGGCGGATTCATCGATGTCTCCAGTAAACCTGGCCAAGGCACTACCTTCAAAATGTACCTGCCGATTTGTGAAGCAAAGGTGGAAAAAACGGAGATAGCCATGCCGGCTGCAGCACCGCAGGGCGGCACGGAGACCATCCTTCTTGCGGAGGATGATCCCGATGTCCGCAGCCTGGTGGTAGTCCTCCTGACAGAATATGGCTATAACGTGATTCAAGCTGTGGATGGGGAGGATGTTGTCGAAAAAGCTGCCGCGAACAAGGATAGGGTAGCCATCATCCTGATGGACATGATCATGCCGAAGAAAAACGGCAAGGAAGCCTATGAAGAAATAATGCTACTTCAGCCCAACATAAAGGTGCTCTACCTGAGCGGCTATACTGCGGATTTCATACAGAATCGAGGGGTCTCAGAGGAAGGGATTGAGCTGGTCATGAAACCGGTTCAGCCGGTGGAGCTGCTGCGGAAAGTCAGAGAGATGATCGATAAGTAATTATGGAGATCGGGCTAGGGGACTGGCTGAATGCCTTTGTCAATCCTGGCCTTCATCCCATACACCCGCCGCATATACAGACACACCCTCATGGAACGGGGGACTTTTTACGGTACTAATGCGGGCTGGAGATCAGCACTAATCAAGTAAGAATATAAGTTTCTCTGACATAATCTCAGGAACTTTTGTGCGTTTGGCTTTCGTTGGCTTACCCCCTTCAAAGGGAATAATTCGAATCATCACATCACAGGGCCTCAGACTTTGGTGCTGAGGCTGACAAACTACCTGATTTAGCGACGGGATATCAACCTATCCACTATGAATGTGGATAACTGCGCTGTGCCTGTGGATATGTCACATGATTGTCATGTGATTACTGGCAGTTTAGCATCTTGCACGTTTTTTATGCAATCGTGTAAGTCATTGTAATGATATATTAATATGTAATTTGACCGGCATGTACTTAAGCAGATATTTGCACGTCTTCTTGTTTCCGTAACAATTGGAGAGAAGTGGATAACCAGGCCAAATTACGTAAGAGTTCCTACTGTCAGCAGGCAGACCATACAGGTACTGCCACCCTTCCTCCGTCACTTCACCTCACATCCGCCTTCCTGAAATTCCGATACAGCATTGCGTCGTAAAACAAGCTTGAGCCCGCCCCCGACGAGAAACGAGCGCCGGGCAGGGCTGGATAACTCCGGCAAGGATCATGAGTCCCGCGCGGAGGATCCATCAACGAGTCAGGCAGAGTACCCCCCTGTCACACAAGCTCCCCGACAACTATTCCCGCCTGATAACCTGACGTTATCTTTATAACCACAGGTTATAAAGATGTCCAAACTGCTGTTATTCCATTGCATTTACCTCCAGACCTTCCTGCGCCATAACCATCGGTTATATCTTTAACTATTCCCATGTCGTCACTTTATTCTAGATTCCTCAATTGTTACAGCATGTTAAAGGGCTTCTGCACAGCCGGCACGCTCCATGCTCAGGTAACAGCTGAAACGGCTTTCCATCTGGGTCCCCTGCAACTGTCGCATGGTTTCCTGAATAAAGTAACGCCGATACAACAACGGAAAAAACGGAGGGTACCAAACATGGACTACATCATCGTGCTGGAATTTCTGGTTGTCATTGCCTGCCTGCTGCTCGGCGCCCGGTATGGCGGTTACGGACTCGGTCTGATCAGCGGCCTCGGCCTGCTGGTCTTTACCTTTGTATTCCATCTTGCACCCGGCAAACCCCCGGTGGACGTGCTGCTTACCATCATGGCGGTCATCGGCTGCGCCTCGGTGCTGCAGACGGCAGGTGGGCTGAACGTGATGATGCGCGTCGCCGAGAGGATTTTGCGGCGCCACCCTCAATACATCACCATACTCGCCCCCATCACGACCTGGACCCTTACGGTCATGTGCGGCACGGGGCATGTGGTCTACACGATGTTCCCCATCATTTACGATATCGCCATCAAAGAGGGGGTCCGCCCGGAACGCCCCATGGCGGTAGCCTCCATCGCATCGCAAATCGGCATCTGCGCTTCACCGGTTTCCGTGGCTGTCGTTTCCATGGTCGCAATCATGTCAAAGTCCACGGTTCCGATCAGCATCGTACAGTTGCTGTCCATCAGCATCCCCGCCACGTTCTGCGGCGTGATCGTGGCCGCCCTCTGGAGCCTCAAGAGGGGCAAAGACCTCGATAAGGATCCGGAATTCCAGGCTAAACTGCAGGATCCGGTGCAGAGGAAATACATATACGGCGAAAACTCCACCTTGCTGGACCAGGTCTTCCCGAAAGAGGCCTTCTGGTCGGCCTGGATTTTCTTTGCCGCCATCGCAGTCGTCGTCCTGCTCGGCGCTTTCCCGGAACTGCGCCCGGTCTTCGGCGCCGTAGGAAAAGCAAAACCGCTCTCCATGAACATAGCCATCCAGATCATGATGCTCTCTGCAGGCGCGATCATTCTCATGCTCTGCTGCAAAGGGAAAATACAGGAAATCACCAACGGCACCGTATTCAAAGCCGGCATGGTCGCGGTCATCTCCATCTTCGGCGTGGCCTGGATGGCCGACACCTTCTTCGAGGCGCATTTCGAACTGCTGAAAGGTGCGCTTGCCGGGGTGGTGGCCACCAAACCGTGGACCTATGCCATCGTCTTGTTCGTCGTCTCCAAGTTCGTCAACAGCCAGGCCGCCGCCATCGCCGCCATGGCTCCCCTGGGCGTCAGCCTGGGGGTGGATCCCCTGATGATGCTGGCCTTCATCCCCGCCAGCTACGGTTATTTCATCCTGCCGACCTATGCGAGCGATCTGGCCTGCATCGGCTTCGACCGGACCGGTACCACCCGCATCGGCAAGTTCATCGTCAATCACAGTTTCATCATCCCTGGGCTGATCGGTGTCGGTACCGGTTGTGGCGTGGGCTATCTTTTGGTGCAACTATTCTACTAGCGCCGATCCCTTGAGCCCCTCTGCCGGATAAGGGGGGCTCGGGGGGACGCCTCACGGTCCACTCCAAGCATCGGAAATGCGACCCTCCGGTCGCCTTTTCAGTTTCATAAACTGCCGGTTCCTATGGTAGAGTAACCCCACACTTCCAGCACAGGAACAGTCCCATGCCATATTCAGGTCATGATTATGCCCGCCGGATAGCATCCGTTGTCAGGATCGCGATACTGCTTGCACTGCCGCTACTGCTTCTGGCCGCGCCGGTGACGGTCATGGGCGCGCAGGTTTCCAAAGGCGAGCCCCGACTGGTCGTTTTCGGCGGCGACCGGGATTATCCACCCTACGAGTTCATCGATAAAAACGGCCAACCGGCCGGCTACAACGTCGAGCTGACCCGTGCCATCGCCGAGGTAATGGGGATGCGGGTCGAGATCCGCCTGGGCGGCTGGGCCGAGATGCGCCGGGCGCTGCAGAGCGGAACCATAGACGCGCTCCAGGGGATGTCCTGGTCGCAGGAGCGGGTCGGCGAGGTGGATTTTTCCATTCCCCATGCCGTTGTCAACCACGCCATCTTCGCCCGCGGCAACTCCCCTGCCGTCAGCTCTCTCGTCGACCTCGCCGGAAGAACCGTGGCCGTGCACCGCCTCGGCATCATGCACGACTACCTGGTGAGTACCGGCTCGCAGGCGCGTCTGGTGCTGACCGATACTCCGGCCGATGCCATGCGGATGGTTGCAGAGGGTAAAACGGATTTCGCCGTGGTCGCCATCGTGCCGGGGATGTACCTGGTCCGCGAACTGAAGCTCGGCAACGTCCTGCCGGTGGTGCGCAACGTGGCGACCCACCGTTACTGTTACGCCGTTGACAAGGGGGACGCCGAGCTGCTTTCCCGCCTGAACGAGGGGCTGGCGATCCTCAAAAAGACCGGACAGTACGAGAAGATCTATAACAAGTGGCTGGGGGTTTTGGAACCCCAGCAGGTGGATCTGCGCACCATAGCCGAACATGCCGCCGTGGTGGTGGTGCCGCTGCTCCTTATCCTGGGCGCGTTCGCCCTCTGGTCGCGTACCTTGCACCGCCAGGTAGCCCTGCGCACCGCCGACCTGACCAGGGAAATCGCCGAGCGCCGCCATGCCGAAGAGGAACTGCTGCTGAACCAGCAGCAGCTGGTGCAGGCCGACAAGATGGCCGCACTGGGGATCCTGGTTTCCGGCGTGGCCCACGAGATCAACAACCCGACCGGCCTGATCCTGCTGGAAGCGCCGACGGTGAAGCGTTTCCACGCCGACGCCGCCAAAATCCTGGAACAGTATTATCGCGACAACGGCGACTTCATCTGCGGCGGGCTCCCCTACTCGCGCATGCGGGAGGAGATCCCGCGCAGTCTGGACAAGCTTCAGGAGGCGGGCAAGCGCATCAAGCGGATCGTGGACGACCTGAAGGATTTCGCCCGCCAGGGGGAGGTCGCCTGCAGCGAAATAGTCGATCTGAACCGCGTCGCCCAGGTCGCCGTGCGGCTGGTGGAACCGTCGATCCGCAAGGCAACCACCCGTTTCAGCGCCGCCTACGGTACGCAGCTCCCCCAGTTTTGCGGCAATGCCCAGCGCATCGAACAGGTGCTGGTCAACCTGATCCTGAACGCCTGCCAGGCGTTGCCCGATCCGGACCGGGCCATCGAGATCGCGACCTATTGCGACCTATCCCGCTCCACGGTAACCTTTCGGCTTCGGGATGAAGGGAGCGGCATAGCGCCGGAAAACCTGGCGCGCCTGACCGATCCCTTCTTCACCACCAAAAGGGACAGCGGCGGCACCGGCCTCGGCCTGGCGGTATCGGCCGGCATCGTTAAAGAACACGGCGGCGTGCTGAGCTTCGACTCAACCCCCGGCTGCGAAACGGTGGTTACGCTGACGCTGCCGGCCTACATCAAGGAGCGGACTCCATGACTACTTCCCCTTACCCCGTTTTCGGGGTTCTGCTGGTGGACGACGAACCGGACTGGCTCAGTTCTCTGGCGCTGACGCTGGAGAGCTGTGCCGGCGTCAGCAACATCACCACCTGCAGCGACAGCCGCCAGGTCATGACCATCCTGGACCAGGGGGAGATCGGGCTGGTGCTCTTGGACCTGACCATGCCGCGTCTCTCCGGAGAAGAGCTGCTGGCGCAGATTGGCGAGCGCCACCCGGAGATCGTCACCATCGTCATCAGCGGCATGAACCAGCTGGAAACCGCGGTCCGCTGCATGCGCCAGGGAGCCTTCGATTATTTCGTCAAGACCGATGACCGGGATCGCATGGTCGGCGGTGTGCTGCGGGCGATACGGATGCAGGAACTGCAGCGCGACCATCGCGAGATGGCCAGCCGCCTCAATGCCCCCGAAGTGCGCCACCCCGAGGCCTTTGCCCCGTTGGTCACCGCCGACCGCGCCATGCTTTCGCTCTTCGCCTACGTGGAGGCGGTCGCCAGGAGTCCCCAGCCGCTGCTGATCACCGGCGAAAGCGGCGTCGGCAAGGAGCTTATCGCCCGGGCCGCCCACGCTTTGAGCGGCTGCCGGGGCAAGCTGGTTACCGTCAATGCGGCCGGACTGGACGACACGGTATTCGCCGACACCCTGTTCGGCCATCTGCGCGGCGCTTACACCGGCGCCGACCAGCCAAGGCGCGGCATGATCGAGGAGGCTGCCGACGGTACCCTGTTTCTGGACGAAATCGGCGACCTTTCCGTCGCCTCCCAGGTCAAGCTGCTGCGCCTGCTCCAGGAGGGGGAATACTTCCCGCTCGGCAGCGACCTCCCCAAGCGGCTCAAAGCCAGGATCATCGTTGCCACCCACCAGGATCTGGCCGCGAAGGAAGCTGCCGGGACCTTCCGGCGCGACCTTTACTACCGGCTGCACACCCATCACGTCCAGATCCCGCCGCTCAGGGAACGGCGCGGCGATATCCCGCTGTTGCTGAGGCATTTTTGCGACGAGGCGGCCCAGGCCCTGAAAAAAGCGCGTCCGAACCTCCCCAAGGAGCTGGTCCCCCTGCTCTCCGGCTACCCGTTTCCCGGCAATGTCCGCGAGCTGAAAGCCATGATCTATGACGCCGTCAGTCAGCAGCGCGAAGAGCTGCTGCCGCTGGAGCCTTTTGTGCGCGTCGTGGGCCAGCCACGCCCGGAGCCTGCTGCGGGAAGCCGTCAGTCGCAGCGGCACAACCCCTTTGCCGGTTTTGAGGAGCTGCCGACTTTCGGCGACGCCGCAGCCTTCCTGGTGCTGGCGGCCCTGGAGCGGGCCGGAGGCAACCAGACGACTGCTGCCCGGCTGCTGGGCATATCCCAGCCGGCACTCTCCAAACGGCTGAAGATGATTAAGGGGTAGTAAAGCAAAGTCGCTCTATCTGGTGGTTTGGGAAGGAGCTTGATGTCGAAGAAAGAAGGCGGTAATCGGTAAAAGGGGGGGCGGGGGGATTTTACCCAGGTTGCTACGTACGCCTGTCCCGGTGTTGTTGTTGAACAACACCATGCTTTTCTCGACACAAAAATAACATTTTGACGTGGAATCCATATGGGCGGTACTGTCTGCCTTCAGGTACTGCTTCACGGTCCGCAGGGTGGGATTCAGGACATTGACGATTCCATCGCCAAGCGCGTAGATCTGGCTCCGTAACGCATTGATCGCGAGGCATTTGAGCTTCTGGCCGGACCCGGCTTTGCTGCAGTTCGCAGATGGTTCTTTGTCAGGCGAAACCACGCAGATGGCGGGTTTCCTCGTCGGTAGCGAGGAGTATGTCCTGATGGGATAAAACCTGCGGCAGCAGGTTCCGGAAACTACGAAAGGCATCCAGAGTCGAATGGGTGCCTTTTGTAGTTTGGGGAAGTTGTCGGGGCTGTCCCGCCGCGAGCTTCAGGGTTCCCTGCCGGCGGGAGGGATCTCCGGATCGGGCTCGCCCCGAAATGTCCAGTAGAGATAAACAAGAGACGGGATCAGGATAAGGGCGCCGAGCGGCAATACCGTCAGGTAGGCAACCAGAGTGGGAAGCGGTGCTGCGGCCGCAGCCAGGCTGAGCTCCCCTATCAGCAGGTCGGGGTTAAGTGCCGCCGCAAAACCTGCCAGGGTGAAGACCACGGTGCCGGCGGCGCCGATCTGCGCTGACACGAAGCGTCGCCGCCAGAGAAGAAGCTCCGTGGCGATACCGGCCGCGACGGCTAGCGTTACGCAGATGATCGGCCAGGGGCTCATCAGCCGAAGCGCGAAACGCGGGGCCTGGCAGATGGCTACCGGTATGGTCAGCGCGGTGAGCGCCCCCAGGGCCAGCCCGGCCGCCATAGCTTTTTTACGGAAGTCCTCCTGAAGTTCCCCGCTCACGCGCACCGTCATGTAGGCAGGGGCCAGGTAGGCGCAGATTGCCAGGCCGACCATCCCCCCCATCAGGGTGAACGGATTCGCCCAGGTCCCGATCCCGGTGCCGGGGTGGCCGTCGACCAGAGTAATGCGCCCGGCTGCGGTAGCTGACACCGCCATGCCGAGGGTGAAAGGGGTGAGGATGCTGGCCACCTCGAAGACCCTGGCGCTTAAGGGTGTCTCCCTGCCGCTCTCCCTGCCGAAATGCCGGAAGGCGAAGGCCGCTCCCCGGAAATTTATGCCGACCAGGGCCAGCACGAGCGGCGTCATCAGGACGATGAAGAGGTCGGCAAAGCCTTCGGGAAAGGCGGTAAAGAGCGTAACCACCACGAAGATGAGCCAGACGTGGTTGGTCTCCCAGACAGGGCCGATGGCGTTGAACAGGGCGTTGCGCTGCTCTGCGGCCCGCGGGCCGAAGGCCAGAGCGGTCCAGATGCCGCCGCCGAAATCCGCGCCGCCAAATAGGGCGTAGGCGACCAGGCCAAGGACAAGAGCCAGCTCCGACAATAATAACGGATCAGCCATGGTGCACCTCGCTCTCCTTGCCCGACTCCCCGGTTTGCCCCGGATAGCAAAGGAGTCTCAGGATGCCGACGGTCAGGGCAAGGTAGACCAGAAGAAAGGTGGCAAAAACCAGGAAGATCCCTCCGTGCGGGGTGACTCCCTGCGTGGTGCGCAGGTACCCCTGCACGACCCAGGGTTGCCTGCCGAATTCGGTGACCATCCAGCCGCTCTCCAGGGCGATCATGCCGAAGGGAGAGGCGAGCAGAAGCAAAAGGAGCGGCTTGCGCTCGACGGTCACCTCCCCCCTTCGCCAGCGAAGCCACCAGAACCAGGCGCCGGCCACCGACATCAATAAAAAGGAGCCGACCATCAGGTCGAAGAACGGGTGCACGAGGCGCGGATCGGGTCGGTCCTGCGCCGGAAACGCATTGAGCCCCTTCACTACGAAAGCGGGGTCCTTGTCGGCGAGGACGCTCAGCAGCCCGGGAATCCTGATCGCGTAGGAGACGGTCCCGGTTTCCGGGTCGGGCCAGCCGCCGATGACAAGCGGAGCACCGGCCGAGGTCTGGAAATGCGCCTCCATGGCGGCAAATTTCGCCTTCTGATTATGGGCGACAGAAGAAGCGGCCCAGTCGCCGGATATGAGCATGAAGGGGAGGAAAACGGTGGCTACCGCCAGGCAGAGGGTCAGGGCTTTCTTCGTGTGGACAGTGGCCCGGCCGCGCAACAGGGTTGCGGCGTAGAACCCCGACATGGCGAAGCCGGTGGCCACGTAGGCTGCCAGCGTACCGTGCACCGCCTCATGCAGCCAGGCCGGATTGGCGAAGGCCTCCAGCGGCCGGACCTCGGCTACCACACCGTCCACCAGGCGAAAACCGGTGGGGGTATTCATCCAGCCGTTCGCGCTGATGACGAAGATTGCTGAAAGGGCGGCGGCGAGGGTCAGGGGGATCGTGCAGAGAAAGAGCGCCCGGCGGGAAAGGCGGCGCTCGCCGTAGATGTAGAGGGCGAGGAAGATGGCCTCGGTGAAAAAGGCGAACCCTTCCATGGAGAAGGCCAATCCGATCAGCGGTCCGCTGAAGGCCATAAACTCCGGCCAGAGAAGCCCGAGTTCGAAGGAGAGGATGGTGCCCGACACCGCACCGATGGCAAATAGCACCCCCGCCGGCCGGATCCAGCGCCGGGCGATGACGTGCCACGAGTCGTCTCCCGTCTTAAGCGCCAGCCCCTCGGCTATCATCAGCAAAAGCGGCAGACCGATGCCGATGGTCGCATAAAGGATATGAAAGACAAGAGAAAGGCCCATGAGGGCGCGCGCCGCCAGCAGATTGTCCATGCACCACCCCGACAAGAGAGATTGAAAGCGTTGAAAAACTCTGCCCATTGTGCTGTCTCAGGCAGGTTTGTCAAGACGGGAAATCCTTGCTGCCAATATGCTGTAATGATCTATGAATATTGAATATTTCACCGGGCTTCGACCGCGGCGGCAGTCGCCGGTTGCGAACCCCCTCCTGACCTCTCCCTTGAAGGCCTTGAAGGGGGAGGAATTTGAACAGCGGAAGCTGAGCGCTAATCGGGAAACAAAAAGGCTCTTGGCAGTCGCCGGGAACCTTTTTTTATCTTTGAATACCTCTCCTTCAGTCCGATTATATGAGAATGCCACCCGGTAAGCCAAAAATCACTGTACTCATATTTGACCACCATGCTAATTTATCTATGAATAATTCGAATTTGACTATATCTTGAATGCGGCATACAACCTTCAGAGCTGAACATCTTTTCCCGGGAGGAGCGGTCCCATGGTCCCCCCCTTGTCCTTTTTCCGGTAACCTTTTAGTAACGGAGCCTGCATGTTGTTGAGAAAGTACCTTTCTTCGCTGAAGAGCACCTATTATTTCATGATTTCGTTCGGGCTCATTATCGGAGCTCTTTTCCCTTTTTATTCCTTCCTTTTTTTCGGGCAAAAAGCGTTCGCACCGCTCTATGTGCTTGGCTGCCTGACGGCCGGTTTTCTGGTCGGGACCTTTTGCTACTATATTATCAAGCAGGTTATGCGCCTGTACCTGGAAAACCAGTGGAAAACGCTCAGCAGGATTGTCGGCGGCAGCATGGGAGGATCCCGGGAGGGCGCAGACGAGCTTCAGATGCTTCTTGACGGCTACGACACGCTGATGGGAACGGTCCTTGCCATGGTGGAAAACGTTTCCGGTCTGGCCAGCGACATTGTCCCCTGTTATCAGGAGCTTTCCGAGACCTCGCGTCACCTGGAGATGGGCAATGAAAAGCAGGTCAAGGAGGTTCGCAAGAGTCAGGACGCAGCGGACGGGATGCACCTTTCCTTTCAAAAAATGCTGGCGGAAACCGAGGATCTCACGACGAGAACCGATGACCGTGCCAACATTGCCGCAGAAATGAGCGCGGCCACCGACGCCATCGCAGAAAATATCAAAGAGTATTCCTTCGCAGTCAGCGAGACCTCCGCTTCCATTGCCGAGATGGCCATGTCCATACGTGAAACGAGCGGCAACATCGAAGGGCTGACCCGCTCGACGGAACAGACCTCGACATCGATTATCCAGATTTCCGCAGCCATCGGCGAGGTCCGCGACAACGCCCAGCGCTCCAGCGCATGCTCGGACAACGTGAGGCTGAAGGCCCAGGAGGGGATGCAATCCATGGAGGCCACCCGCAGAGCGATGACCGAGATCGAGAGGGCCAACGATGAATCCTTCGAAGGCATAAACCGTCTGGCTATCAAGTCGGCGCGGGTCGGCGAGATTCTCACCGTCATCCAGGACGTGGTCCAGCAGACGAACCTCCTGTCGCTCAACGCGTTCATCATCGCGGCCCAGGCGGGCGAGAGCGGCAAGGCCTTTTCCGTTGTCGCAGGAGAGGTTAAATCCCTCGCCCTGCGCACTGCCAACTCAGCCATGGAGATCGCTCAGCTGGTAAAGGACATCCAAAAGGAGACGGACACCGTGCAGCGCAGCGTCAGCCATGGCACGGTCCGGGTCAGGGAAGGGGTAGAGATATCGGCGCTCACCGCCGACGCCCTGGTCAAGATCGAGCAGAGTGCCGCCGAGGCTTCCGACATGGTAAAAATGATCGCCATAGCGACGGAGCAGCAGGCGGCAGGGTCCCGACTTATTTCAGTGGAGGCCGAGAGCAACCTGGCACGGGGCAGACAGATCACCGTCGCAGTAAAGGAGCAGGAGCGCGGAACCGTGCTCATCGTCCGGGCGCTGGAGCAGATGAAGGACCTTGCCGTAAAGATCACCTCGTCTTCCCAGGAGCAGGCCAGAGGCAACAAACTCTACCTGAAGAGCGTCCTGGATGACAGTGAAAAGGCGAAGAGCCTGAGGGTGGAATCCCAGCACCAGTTGAAGGCAGCCGAGGAGGTACGGGGGTTTATCACGCAGGCGGGAAAACTCATAGAAGCCAATGCCGACGAGGCGAAGCAGATAGCCGCCAGGATAGAGGCTATCTCGGACCTTACCGAGCAACTTAAGCGCGAGCTTGCCCCCTTCAGGGGTGAAAGTTAACCCGACGGTTGAACTGATACGCCTATCTGCAAACTGCGCGCGCTAACAGACGCGCCAAGGGACGCCGCTTTCGCGGGGCCCCGGAGCTCAGGCGTTATCTGGACCGATAGGTGTGATTTATGGTATTTAATAATGGTGACCCGGTAAAACGGAATCAGGCCATTGGGAGATAAAAGGAGCCAATGCCCTTCGGCTGCGAGCCTATCTTTTTACTGCGGCGTCGGGGGCTTATCTCGAAGGAGAAATGACATGGTGAAGCCAGCAAAAAATACAATTTGCCTCTGGTACAATGGCGACGCCGAGGAAGCGGCCCGGTTTTACGCCGAGACATTTCCCGATTCCTCCGTCGGCGCGGTGTTCCTCGCACCGGGAGATTATCCGTCGGGGAAAAAAGGGGACGTGCTGACCGTCGAATTTACCGTGCTGGGCGTTGCGTGCCTCGGGCTCAACGGCGGGCCGGAGTTCCAGCACAACGAAGCGTTCTCGTTTCAGGTGGCAACCGCTGACCAGGCCGAAACGGATCGCTACTGGAATGCGATCGTCGGAAACGGCGGCCAGGAGAGCGTGTGCGGCTGGTGCAAGGACAAGTGGGGATTGTCCTGGCAGATTACGCCGATCGCCCTGACCGAAGCGGTCACCGATCCCGATCCCGCTGCCGCCAAGCGGGCCTTTGATGCTATGCTGCAGATGAAAAAGATCGACATCGCTGCAATCGAGGCGGCGCGCCGGGGTTGATTCGGTTTCCGTTCCCCAAAATACAAAAGGCACCCAGTTGACTCTGGATGCCTTTTGCAGTTTTCGGGGACCTCGTGCAGCAGGTTATATCCATCAGGAGAGTTCGGTGTCTCCCATCAGGAAACGGTCGCACTCCCGCGCTGCCCCGCGTCCTTCGTTGATGGCCCAGACCACCAGGCTTTGACCGCGGCGGCAGTCGCCGGCTGCGAACACGCCGGGAATGCTGGTGGCATAGCTGCCGTACTCGGCCTTGATGTTGCTGCGGCCGTCCCGCTCAAGACCCAGGGCTGCCGGCAGTTCCTGCTCGGGGCCGAGGAAGCCCATGGCCAAAAGCACCAGGCCGGCCTGCCGTACCTGCTCGGTACCCGGCACCGGAGTGGGGACGAACTGCCCCTGGGCGTTTTTCTCCCATTGCACCTCTACCGTATGCACCGCGGTAACTCTCCCCTGCGCATCACCCTCGAATTTGGTAGCCGTGGTAACGAAGACCCGCGGGTCGGCGCCGAATTTCGCGGCGGCTTCCTCCTGGCCGTAGTCGACTTTGTAAGTCTTGGGCCACTCCGGCCACGGGTTGTTCTCCGCGCGGCTGTCGGGGGAACGGGGCATGATCTCGAGCTGGGTCACGGAGTTGCAGCCGTGGCGCAGCGAGGTGCCGACGCAGTCGGTGCCGGTATCGCCGCCGCCGATGATGATCACGTCCTTCCCTTTGGCCGATATGAACTCGCTTCCCGGGTCGAGAACCGCCTTGGTGTTGGCCGTCAGGAAGTCCATGGCGAACTCTATTCCCTGAAGCTGGCGCCCCTCGATGGGGAGGTCGCGGGGGAGGGTGGCGCCGGTGGCCATTACCACCGCGTCGAACTCGCTGCGCAGCTTCTCCACCGGGTAGTCGGCGCCGCCGATGGTGGTGTTGCAGACGAAGGAGATCCCCTCCGCCTCCATGAGCCGGATGCGGCGCAGCACCACGCCCCGCTTGTCCAGCTTCATGTTGGGGATGCCGTACATCAGGAGTCCGCCGGGAAGCGGTGCCCGCTCGAAAACGGTCACCTGGTGTCCTGCCTTGTTGAGCTGGTCGGCCGCCGCGAGGCCGGACGGGCCGGAACCGACCACCGCCACCTTCTTGCCGGTACGAACCTTGGGGAGGCTGGGGGTGATCCACCCTTCTTCCCAGGCGCGCTCGATGATGCTCACCTCGATGTTCTTGATGGTGACCGCCGGTTCGGTGGCTCCCAGAGTGCACGACCCTTCGCACGGGGCGGGGCAGACCCGTCCGGTGAATTCCGGGAAGTTGTTGGTCCGCATAAGCCTGGCGAAAGCCTGCCGCCAGAGACCGCGGTAGACCAGATCGTTAAACTCGGGGATCAGGTTGTTGACGGGGCAGCCGCAGGCCATGCCGCTCACCAGCTTGCCGGTGTGGCAGAACGGGATGCCGCAGTCCATGCAGCGGGCTCCCTGGGTGCGGAGCTTCTCTTCCGGCAGGTGCAGGTGGAACTCGTCCCAGTCCTTGAGCCGCTCCAGCGGCTCGCGGTCTGCGGGGAGTTCGCGAAGATATTCCATGAATCCGGTTGGTTTTCCCATAGCTCTATCCTATCTATATCAGGTTGAGGTTGAGGTTAAGGTTGAGATTGGATGCTACTTAACCTCAACCTTAACCTTGACCTGCTTTTTTAGTGTGCGGCGTGGGTGGCGTTCTCTTCGAATGCCGCCGCCAGGGCGTCGTCGCCGCTAAGTCCCGCGGCCTCGGCCCGGGCGATGGCCTGGAGCACCCGCTTGTAGTCCATCGGCATGACCTTGACGAACTTGTGGGTGAAGGTGCGCCAGTTCTGGAGGATGTCCGCGGCCCGGGTGCTGCCGGTAAGTTCCGCGTGCCGCTCGATCATCAGCTTGAGGATTGCCAGGTCCTGCTCGTCCAACTGCTCAAGGGCCGCCGTTTCGGTATTGCAGCGGCTTTTGAAATCTCCCTGATCATCAAGGACATAGGCGATGCCGCCGCTCATGCCGGCAGCGAAGTTCCTGCCGGTTTCCCCCAGTACCACTACGATGCCGCCGGTCATGTACTCGCAACCGTGATCGCCGACCCCTTCCACCACCGCGTCGACCCCGGAGTTGCGCACGCAGAAGCGTTCCCCGGCGATGCCGTTCAAGTAGGCGCTGCCGCTCGTGGCACCGTAGAAGGCGACGTTGCCGGCGATGATGTTCTCCTCGGCCTTGAACCGGGAGCCGGCAGGCGGGTAGAGCACGATGGTGCCGCCGCTTAGCCCTTTGCCCAGGTAGTCGTTGGTGTCTCCGGAGAGCTCCAGGGTCATCCCTTTGGGGACGAAGGCGCCGAAACTCTGGCCGGCGGACCCGTGGAACTTGAGCCTGATGGTGTCGTCCGGGAGCCCCGCTGCGCCGAAGGCGCGGGTGACCTCGTTGCCGACGATGGTGCCCGCCACCCGGTCCACGTTGGTGATGGGGAGTTCGGCGCTCACCTTTTCCCCCCTCTCGAGGGCAGGCTTGCAGATATCGAGGAGCCTGGTGTAGTCGAGCGATTTCTCCAGGCCGTGGTCCTGGGGTTCGATGCAGTAGCGGCTCCCCTTGATCGCCATTTTCGGCTGGTACAGGATGTTGCTGAAGTCGAGCCCCCGGGCCTTCCAGTGGCCGATGGCCCGCTTCGGCTCCAGCCGGTTGGCGCGCCCCACCATGTCGTTGAAGCTGCGGAAGCCGAGCTCGGCCATGATCTCCCGCACCTCCTGGGCGATGAAGCGCATGTAGTTGACCACGTACTCCGGCTTGCCGGCGAACTTGGCCCTCAGCAACGGGTCCTGGGTGGCGACGCCGGCCGGGCAGGTGTTGCTGTGGCAGACCCGCATCATCACGCATCCCAGGGTAACGAGCGGCGCGGTGGCGAAACCGAACTCCTCGGCCCCCAAAAGGGCGGCGATGGCGACGTCGCGGCCGGTCTTCAACTGGCCGTCCACCTCGACGACGATCCGGCTCCTGAGGTTGTTGAGCACCAGGGTCTGGTGGGTTTCCGCCAGGCCGAGCTCCCAGGGGAGCCCCGCATGCTTGATTGAGGAGAGCGGGGATGCGCCGGTCCCCCCGTCGTAACCGCTGATCAGCACCACGTCGGCATGGGCTTTGGCAACGCCGGCCGCGATGGTGCCGACGCCTACCTCGGAGACCAGCTTGACGCTGATCCGGGCGCGGCGGTTGGCGTTCTTCAGGTCGTGGACCAGCTCCGCGAGGTCCTCGATGGAGTAGATGTCGTGGTGGGGCGGGGGCGATACCAGTCCCACGCCGGGGGTGGTGTGCCGGGTCTTGGCGACCCACGGGTAGACCTTGTGGCCGGGAAGTTCCCCCCCCTCGCCCGGCTTGGCGCCCTGCGCCAGCTTGATCTGCAGCTCGGAGGCGCTCGAGAGGTAATCGCTCGTCACGCCGAAACGGCCGCTCGCCACCTGCTTGATGGCGCTGTTCTTCGAGTCGCCCTGCTCGTTGGTCCAGGTGTAGCGCTCCGGATCCTCGCCCCCCTCGCCGGTATTGGAGCGGCCGCCGATCCGGTTCATGGCGATGGCCAGGGCTTCGTGGGCCTCCTGGCTTATGGAGCCGTAGGACATGGCCCCGGTCTTGAACCGCTTCACGATCTCTTCGACCGACTCGACCTCGTCCAGCGGCACCGGAACGCGGATCTCGGTGTTGAAGTCCAGGAGGCCGCGCAGGGTGTAGAGGCGCTCGTTCTGGTCGTCGATCAGCTTGGAGAAGACCTTGAACTCCTGGTAGTCATTGGTCCTGGTGGACTTCTGCAGCGACTGGATGGTGAGCGGGTTGAAGAGGTGCTCCTCGCCGTCCTGGCGCCACTGGTACTGGCCGCCCGGATCGAGGGACTGCTCCGCCGCCACCCGCTGCGGGTAGGCCTTGCGGTGGGTGGTCAGGAGCTGCCGGGCGATGCCGTTCAGGTCGATGCCGCCGATACGGGACGGGGTCCAGGTGAAGTACCTGTCGATGACCGACTGGTGCAGGCCGACCGCTTCGCACACCTGCGCGCCACGGTAGCTCTGGATGGTGGAGATCCCCATCTTCGCCATGGTCTTGACGATCCCCTTGACGGAAGCCTTGATGTAATTCTTCACCCCGCTCTGGTAATCGAGGCCGGGGAGCATCCCCTGCCCGATCATGTCGTCGATCGACTCGAAGGCCAGATAGGGGTTGATGGCGGTGATGCCGTAACCCAGCAGTATCGCGAAATGATGCACCTCGCGGGGTTCGCCCGACTCCAGCACCAGCGAGGCGTGGGTCCGGGTGGCGGTGCGGATCAGGTGGTGGTGCAGACCGGCCACGGCCAAAAGGGCCGGAAGGGCGGCGTATTCCTCGTTAACTCCCCGGTCCGAGAGGATCAGGATGGTGCTGCCGCTCTCGATGCTGTGGACGGCGGTCTTGAACAGGCTCTCGAGCGCCTTCTCCATCCCTTCGGCACCGTCGGCAGCCTTGAAGAGCAGGGAGAGGGTGGCGCTCTTGAAGCTCGGCCGGTCCAGGTTGCGCAGTTTCTCGAACTCCTCGTTGCTGAGGATCGGGTGCTCCAGGAGGATCACCCGGGCTTTGGCCGCCAGCGGCTTCAAGAGGTTCGATTCGGAGCCGATGCGGACTGTGGTCGCGGTGATGATCTCCTCGCGGATCGGGTCGATCGGCGGGTTGGTCACCTGGGCGAAGAGCTGATGGAAGTAGTTGTAGAGCAGCTGGGGCTTCTCCGAGAGGACCGCCAGCGGGGTGTCGGTGCCCATGGAGCCGAGCGGCTGGATGCCGTCGGTGGCCATCGGGCCGATGATGGTCTGCTGGTCCTCGAAGCTGTAGCCGAAGGCCTTCTGACGCTGCACCAGGGTCGCCGGGTCGAAGGGGTACGCCTTTTCCGCCGTGGGGAGCTCCGCCAGCAACTGGTGGTTTGCCCTCACCCAGTCGCCGTAGGGGTTGGCGCCGGCGAGTTCGCTCTTGATCTCCTCGTCGGGGATGATGCGTCCCTGCTCCGTGTCCACCAGGAACATCTTGCCCGGCTGCA
>Ga0209317_1001054_pt1 | contig 26904 bp, 23 predicted proteins | sample RifGroB2_FD_183994 | JGI IMG/M metagenome (GOLD analysis project Ga0209317, IMG submission 183994) | Soil microbial communities from Rifle, Colorado, USA - Groundwater B2 (SPAdes) (version 2) | ecosystem: Environmental > Terrestrial > Soil > Unclassified | place: Rifle, Colorado | collected...
CAGTTCTTCGAAAGAAGCCGCAGTCTTCCCCCCTCCCAACCTCCCCCCGCTGGGGGGAGGAGAGTTTAGAAAAAGTCGAAAAGAGATGGTACTTCTCTTGGATAAAATGCAGCCGCGCGCGGTGGTTGCTAATCCTGTTTTCTGTTTTCTCAGATTTTCTCCGTGTCTCCGTGGCTAACGCCTTTGCATTGGATTCAAATGACCCCTGATCTTTTCTCCGACAACCTGCCGCTTGACATGCTTTCCCTTGAGGCTCAGGCCATGCGTCGCGGCTATTGCCGCATAGCCGGCGTTGACGAGGCCGGGCGCGGTCCCTTGGCGGGTCCAGTCGTCGCGGCGGCGGTTATCCTGCCGGACGGGCTGATCCTCCCCGACGTTAACGACTCCAAGACACTCACTGCTGCGGTCCGTGACGAGCTCTTCGACCTGATCCACCGAGAGGCGATCTCCGTTGGCGTAGGCTTCGGCGATCACGAACTGGTCGACAGCATCAATATCCTCCAGGCGACTCTGTCTGCCATGCGTGATGCCATTCTCTGCCTGACCCCTGCGCCCGATTTTCTCCTCATCGATGGCATCTCCAGCGTCAAAATGAACATCCCGCAGCTCACCGTGAAGAAGGGCGACAGCCTGAGTCTCTCCATTGCCGCCGCTTCGATCATCGCCAAGGTGACGCGGGACCGGATGATGTTGGAATACGACGCGCTCTACCCCGGTTACGGCTTCGCCGCGCACAAAGGTTACGCTGCGGCCTCCCATATGGCTGCCATTGCCAAGCTGGGCCCGTCGCCGATACACAGGAAGAGCTTCAGCGGGGTGAAGGAATATGTGCCGGTTGAAGCGGGGCAGGGCGATTCTGGGACGCAGTCCGGGCTTTTGCTTTTCTAGTTTCAAGAGTGGTTGTCCCTTAGCGAACTTTTAAGAGAGGGAACGTTTGAAGGCGGGCGAACACAAGGTTCGCCCCCTACGAGCACTGTCATCCGCCGGTACGGGCGAATCCTTGTTCGCACCTCTGGAGACATCTCTTCCGTGTAGGGGCGAATCCTGTATTCGCCCGCTTTTGCTTCCTAGTCAGAGGCGCTCGGGTAAAGTTCATGCCGCCTCCATGATCCGTGGGCGATCCAGCGCAACATATTTGTATACTTCAGGACTTTGCCAGTACTTGCTGCTACACTATCCAGGTTCATTTACCGGAAAAGCCTGGTGCAGGGGAGCATATGCGAGAAAAGAAAGGCAACCACTCCTTAGGCGACCAAGGAGAATCCATTGCGGCCACCTTTCTCCAAGGCGCTGGATTTTCCATCGTGGAGCGCAACTTCCGCTGCGTCTGCGGGGAACTTGACATCATCGCACGTGATGGCAGGGCGATCGTCTTTGTCGAGGTCAAGTGTCGCAATAATAAGATCTACGGTCCGCCTCAGCTAGCCGTCACCCCGTTCAAGCAGCGGCAGATCTCCAAAGCTGCGCTGGTATGGCTCTCAAAAAGGCGGCTCTACGATGCGGAAGCACGTTTCGATGTGGTTGCCATCGTACTTCATGAGCACGATCTTCCCGAGATCGAGCATATCCGAAACGCCTTTGACCTAGCCTATTAAAACGATTTGTTCATCTTTCACCACCTTTCGCCTTTCACGAAGCAACACGGAGTTACCCATGCAGACTTTGACCATCATCTACCGCTTAGCGGTCTCCCTCTGGTTGGGAGGAGCGGCTCTTTTCACCTTCGTGCTCACCCCGATGCTGTTTCGCTCCGAAAGCAGAGACACCGCTGCACGCATCGTCGGTCTCTTCTTTCCCGGCTATTTCCGTTGGGGTGTTGGTTGCGGCATTGTAGCTCTTATCTGCCGGGTCATCCTCTCCGGTAAGGGACAGCTGCCCGCGGCGCTGATAATTTTTGTGATGCTGACTCTCTCCTCCGTTCAGGCCTTCTACATAGAGCCAAAGGCCGCGGCTATAAAGAAGGAAATCGTCTCCTTTGAGACCACACCTAAAGATCATCCGCTGCGCCGGGAGTTCGCCAAGCTGCACGGCGTCTCCGCCGTCTGCAACCTCTCGGTCATAGCCGGAGGCGTCATTCTCGTGGTGCTCTTCTAGCTACTTCCAACTGTCTCGCCCGTAATTCACGAGACCATTCACGCCACATAAACCTGCCGATATAGCCTCTGTAGGAGCGGCATTCCTGCCGCGATTGATTTTGGGAAAATCGCGGCAGGAATGCCGCTCCTACATAAAGTCCTTAACTTACCCTTTTGCCGATGATCTACCGCTGTTACGTTTCTTCCCCTTAAAGGGGAGGGAGCTTCCCCGCTCCCCATCACTCCCTTCATTAATCCAGCAGCAAAAGTGCCCCTAGCGACCACTCCCTAGCGCGTTGATATTCCTAAAGGTTTGCAAACAAAACTGCTCTGTGCTAGTAATTAGAAAAAAATTGCGGAGAAGCTAATGGATTTTACTGTCGCTCTTGCCCAGATTAAGCCGAAGCTCGGCTGCCTGGTGGACAACATGGCGCTGGTTGAGGCCGCCATAGATAAAGGGATCGCTTCTGGCGCGGATCTGGTGATGTTCCCGGAGCTGGCGCTAACCGGCTACTTTTTGAAGGATCTGGTGCCGGAAGTCGCGCTCCGTCTCGACGCCCCGCAAATCGAGAGGCTCAAGGTCCTGTCCCGACAGATCTCGATCGCCATCGGTTTTGTCGAGGTCACCGCCGACTATCGCTTTTTCAATTCGGCGCTCTATCTGGAGGCGGGAGAAATCCTCCACGTGCACCGGAAGGTGTATCTGCCGACCTACGGCCTGTTCGACGAACAGCGCTACCTCGCCAGAGGTGATCGTTTCCGGGCCTTTGACACACGCTTTGGCAGGGTCGGCATGCTGATCTGCGAAGACATGTGGCACCTTTCCTCGTCCTATATCCTTGCCATGGATAACGCCACCACGCTCCTCTGCCTCTCTTCGAGCCCGGCTCGCGGCATAAGCGGCAGGGAAGAGCTCGGCTCGGCCGCCGCCTGGCAGAAACTTACCTCGACAACGGCGATGTTCCTCAACTGCCGCGTTGCCTACTGCAACCGCGTGGGTTACGAGGACGGCATCAACTTCTGGGGCGGATCCGAGGTGATAGCTCCTTCCGGTGATGTGACGCATCGCGCCAAGCTGCTGGAGGAGGATCTGCTCATTGCCAAGGTGGACGAAGGTGCCTTGCGACGCGAGCGTATCTTTTCTCCCATGATCCGGGATGAGAACATGGGACTCACCTTAAACGAACTGAAACGCATCGACAGGGAGAATAATCGCTGATGAGCGCGCTTACTATAAATACGGCGCTGTTGCGCCAGATTCTCGTCGGCTTCGTGCGCGACGAGGTGACCAAGGTCGGGCTGCACAAGGGAGTCCTCGGGCTATCCGGAGGGATTGATTCCGCGCTGGTAGCCTATATCGCAGCCGAGGCGCTCGGCCCCGAAAATGTCTACGCCTATACCATGCCCTATCGGACCAGCAATCCTGAGAGCGAGGCCCACGCGAAACTGGTTGCGGACCAGTTGGGCATCAACTATCAGGTTCTTGAGATAACGCCGATGGTGGACGCTTATTTCGACGTGGTTCCCCATGCCGACAACATGCGGCGCGGCAACAAGATGGCGCGCGAGCGGATGACCGTCCTCTATGACCATTCTGCAGAGGTTGGGGGGCTGGTTCTTGGTACCAGCAACAAGACCGAGCTGCTTTTAGGCTACGGCACGCTGCATGGCGATATGGCGAGCGCCTTGAATCCCATCGGCGACATCTACAAGAGCCAGGTTTGGGAGCTTTCCGAGGCGATGGGAGTGCCGCGCGAGGTAATTGACAAGAAGCCGTCCGCCGACCTTTGGGCCGGTCAGACCGACGAGCAGGACCTGGGCTTCACCTACCGTGATGCAGACGAGTTGCTGTACCGGATGGTGGACCAGCGCATGAGCCGGGAGGAGCTGATCGCATTCGGTTTCGCAGCCGAGTTCATCGATAAGGTACAAAAGAAAGTGCAGGGGTCCCATTTCAAGCGTCGTCTCCCGATCATCGCCAAGGTTTCCAACCGTACCATCGACAGGGACTTCCGCTACGCCAGGGATTGGGGCAAGTAGGTAGCCGTGGCTAGAGACTTGGCTATGGACTAGGAGAAGCAGAGGCCTAGGGGGCACCTGCCATTGAGTTAGCGGAAACCCGTATAACCGTAGGTCGGGTTTGCGGCCTCATCGCGTAACCCGACATCTGTTGGGGGTCACGATAGAGCTGTTCACCCTACCTACACGTGCCGAGGCCTCCTGGAGCCTTACCCTCCCCCCCCACCCCATAAAGGGAGGGGGAGCTCAGAGCCGGCAATTCTTAAGTTGACTGCAGTAGGGCTAGGGGGGGGTTCATTATGAGCCTGACCTAGCTTCGTTCACGTCAGATATATTTCCCTATCTTGGCCCTACTCATCACCCTTGCTTTTAGCCCCTAGCCCCGATGTTGCTTTTAGCCCCTAGCCCCGATTCTGATCCCAGCCCCGGTTCTAACACCAGCCCCCGAAACCCGTTCAAGGAAACACATGCAGACAGGTACCCTATATATAGTAGCAACGCCCATCGGCAACCTGGAGGACATAACCCTCCGCGCACTGCGCATCATGAAAGAGGCGGACCTGATCGCGGCGGAAGATACCCGCCACTCCAGGAAGCTCCTGACCCATTTCGGCATTTCCCGGCCGCTCACCTCGTACTTCGATCACAATAAGGATGTCAAAGGCGGATTGATACTGGAACGGCTGCAGCAGGGACTCAACGTCGCGCTGATAACCGATGCCGGTACCCCCTGCATCTCGGATCCCGGGTACCAACTGGTGCGCGATGCCGTGGCAGCCGGTATCACAGTGGTCCCGATTCCAGGGGCCTGCGCCGCCATCACCGCGCTCTCGGCCTCTGGACTTGCCACGGACAATTTCAGTTTTGCGGGGTTTCTCCCCAACAAGCAGGGTAAAAGGCGGGAGAGGCTGCAGTCATTAGCCGGCGAGAGGTCGCTGCTGATCTTTTACGAGTCCCCTAAAAGGGTGCTGGCAACGCTGCGCGATATGCTGGAGACGCTTGGGGATCGTGAGGTGGTGGTAGCCCGTGAGCTGACCAAGATGTATGAGGAGTTCTTGCGGGGAAAACTCTCCGCTCTCATTGAGCAGGCGGAGCAAAGGGAAATCAGGGGGGAGGTGGCGATTTTAGTCACGCCCGCCGATAAACCTGAATTGCCTGATACCCCAGAGATGGAGGAGCTTTTGGGCCGCTACCTGGCCTCCGGCGAGTTGTCGCTCAAGGATGTGGTGAAAAAGGTGACGCTGGAAACAGGACTGCCGAAGAGCACGGTGTACGCCGAGGCCCTCCGGCAGAAGGGATAATTCAGCAGAACTATTTCCAGGCAAAGGTCGCTAACGATCTGCTACCAAACTAACCTCCCCCTTTGCTAAAGTGGGGAGCGCTCAGCCTAGACCTGTAATTCAGCAGAGCCTGCTGCCGTTTGGAACCGCCCGCTCCGGTACGGCGAGGACGATCGCGCCGTCCTGGTCGGCAAAGCCTGTAATAAGAGCTTCCGAAAAGAAACGGCCAATCTGCTTGCGGGGGAAATTCAGCACGCCAATCACTTGCTTTCCTACCAGTTCTTCCCTCTGATACAGCTTGGTGATTTGGGCGCTGGATTTCCTGACTCCCGCCTCACCAAAATCAACCCGCAGCTTGTAGGCAGGGTTTCGCGCCTCAGGAAACTCTTCCACCTCCAGGATGGTCCCCACCCTGATCTCGACCCGCTCAAACTCCTCCCAGCTGATCTCCGACATGCTATTTCCTCCACGCTGAGTAGAAGCGCTTGAACGCTGCCACGGTCCGCTCCACATCCGCTGCAGTCACGTCTAGATGGGTTACCAGCCGCAGCATCTGACCGCCTCCAATGAGGATTCCTTCGGCGCCAAGGGCCTCGCGAAGAGCTGCTACGCTCTCTGCAGGAGGGGTGACGAAGAGGATGTTGGTTCTGGCTTGGGTCACCAGCAGTTCCTCGATATGCTCAAGCCCTGAAGCCAGCAGGGTGGCGTTCTCATGATCTTCGGCGAGCCGCTCTACGTTGTTTTCCAGGGCGTAAATGCAGGCCGCGGCTAATATGCCCGATTGACGCATCCCTCCGCCGGCCACTTTGCGCCAGCGGTGGGCTTTTTCAATGAGTTCGCTGCTGCCGCAAAGGAGTGAGCCTACAGGTGCGCCGAGTCCCTTGGAAAGGCAGACTGAGATGGAGTCGAATTTTGAGGTGATCTCGCCGACCGGTACGCCAAGCTCGACTGCAGCGTTGAAGACGCGGGCGCCGTCCAGATGAAGCGCCAGCCCATGGCTCCTTGCGCAGACTACTGCTTGATCGAGATAGTTGAGAGGCAGCACGCGGCCACCCTGGGTGTTCTCCAGGCAGAGGAGCCGGGTGACAGCATGGTGGTGGTCGGCCGGCTTGACCGCGCGGGAGACCTTGTTCAGGTCGAGGGTGCCGTCCTGCTCGAAGTCAAGCGGTTGGGGTTGAATGCCGCCGAAGATGGCGCCACCACCACCCTCCCATCGATAAATGTGGGCATCTTGGCCGGAGATGTATTCGTCACCGCGTGCGCAGTGGGAGAGCAGGGCGAGCAGGTTCCCCATGGTGCCGCTGGGGACGAAGAGGGCGGCTTGGGTGCCGAGCAGATCGGCAGTCATTGCCTCAAGTCTATTTACTGTAGGGTCTTCGCCGTAGACGTCATCTCCCACCTCGGCGTCGGTCATGACCTTTCGCATGGCGGCAGATGGGCGGGTAACGGTATCGCTTCTAAGATCAACTGGTTTCATACGCTCCTCTTACTATTGTTGTTCTGCGTCTCTCTTTAACGGGGTAGTCGGCCCGGCCCCACCTGTGAAGTCTTGTTTTTTCGTTCACAAGCTGGAGCTTGGGAACGAGGATAAACGCTACTCCTGGTACGCAGCACAAGCCCCCTCTCCATTGACTAGCCGTAGCCTTGGCGAAGGCTGATGGGATAGGGAGGGGGAGCAAAGAGCCGAAAACATGGGCTTAACGACAGTGGGGGGTGGGGGCGGGGCTTCGCCGATTTAAGCTCCGATTTGCTCGATCTTAAGCACCCCTCCCTTTATGGGAGGGGCTGGGGGAGGGAGCACGGCTGCCGTTTCGGACGGTCTCGTTTCTTTACTCGCACCTGAACCGGTTCTCGAAAATCCTTTCTCCCATGATCCGACTCACCCCGTGGTCCGGGTTAGCCGCCAAGTGCCTCAATATGCTGAAAACGGTTTCCACTTCTTCGGGGCGCGCCAAGGCCATGGCGCACTCCTCAGAGCTGAACTCCCTGCCACGCTGGGCCCGGAGCAGCTCGATGATCTCGCTCTGGAGCTTCAGGACGGTGCCGGCCGCTTTTTTCCCGGCTTCCACCCCGGGCTGGTGATAGGCGTTGACGTTGATGAGCGACGCGTAGAGTCCGACGGCCCGCTCGTAAAGGGCGATGAGGGCGCCTACGGTAAGCGGCGAGACTTCGTCTACGGTGATGGTGATTGACTCCCTACCCTTCTCGTAGAGCGCGGTCCGGGTCCCCTGGAAAAATCCGGAGAGATAGTCGCCCGAGGTTGCTCCCGGCTCAACCGCCAGTGAGGGTCCCTCCCTGTCCTTTAACACTTCGATAAAGGTGACGAAGAAATTGGCTACACCTTCGCGCAGTTGCTGCACGTAGGCGTGCTGGTCCGTGGCCCCCTTGTTGCCGTAGACTGAGAGCCCCTGCAGCACGACGTTACCCGCCAGGTCCCGCTCCTTGCCAAGCGATTCCATGATCAACTGCTGGAGGTAGCGGGAAAATAGGATCAGCCTGTCCTTGTAGGGGAGGATCACCATGTCCCGTTCGCCTTTACCCCGGGTGGCGTGAAACCACGATAGGGCGAGGAGCGCTGCGGGGTTGTCCCGGGTGGCCCTGGCCCGGGTGCTGCGGTCGCACGCTCTGGCCCCTTCGAGAAGCTGATCGATGTCGATCCCTTGCAACGCCGCGGGGAGCAGCCCCACGGCGGAGGTGACCGAGGTGCGCCCACCGACCCAGTCCCACATGGGGAAACTTGCCAGCCATTTCTCCTGCGATGCGGTCCGATCTAACTCACTCCCGATACCGGTGACTGCGACGGCATGGGCGGCAAAATTTAGTCCTGCCTTGGCGAAGGCCTGACGTGTCTCCAGCATCCCGTTACGCGTCTCTTTGGTTTCCCCGCTCTTGGAGATCACCATGACGAGCGTCCGCTGCAAATTTTTTCCTAATTCGGATATGACTCGGTCCATGCCGTCCGGATCGGTGTTGTCGAAAAAATAAAGGCGCATGCGGTCCTTGGCGCCGCCGAGACTGTCAGCCACGAACTGGGGCCCCAGTGCCGAGCCGCCTATGCCGATGATGAGCAGGTTGGTGAAATGCCCGCCGTCAGGTGCCGCGATGTTGCCGGCATGCACGGAAGCCGCGAAGGCCTTGACCGAGGCAATGGTGGCTGTTATCTCCTCGGAGATCGACGCGTCGGGCGCCAGCTCGGGCGCCCTGAGCCAGTAGTGGCCGACCATCCGCTTTTCGTCCGGGTTGGCGATCGCCCCCGCCTCAAGTTTGGCCATGTCGGCATGCGCCTTTTGAATGCGCGGCTCCATCTCGCTCAGGAATCCGGCGCTGAAGTCGATCCTGCTGGTGTCGACCGCCATCCCTAATTCCGGGTTGTAGTACAGCCTCTCCTTGTAACGCTCCCAAAGCTGCAGCTTTTGCATATAACCTCCTGTAGGGCCGTTGACTTATGGGTTTCCGAGGGGAACTCGACTTGGTGCTGGATACGCGGTGCTGGTGATCAGTTGCTTTGGTTCTGGTAGGGGGAACGTAAATTACGCCCCTTCAGTACAGGCAGGCCAATTTGGTCGGGGCATAATAGCACAGATTAGTTTTTTTTCAAGTAGCGGCGCGTGAATATTCGCCTAAAGAAGCAGGTTAACTTATTGAACAATGACTGTTCCCGGCATGTTCAAACGATGAAGCTGCTCACGGTGGGGCCCTCTGCAGCTAAATGACTGTTTCATTGCTGTTTTTTCTGCAGGGCAGATCTTTTCATGTGCAAGCCGTGAACAAGCTGCTGCGCTAACAATCAGAATTTCTGCTCCTGATGTGACTGAAAATGTGTCGTATTAATAGTCGGTTACGGCCTTAATAGCTTAGCCTGGCGAAGCTGGTACGGCTGTTGTATCTACCTATTCCAAGCGGCCATTGAGGCTAGATCGGCAACAGGCCTTTCGGGAGCACCAGCTTCCCGAAGTAGCAGGGGTAATGTCCCGGTGCTGGTAATTCTTGGAATGAGGGAGGTAGTCATGGGATCGAAATGCGTGGATATGCCGAAAAAAACCGGAACCTATAGTCATCGCGGCATCAGTGTGAATCTAGTCAAAGGGCAGGTTGGCGCGGCAGAGCCGGGTAGCTCGGTGGTGTTGACGGTCCAAAATGACTGGGAGACTTTGAAGTTTGTCAAAGAAAGCATTGACGATATAGCAGCCAACCTGGTGATGGTGAAGCAGCTGAACGCACACCATAGAATAAATGTGGACGAGAATGCCAAACTGTTCCAGAAGAACCTGGAACCATTTTTTACCATGGTATCCAGTACTTCCACGGAACACATTATGGACAAGCTGTCCACGTCGCTTAAAAAGGCACTCTTGCTGATGGCAATGGATCGCTACAACTGCGACAGCGATAGCATCTGTCGAGCTTTGGGCATAAGCAAGGTAAAGCTGGAGAAGGAATTGAAACACTGCGGGCTGCCGCAAGAAGCGAGAAGCGCCGCCTGAAGCCGCTGGTGATTCGAAAGCCTGCTGTGGCTGGTCCCGTCTAAGCAACGCCGGTGTCATGGAGCTGGTGGCTGTGCGCTTACGCTAACGAAATCCCTTGAATAATGAGAAAGGATTTGATACAGTGCGACGTCCATCCCAACCAAAACCAACCGGCCCATTCCCGAGAAAAACTGTTGCAATTTCCAGTTGTTGACGTTCTTCAGGAAGTAACTTGCGCGCCGTAATATTACCGAGGCCTTTTTATGGATGCAGCGCTCGCCCTGATTGGGGAAGATCTGAAAAACGTGGAACTGCAGTTCAAGAAGGATCTGCAGTCGGATGTCCCGCTGATACGCAAAGTTGGTGAGTACGTGCTATCAAGCGGCGGCAAACGGATCCGCCCCGCCCTGGTCCTTCTGGCAGCTCAGCTCTGCGGCTATCACGGTAACCGCAGCGTACCGCTGGCAAGCGTAGTGGAATTCATCCATACCGCCACGTTACTTCATGACGACGTCGTGGATAGCGCCAATCTGCGCCGCGGCCTCGCTTCCGCAAATACGCTCTGGGGCAACGAAGCCTCGGTGCTGGTGGGCGATTTTCTATTTTCCAAATCATTCTCGCTCATGGTAGCCGATGGCGACCTGCGTATCCTCAAGGTACTGGCAGATGCCACCACGATCATTGCCGAAGGCGAGGTGCTGCAACTTGTCTGCACCAGCGATCTCGAGATTACAGTGGAGCGTTTTCTGGAGGTGGTCCGCTGCAAGACTGCGATACTCCTCTCCGCGGCCTGCGAGGTCGGCGCCATTCTTGGCGAGGTGAGCCCCGAACTGCGGAGCGCGCTGGGAGACTACGGTATGGACCTCGGCATCGCCTTCCAATTGATGGACGACACCCTGGACTATACGGCAAGCGAGGAACAGTTCGGCAAGAGCATCGGCCACGATCTGGAGGAAGGAAAGATCACCTTGCCGCTGATCCACACTCTGGAAAACTGCAGCGCCGAGGAGCGCGACTTGATCGAGTCGGTTGTGGAGAAAGAACTGCTGTCCGATGAAGATTTCGCCAGCGTCTTTGAACTGGTGCACCGCTATGGCGGCATTGAGCACACCATTGCGACGGCAAAAGAGCATGTCGCCCTCTGCAAGACGCACCTGGAGAAGTTTCCGGCTTCCCAGGCCAGGGCGGCCCTGGCTGATCTCGCCGACTACGTCGTCACACGCGTTAAATAACCACAGTTCATCCTGTTATTTAACCGGTTGCCGCTCGCCTTTACCCCGAATCAGCCCCACCTTGCCATATTGCACAGGCCCATCGACCTCTCGTCGTTGGGCCTAATGTTTTTTATCTAATGCTGCGACGCCAACTTCCGCATGCTGAAGCTAAACCCCTGCTCCATTTTATTGCAGCTGGTCTGTTTCTTGCTATCCTACTCGGCAATAAATAATCAAGTCGGTTGGCCGGGGGATGATGTGGACCAAGAGACGCCGCTGCACTCGTCTAATTTGGAAGTTAACGGTGAGGTTTTTAACATCAAGGTCTTCTGCGGCAATGCCGGTCGTTACTTTGCCAAGACCTGCTTGAGTGAAGACGATGTCATCATCACCGATGGTGACTCCGTGCCGGAAGCTCTTAAAAAGCATGAAGATCTGCTACCTCTGGCGATAGGTACCCGGGAATTGACTCAAAGTTACCTGGGATTTCCCCGTAAGCCCAAGGGGCGACGCCCCTAACTCTGGTGCCTGGCCGCTTCGTTGCCAGGTCAATCCTGGCACTGTTGTGAGAAGGGAGGCTATCGGGCTTTGCCGCGCCCATTTTTTTCTCTGCGGTCTTCGGTGCTGGCTATTTCGCTGCCCGGCACTACGCGCATAAACGGCATCAGAGCGTCGGTTGGAAGCCCGCTTTTCTATAATTATCAAGGGCAAGCTTTGACTTGGCTTAAGCGGCGGGGTGCGATGCTGGCAAGGTCGCCTCTAACTATTTCATAAACCAGCAGGCTATCCCCCCCTCCTTTCCTCGCCGACCCACACCCCATATCAATCTGCTGAATTCTCCCGATCCGGTCATATCGATTGTGTGCCGCAGCAAGTTCTCTGTTCCAACCGGTGCCGTCTGGTCCAGGCGAGATGCCTATTCATTATAAAATAGGTTGCCCTGACCGGCTAAATCGGTTAAAAATTGAAGCTGCTAGCGAACCTGACAATTACCCCATCGGCCAGGATCATGCCCCCTAAAATTCTCATTATAGATGATGACAGCTCACTGCGGCGCGTGCTCGAGTACAACCTGCAGCAGGAGGGCTATGACGTCTGCACGGCGGCCGACGGCGAAAGCGGCTTGAAGCTTTTCGCGGAGAAGACGCCGGCCCTTGTCATCACGGACCTGAAGATGCCGGGGATGGGCGGCTTTCAGCTGCTGGCCGCGGTCAAGGAGCGCTCTCCCGCCACCGTCGTCATCGTGCTCACCGCCTTTGGCGCCATTGATACCGCGGTGGAGGCGATGAAGCTGGGCGCCTTCGACTACATCACCAAGCCCTTCAACCGTGAGGAGCTGAAGCTTACGGTGCGAAAAGCTCTCCAGCTGCAGGGGCTTTCCGAAGAGAATCGACTTCTCAAGGAAGAGCTCTCGGGCAGGGCCGAGTTCAAGAGCATCGTCGGCACCTCCCGTGCCATGGAGGGGGTTTTTTCGGTGGTGCGCAAGGTGGCCGATACCGAGGCGACTGTCCTTATCACCGGCGAGTCCGGCACCGGCAAGGAATTGGTAGCGCGCGCCATCCATTCCGGCAGTTCCCGTCGCAGCGCTCCTTTCGTTGCGGTAAACTGCGCCGCCATTCCCAGGGACCTGCTGGAAAGTGAGCTCTTTGGCCATGTAAAAGGAGCCTTCACCGGCGCCATCAGGGACAAGGAGGGGAAGTTCCAGCTGGCCGAGGGGGGCACCATCTTTCTGGACGAGGTCGGCGACCTCCCTGTCGAGCTTCAGCCCAAGCTGCTGCGTGTGCTGCAGGAGAGGGTGGTGGAGCAGGTCGGCGGGACCACCCAGCAAAAGATCGATCTCCGTGTGGTGGCTGCCACCAACGCAGACCTGGAAAAGTGGATCGCCGATGGCAGGTTTCGGGAAGATCTCTACTACAGACTCTGTGTGATTCCGATCCATCTCCCGCCTTTGAGAGAGCGGAGCGAAGATATCGCTCTTCTGCTGCGCTACTTTTGTGCTAAGTTCGGAGCCGAGGGGGTGACCTTCTCCAAACAGGCGCTGGAGCGGTTGCAGATCTACGCTTGGCCGGGCAACGTGCGGGAACTAGAGAACACGGTAGAGCGTCTGCTTATCATGAGGGAAGGGGACCAGATCGGGGCGGAGGAGCTGCCGGAGAAGTTCTCTGCTGCGGCCGCAACCCCGGAGGGTGGGGTGCTTCGGCTCCCGCCTGAGGGGTACTCATTGGAGCAACTGGAGATGGAGGCTGTGCACGAGGCGCTTTCCCGGTGCGACTGGAACCAGACCGCTGCGGCCAAGTTCCTGCGCATTCCCCGCCACACTTTGATCTATAGAATGGAAAAATACAATATTGTTCAGCCGGGGAGGAAGTGATGAAGCGTTGGATCTGTGCGGTGTTTCTGCTGGCTGTTTTTGCGGCATCTGGTTGCACGAAGAGCGAGACCCCTGCTGTCGAGGGAAGTCCCGCCCCTGATTTCACCCTGAAGGATCTCAACGGCCGTCCGGTCCAGCTCTCCTCGCTCAAGGGGAAGGTGGTACTGCTCAACTTCTGGGCCACCTGGTGTCCCCCCTGTCGCGAAGAGATCCCTTCCATGATGCGGCTGAACCAGGCCATGCAGGGAAAACCTTTCCAGATGCTGGCGGTTTCCATCGATGAGGGGGGCAAGGATGCAGTGGACTCCTTCTTCAAAAAAGAGCGCTTTTTCCTGCCTGCCCTGCTTGACAGCGATGGCAAGGTGGCAAGGCGTTACGGCACCACCGGTGTCCCTGAGACTTTTGTGATAGATGCCAAGGGTGTTATACTCAAAAAGGTAATCGGACCAATAGATTGGGGCTCTGCCGAGGTTCTCGGCGCACTTGAAGAGATGATCGGCAGTAAATAGCATGACAAACTCGGACGCGTTATCGCGAGCCGAAGGGCTGCGGCGCGCAGGCGCTCGGCACCGTTTTGGAGGATAGCATGGAAGCGAACAACATCAGCATCATAGGCGCCTTCGTGGCAGGGTTGTTGTCGTTTCTCTCCCCTTGCGTGCTGCCGCTGATACCGTCGTATATCACCTACATCACCGGGCTTTCCTTCGCCGATCTCCAGGCGGAGCATCCCTCCCACAAGGTGAGGCAGCAGACCATCATCCACTCCCTGCTCTTCATCGCCGGGTTCACCTGCGTTTTTGTCCTGCTGGGGGCTTCAGCCACCTTCATGGGGGATTTTCTTCATGAACACAAGACCGCCATCAGGCGGATCGGCGGCATCCTAATCGTGGTCTTCGGCATCCACGTCTCGGGGCTCTTCGATATCGGGATGCTGCTGGGCGAGAAGAAGCTCACCCTGCACCGCAAGCCGGCAGGCTATCTGGGAAGCTTCATCGTCGGGATCGTCTTTGCCGCCGGCTGGACCCCCTGCATCGGTCCCATCCTGGCCACCATCCTCGCCGTGGCAGCAACCGAGGGGAGGGGGGTCTGGCTCCTTTTAACCTACTCCATGGGGCTCGCCATCCCGTTTTTCCTCGCAGCACTTGCCATGCACTCCTTCCTGCTCTTTTTCCGCCGCTTCAAAAAGCACATCCGACTCTTCGAGATTTTCACCGGCATCATCATGGTAATAGTGGGGATACTTATCTTCACCAACTCCCTGGTGCTGATCAGCAGGTACACCAGCTCCTGGTTTGGACAGTAGCCGGGGTTGGCCGTCCTCTACAAACCAGTATTGTAGGTTGGGTTAGCGGTCTCGCCGCGTAACCCAACATTGCAATGTCGGGTTACGCGATGAAGCCGCTAACCCGACCTACGGGATTGCGTAGGGATTACGTAGGGATTATTGTAGGGATTAGCGTTCATGTGCCTTGCGCCCCTGGCCAAGCAGCGTGGGTGAGGGCTTTTGCAGGTGGGATAACTCGGGGGAGGAGATGCCGTGGCAGGTTCAGGGTTTTCACTGCAGCTCTCAGTCGCCGATTTAGGGACCACCGAGGCCTTCTATGCGGGAATTTTGCGGCTGCCGGTGCAAAGGGCGATCACCCCGATCGGGGCGCCGGAGCATCTGGTCCTTAGAAGCGATGGCTGCGAGATGATCTTTGTGGAGGACTCCACGCTGGTCCAGGTTCATCCCATTCTGGAGGCGCGGCTGGAAAACTTTCCCCGCGGCGTCGGTATCACACTGCACCTGACGGTTACCGGGATTCTGGAGATTAACCAGGACCTCTTAGACCAGGATCTCGAGATCCTCTACCCTCTGGTTCGCAAGCCGTACGGCATCTACGAATTATGGTGCTTTGATCCTGATGGCTATCTCATCGTGCTCGAAGAGTCGATCCAGCCAACCCGCTAGCGTCGCTGGCGCGGCTTCAGGGGGCGCTTATCGAGAAAACGCTGCTCTCCTCGCCATTTTGATTCACCACCTGCAGCCTGATGTTCTTAGGTGTGGGATCATACGGGTGCCGCACGTAAACCAACTGGTTGCATCCCACGAAAATCAGCTGCTCCCTCTCTCCCGCCACCCTCTGTTCCGTCCCGATCCTGACCCCGTCTGCCACCAGCATCGAAGTCTGCTGGAAATTCTTTCCCGTCACGATCAGATCATACTGGCTCACGTATTCGCTGCCGATGGCGACGTTCTGGATTTCCGGCTTGGAGTCCAGAAACAGCGCCAAGGTGCCGGAGACGGCGTCAGAGGAATTTCTCACCTGCACCTGATGCAGACCGGAGGCGAGCTGAGGTGCCATGAAGGAGAGCGCTGAGGGGGAGATGAAGCGGGTGGCGATGGCGGCCCCGTTTAGCAGGACGCGCGATCCCTCCTGAAAATTGGCCCCGGCGAGCAGCACCTCGCGCTCCCTGCCGGCTGCGCAGGTAGAGACGGTATCCGGGGAGAGCGACGCGGCAACCGGCTTTTGCGCCTGCAGCACGAAGTTGTAGGGCCTGCTGGTGGAGCCGTCTTCCCTTCTTAAGTATAGGGCGTAGACCCCGGGAGGGAGGTTTGGGAGCTCAAGTGTCAGCACCCTGCCGCCGATCACCGTGGTCGGCAGTTCCCGATTGCCCAGGAAGGCTGTGGTTGCGCCGGTAAAGCCGGAGCCGTTCATGGTAACGGTCATCCCTGGCTCGCCCTGTGCCGGAATGATGCTGAGCACGCTAAGCTGAGCAAGCCTGGTAGCGGCGGCTCCTGGCGCCGGGGGCGGCGGAATCGTGGTGGCCGGCGCTGCAGGCCTTGGTGCGGGCGAAGGTGCAGGAGCCTTTCTTGCCGGGGCTCCCTGGGCCGCTGATGAGAAGGCCATAACTGCTAAGATCATGAGGACGGTTATCGGATGACGGTACACGGCAGATCCTCCGTTGCAGTAATGCATTAATTAACCATTTTGGTCCGCGCTTGTCAATTATCCACGGTCAAGGAGAGCCAGATCCCGGCAAGCAGGAAGATGAAGTTGGTGGCCCAGGCGGCGGCGATGGGCGGCAGCAGCCCCACCTGCCCAAACGATATCAGGACCGAATTGGTGATGACGTAGAGAAAGCCGATTCCCAATGAGAGGCCGATGCCGAAGGCGATGCCGCTGGATCTGCCGCTGCGCATGGCGAACGGGATGCCGAGAAAGGCCATGATCGCGCAGCCAAAGGGAAGCGAGATCCTGCTATGCAGCTGGGTCAGGTACCTGGTCGGGTCATAACCCCCTGCCTTCAGTTTTCTGCAGTAACGGTTCAACTCCGCCATGGTCATGCTGTCGGAATACTTGCCGAGCACCTTGAGATCAGCCGGCTTCAGCCCGAGCTTGAGCGAAAGCCTGGGGAATTTTTCCGTGCTGGACACCTCCCCGGTCTGAAACTTCCGTACCACGACATCGCTCAACACCCACCCCTGCCCATCGAGTAGCCCCGACGCCGCGTCGGTACGCCTTTCCGGCTGGGCCGTTCCCGGCTTGAGTTCCCAGAGGGTGATCCCCTTCAGCTCCTGTTTCTGCGGATCGAACAGGCTCGCCCTGAGAATTGCTCCAGCCTCCCGGTGCCAGATGTTCTGCTGTCGGAAGTAGATGTTCGGACTCTTCTTATTGATCAGCACGTCCTGAATGTAGGTGCGTTTGGCGTAGCTGGCAGGTAGGACAAACTCTCCCAGCAAAAGCACCGATAAGCTCACCAAAATGGCGATGACCAGCATCGGCGCGGTGATGCGAGCGAGGCTCACCCCGCAACTGCGCATGGCGGTGAGTTCGGAGTTCATAGAGAGCGTGCCGAGGGTCAAAAGGGTCGCCATCAGGACTGCAAGCGGCGCGGTCTCGATGATTATTTCCGGGATCTTAGCCAGAAAGAAGAGGGCGATGTTCTGCCAGTCGCCGCCGACGCGCGTGAAGCGGGCCACCTTCTCCATAAAGTCCACCACGAGGTAAATCGCGATGAAGGAGCCCAGGCACAAAAAGAGCATCCTCAGGTATGCTCCGGCAACGTAGCGGCTCAGTATCCTCATCGCTTCCCCCCCCTTGTAAAGCGCGCAGCCAGCCAGGAAACGACGCGCGGGTACAGGCTAGCAAGCGGGAGCGGCTCCTCCGATGCGGTCTTCTTGAACAGGTAGCTAGCTAGCGCCAGGAAGAGCAGGTTTGGACCCCAACTGGCAAGAAAAGGGTGTAAGAATCGTTGTTCACCCAGCGTTTGGAAGGCGGAGAGCGCAACGTAGTAGAGCAGGATTACGCCGATGCTGAGCGAGAAGCCGGACGCCTTGCCGGAGCGCCGGTTCTGGATGCCGAGCGGCATAGCGAGGAGCGTAAAGACGAAGCAGGAGAACGGGAGCGCCAGACGACTGTGAAACTCCAGTTGCATGGCGAGGATCTTCTTGGGGGCGGTGCCACGCGGCGGTTGCCGTAGTTCGCTCAGGGTCATCTCGGCAACCTTGGCCGGCGCGGCGTCCGTCTTGGCGAGCGCCACGCGCAGGTTGTACTCCTCGAAATCGACCATGCGGTAACCGGAGGCGTCAGCGCTGCGGTGGATGCTGCCGTCTTTCAGGTGAAATTCGATAGAGCGGGTGCGCGTGTCGGAAAAAAGCGCACCGCTGGTAGCGAAGATGGTTGCGGCGTGTTCCGGGTCCCTCTCGTCATGAATGATAACCCCGGTCATGCTCTCCCCTTTAGGGTCCATGCTCTCCGCGTAGATCACCATGCCGGGAAAGGCGTTGTTGAACACCTTCTCCTTGACCACGACTCCGGCGCTGCTCTGCGCCACATCCAACAGCAGCTTTTTGAAGGAGCTGTTGCCCCAGGGAACCGCATACACGGTGACCCAGAGACAGGCGAGGCTGGCAAAGATAGAAAAGAGCAACGGGGGGGGGAGCAGGCCGTACAGGCTGATGCCGCAGCTCTTCATGGCGGTGACTTCGCTGTCGCCGGAGAGCCGTCCGAAGGCGAGCAGGATCGCCAGGAGCAGCGCCATGGGAATGGTGAAAAGCCAGAACGAGGGAAGCAGGTAGGCTATCATCCAGAGCACGTCGGTGAGCGGCACCCCCTTTTCCACCACCATCTCGGCGAGTTTCAGGAAACGCCCCATCAGGAGCATGAAGGTGAAGGTAACCATGCCGATCAGAAACGGCGGAGGTATCTCCTTGAAAATATAGGTGTAAAGGGTCTTTTTCATGAAGCTTGGCATCATACATGAGATAGCCGGGGAAGTAAATAGCGCGCAAGCAGTCAGGGCGGACCGCGGTGGGGCGTAAAACTATGGATTTAACCGATTGGCAAGAATCTTCAGCCCCGGCGTTTTAAGAGTCCCCTCCCCCGGAGGGGGAGGGTTAGGGAGGGGGAAAGCTTAATCAGGCCGCCTCCGCTTCCAGCAAAAACCGACCAGTCTTCCCCCCTCCCAACCTCCCCCCGCTTGGGGGAGGTTGGGAGGGGTTGAACAAATGTGGTACTTTCTCTGGGATAAAAGCCGCCGCAGGCGGGGTTGGTTGCTTCAGAGGAACTTCAAAGGCAAATCCCCCCTGTCCCCCCTTTGCTAAAGAGGGGGACCCAGTATCCGGGATCTTAGAGTTAGGGCAGAGTTCCCCTCCGATAAAACGCCGCCGCAGGCGGGGTTGGTTGCTAATCAGATAGATACATGCCGAAAAATACCGGGTCTCTTGAGTGGAGGAAACTTTATAACGGAGCCATGGCAAGTTTATTAGCTTTTTTGTTTTGCGTCTTAATGGGCTTTTGCGGTAAAAGGGGGTATGGAAAATAAAGAGATCATCAAAAAGGCACTGCTTTTCTCCGGCCTCGCCGAGGAGTATCTGGTTGAGGTAGCTGAGATCGTGGTTCGGCGCCAGTTTGTTAAAGGCGAGACACTTTTCACCGAGGGGGAGAAGGCGCAAGGATTTTACCTGCTGGCCTCCGGTTCGCTAAAGCTCTGCAAGATATCCCCGGATGGCAGGGAGAAGGTGCTGCACATGGTTCATCCGGTGGAGACCTTCGCCGAGGCAGCTTTCTTCGGTGACGGCAGTTATCCTGCCGAGGCGCGCGGAGTGGAGAAAGGTGAGGTACTTTTCTTTCCCAGAGACTCCTTCATGGGACTTCTCGAGCGAAACCCGCGCTTCTCGCTGAACCTGATCGCTTCACTGTCGCTGCTGCTGCGCCGTTTCGCGCGACAGATTGAGGAACTTTCCTTTGCTGACGCACCATCGCGTCTCGCCTCTTACCTGATAGACCTGGCCGGCCGCAAGAGCACCAGCTTTCAGGGTAAGACTTACCTGGAGCTCGACATGCGCAAGGGGGAGCTGGCCTCTCGGCTCGGTACCGTCAGCGAGACCCTGTCCCGAACCTTCAAGAAGATGAAGGACGAGGGAGTCATCGAGGTGGATGGTAACAAGGTGGTGGTGCTTAACATGGAAAAGCTCAAGATGGTGGCGGGAAGGTAGTCGGCGCACCCGACGCTATTCCGCCTTACGCCGCATTTCCCTCAGCAGCACAGTTTTCAACTCGATTCGCCGCACCATTTCGCTCCTGACTCCTCCGCCCACCGATTTGGGGGCAATCCATTCAAATACCCAATATAGTTCTCTACTCTTTTGCTCATGCTTCTCCCCCCCTCTGAAAAAGGGGGCGGGGGGATTTGAGCTTAGATGCTATAGAAGAAGCAGATTGCAACGTTTCTCGTTCCCAAGCTCCAGCTTGGGAATGCAATCGCTTGCCAATGCTCCAGCTTTGAGTCGTTGAAGTGGAGCTTATTGTACCGTTTGCGTTCCTGGAACCCGATCAGCTTTTAATCTCTTCTCAGCATCACCTCCCTCTTTTGGTGGATAGATTTTAATTACTCTGCACTCACCATGCCTTTCTCTTAGCCTCCTCGCGCCGATTGCTGCAAATATTTGAATCTGAAATGTTAATTAATATTTTTTCTATAAGGTTAAAAATTTCTTGATATAAGGAATCATACTGCTATAATTTTGCCTTTCTGGCGTCCAGATTATGACTGGGTACCGTGGAGGTAGCTTGGATTGGGAATGCTGTTGGAGCACAGATGAGATAACGCCTGAGGGCTGCCCCTACGTCGGCGAAGGCGAGGAGGACCTCTACACTTCGCACCGTCGGAGAATCGTGGAGAAGTGTGTGGAGTGCCCGCGCTTCAAAAACGATCTGGCCCGGATGAAGGCTGCCGGCTCTCCGCTCTCTGAGGTGCTTCCCTACATCCTGACCGAGTTCCAGGAGCAGAAGGCTCAGATGGGAGCGATGCTCAGCTTCCTGAACAGCAAGACCCGCGAGATTAAGTTTCTGCGCGAGGTGGGGCTTGTGCTACAGACTTCGATGGATCTCGACGAGGTGCTCTCGGTCGCCATGACGGCCATAACCGCCGGCAAGGGGTTCGGCATGAATCGCGCCTTTCTCCTGATGACGGACAAGGAGCGGCGCAACATCCGGGGCTACCTGGGGGTGGGTCCCAAGGATTACGAAGAGGCCTGGCGCACCTGGGAGGACATCGGACGGAGCAATTTTACCCTCAAAGAACTGGCCAAAAACTTCCAGAAAACCAGGCTCTCCTCGGAGAAGGTGAAGTTCCACGACATCCTGGGGCAGCTCTCCGTGCCGCTTTCGGATCAGGGGCACATCTTCAACCGGGCCCTGCGCGGCAAGAAGCCGATTCTGGTGGAGAACGCGCTCAACAATCCAGACCTGGACCGCGGGCTGGCGCGCATTCTGGGGGTCGACTGCTTCCTGGTCATGCCGCTCATCTCCAGGAGCCGGCGTATTGGCGTCATCATCGCCGACAACTGCATCACGCATAAGCCGATCACACTGCAGGATATGCAGTCGCTGGAAACCTTCGCCTTCCCGGTGGCCTTTGCCCTGGAGCGTGCCTCGCTTTATGAGCGACTCCAGGAGGAGGTCGACAAGCAGAAGGGGGCCAACCTCAAGCTGCGCGAGCAGCAGGAGCTGATCGTTAAGATGGAAAAGATGGCCTTGGTCGGTAAGATCACCTCCAGCATCGCCCATTCCATCAGGAACCCTCTCATGGTGATTGGCGGATTTGCCAGGACCCTTCTCAAGGCTACTCCCGATACCGATGACAAGCGGAGCTATCTGGAATCCATTGTCCGGGAAACCCGCCAGCTGGAGGACGTTTTGAGCGAGGTGCTCGACTACTCGGAGGCGCTCTTTCCGGTCATGGATTTCTGGGACATCAACGAGTTGGTCATCACCGTGCTGGAGGAGATGTCTGCGACCTTGGAGCAAGCGGGAATGGCCTGGCAGCAGGAACTCTCGCCGGAGCTTCCCATGGTGCGCATCGATTACAAGCAGGTAAGCTACTGCGTCAAAACGGTGATCTCCACCGGGCTCTCAGCCATGGCGCGGGGCGGGGACCTTCGGGTCGAGACTCTGCTGGACGGCGACAGCGTTTTGCTGCGCATCAGCGACACCGGAAAAGCCATGAGCAAGAAAGCGCAGGAGGCGCTCACCGCGCCTTTTTACCAAACCCAGGAAATGGGGGTGGGGGTGGGTTTATCACTTTGCAAGACCATACTGGAGCGACAAGGGGATTCCCTTACCATTATGAGCCGTCCCGGAGGCGGCAATACATACAGCATCAGGCTCTTGACGAGAAAGGAGAACATCTGACATGGCAAAATTGCTCGTAGTAGACGATGAGGCGAATATCAGGCTGCTCTACGCTCAGGAACTGAGCGACGAAGGTTATGAGGTAGTGACTGCTGCTTCCGCCCTGGAGGCGGTGGAAAGGCTGGAGGCCGGTTCTTTTGATCTGGCGGTGTTGGATATCAAGCTGAAAAACGAGAGCGGTATCGAGCTCTTGCAGCGCATCGTGAAAGAACGCCACGCCCTCCCGGTGATCCTTTGCACCGCTTTCTCCTGCTATAAAGACGATTTTTCCGCCTGGCTTGCCGACGGTTACGTGGTGAAATCGAGCGATATGCAGGAGTTGAAGGACGAGATTAAACGGGTGCTGGCGAAGAAGGGAAAGGCCGCGGCTTAGAGGCAGATCCGAAGGCAGATTGAGATTAAGATTAAGATTAAGAAGGCAGATCCTGAAGGCAGATTGAGATTAAGATTAAGAAGGCAGGCGGCATCTCAAACTCACCTGAGGCTCGGCAGCTCGGTGACGTTTTCAGCTTGGAATCTTGGCCTCAATCGGACGCGATCTGAATCAGCCTACCTTCGCCGCGATCCTGGTCTGCTTCACCTTAATCGTAATCTCAATCTTGATCTGATTTAATGCTCTGCTTAATCTTAATCTCAATCTTTATCTGCCTTAGGAGGACTGATCCATGAAAGCTGTCATTATGGCGGGTGGCTTCGGCACCCGCATGCAACCGCTTACCTGCAATCTCCCAAAACCGATGGTCCCCCTGATCAACCGCCCCATCATGCTGCATATCGTGGAACTCCTGAAGAAATATGAGATCACCGACCTGGTGATGCTCCTTTACCATCAGCCGAGCATGATAAAGAATTTTTTCCGTGACGGCGCGGACTTGGGCGTCAGGATTACCTACGTGACGCCGCTTGAGGACATGGGGACGGCGGGGGCTGTGAAGTGCGCGGAGAAGTACCTGGACGAGCGCTTCCTCATCATTAGCGGTGATCTCCTCACCGATTTCAACCTGCAGAAGGTGATTGATTTCCACGTAACCAACAAGGCGCTTGCCACCATAACGCTCACCTCCGTGAAGGATCCCCTGCAGTTTGGCGTGGTTATTACGGACAAGGATAAACGCATCACCCAGTTTCTGGAGAAGCCGGGCTGGGGCGAGGTCATCTCCGATACCATCAACACCGGCATCTACGTGCTGGAGCCGGAAATCTTCAAGTACATCCCGGAAGGGGAAAACTTCGACTTCTCGCAGGATCTCTTCCCGCTGCTCTTGAAAAAGAAGTCGCCGCTCTTTGGCTTCCCAGTCAAGGGGTACTGGCGCGATATCGGCAACACCGACTCCTACCGGGAGGCCCATAACGACATCCTCAAGGGGAAGGTGAGCGTCAAGGTCGACGAGCCCAAAAGGGATCTGGTCGGCAAAGACCTGCGTATCGGCCTGGACGTCCGTCTGGGCGAGGGGACGCTGATTGAGGGGACGGTGGTGATCGGGGACAACACCCAGGTGAAAGCAGGCGCCCAGATCAAGGACACGGTGATCGGGAGAAACTGCACCATCGAGCCGGGGGTGAAGCTGTCGCGCTGCGTTATCTGGGACAACGTCTACATTAAAAAAGGCGCCAAGATCAACGACTGCGTGATCTGCAACAACGTCAGCGTCGGCCAGGGGACCATCATGGAGGAAGGCGGGGTGGTCGCGGACGACACCTCGATCGGCGAGGAGAGCTACATCAAGCGGGACGTCAAGATCTGGCCCCGCAAGGTGATCGAGGGGGGCTCCACGGTAACCGGAAACCTGATCTGGGGCGAGCGCTGGAAAAAGTCGCTCTTCGAAGGGGAGATGATCAAAGGGCTCACCAACATCGAGCTCACCCCCGAGTTCGTGGCAAAGCTCGGCTGCGCCTACGGCACCTCGCTCCCGAAAGGAAGCCACGTTCTGGTGGGACGCGACGCCACTTTGTCCTCACGCATGCTAAAGCGGAGCTTCCTGGGGGGGATCCTCTCCGCCGGCGTCAACGTGCGCGACGTGAGAATGGTGTCGCTTCCGGTCTTGCGCTACAAGCTGCGCACCTTCGGCGAGGTGGGGGGGGTGCATTTCCGCCAGGCCATGCAGGACCCGGCCTCCACGGAGATCGTCTTTCTCGATGCGGACGGCCTCGACTTCTCCAGTTCCATGGGGAAAAACGTGGAGCGGATCTTCTACAAGGAGAATTTCCGGCGCGCGCACTACATGGAGCCGGGAGGGATCTCGGAGCTCCCCCAGGTGGTGGACTTCTACCGCGAGGGGTTCTTCAGGGGGCTGGACCAGCAGGTGATCCGCTCCGACGGCGCCAAGGTGGTGATCGATTTCAACCATTCGGTAGCCGGGCAGATCCTGCCCCAGATACTGAACGATCTCGGTTGCGAGGTGATTGCGCTCAACACCTACCTCGACGAGCAGCGCGGCGCGAAAAGTGCCGACGAAAAGCCGAACAGCCTGCAGCAGCTCTCCAAAATTGTGGTGACGCTGGAGGCCCGTGCCGGCTTCTGGCTCGATCCGACCGCCGAAGAAGTGGTTTTGGTGGACGAGACCGGCAAGGTTTACCCGGAGGCGGAGTTGCTGCCGCTCATGACTGCGCTCATGCTGAAAAGCGGCGCCCGGGGGGCTTTCGCGGTTCCGGTCTCGGCACCGTCGGTGATCGAGCAACTGGCCGCCGAAAACGGCTGCTCGGTGCGCCGGACCAAGAGCGCGGAGCGCTCCATGATCGAGGCCGCCATCTCTCCCGAGGTGGTGATGGCCGGCTCCATGGGGGGGCGCTTCGCCTTCCCGAAATTCCAGGCTGCTTTCGACGGACTCTTCACCATAGCAAAGACCATCGAGCTCTCGGCGACCGCAGGAGTGCCGCTCTCCCGCGTGCTGAAAGAGGTGCCGCGCCGGACCTTCCTGCAGGGCAAGGTCCCCTGCGTCTGGGAGAAAAAGGGTGGCATCATGCGCAAGATGAGCGAGGATAGCCTGGAAAAGGAGGCCAGCTTCATAGACGGCATCAAGGTCTCCTTCGGAGAGGATTGGGTCCTGATACTGCCGGACCAGTACCAACCGGTGATTCACGTGGTTGCCGAGGCGAAGGAACCGAAGAACGCGCAAAGGCTTTTGGATGAATATATGCAGAAAGTGGACAAGTGGAAGAAGGAGCTGCCGCAATAGGGGAGGGGCGCGGCGCGCAACTCTCACTCATGAGAGATTCCCGCCTGCTGCCAAACAGGGGTAACCATGGCCGAACCGCTCTACGTCTCCTTTCTTTGGCACATGCATCAGCCTTTCTACAAGGACCCGGTCCAGGGCGAGTACATCCTCCCCTGGACCTACCTGCATGCCATCAAAGATTACTACGACATGCCCGCCATCGTCGATGCGACGCCGGGCGTGCGGGTAGTCTTCAATCTGGTTCCCTCCCTCCTGGAGCAGATTCTGGATTACGCAGCGGGTACCGCAGTCGATCCCTTCTTGATAAAGGCGCGCATGGCGCCTGCGGACCTGAACGAGGAGGAAAAGCTCTTCATTTTGGAGAACTTCTTTTCCGCCAACAGGCAGCGCATGATCGAGCCGCACAAGCGCTACCTGGAGCTCTACTGCCTGGCGGGCGACGGCGCTCCTGAGGCGGGCCCGGCACGTCTGCGCGGCATGCGCGACCAGGACCTGCTCGACTTGCAGGTCTGGTTTTATCTCTCCTGGACCGGTGAGGCCGCCAGGCGACGCTTCCCGGTATTCCAGGAGCTGATCCGCAAGGGCAAGCAGTTCACCGCAGCCGACAAGTTGCTTCTTTTCGAGACCCAGAGCGCCCTCATCGCCGAAATAATTCCGCTTTACAAGAAACTTCATGAGGAAGGGAAGGCCGAGCTCTCGGTCACTCCTTATTTCCATCCTATCCTGCCGCTATTGTGCGATTCACAGATAGCCAAGATCGCCATGCCCAAGGTAAACCTCCCCGGTACGCGCTTCCAGCACTCCGATGACGCTAGAAGCCAGGTGGCACAGGGGATCGAAAGCTTTGAGAAGATCTTTGGATTTGCCCCCGCGGGGATGTGGCCCTCGGAAGGTTCCGTCAGTGACGAAACCCTCAGCATCATGGCGGATAAAGGTCTTTCCTGGAGCGCCACCGACGAGTGGGTGCTGGGGCAGACCTTGCCGGGCGGGCTTGGCAAGGAGCGTGAGGCGCTGTATCACCCATACTCCTTTCAGCAGGATGGGGGTGGGATAGCACTTTTTTTCCGCGACCACGGCTTGTCGGACCTGATCAGTTTCACCTACTCGCAGTGGGAAACGGAGCGAGCGGTGGCGGATTTCATTGCCAAGCTGAAGGAGGTGCGGCAGCGCAACCGCTCCAGCCAGGTTGTCCCGATCATAATGGACGGGGAGAACGCCTGGGAGTATTTCCAGGATAACGGATTCCCCTTTCTCTCCAAGCTTTACGGGGCGCTTGCCCAGACACCGGGCCTCAAGGCTGCCACCTTTTCGGAGGTGCTGCAGCTGGTCCCGGAACGGCAGGTCTTGGGGCGGATCCATCCCGGTTCCTGGATCAATGCAAACTACGGCATCTGGATCGGCCATCCCGAGGAGAACCTCGGCTGGGAGCTTCTTGCCAGAGCCCGCGCCGCGGCTGTGAAGCAGAGTCCAGCGGTGGCGGCCCTGCTGGCAGGCGGGGTCGGCGGCAACTGCGGCGACAAAGGTGGCTGCGGCGACCAAGGTGGAGAGTGCGGCGACCAAGAGGGTGAGAGGGGCGACCAAGAGGGTGAGAGGGGCGACCAAGAGGGTGAGAGGGGCGACCAGGA
>Ga0209317_1001055_pt1 | contig 26877 bp, 27 predicted proteins | sample RifGroB2_FD_183994 | JGI IMG/M metagenome (GOLD analysis project Ga0209317, IMG submission 183994) | Soil microbial communities from Rifle, Colorado, USA - Groundwater B2 (SPAdes) (version 2) | ecosystem: Environmental > Terrestrial > Soil > Unclassified | place: Rifle, Colorado | collected...
GACCGCGCCTGCGGGGCTCCTCCCCCAGCGGGGGGAGGGCGGTGGGGTACGCCGCCTACCGGCAAGAGCACCCCCACCGCCCCCCTCCCGTCCGGGGAGGGGGACCCTCGTTCTGCTTATCCGGGCGGCCGGCACCATTGCGGTATAGTGGTACCTTATTGCATTAATTTGGTCAAGCTCAATCATGCACCTCCCCGCGTCGCGACGGGTTTTTCATGCTCATACCAGCAGCATCTTGACCGCCGCCACCGTCAACACCACGGCGAGCGCCTTCACGACCCTCCCTACCGGGAGGAAGCTGCTACCCAGGAAGGAGCCGGCGCTTCCTCCCAGGAGCGCCGCCACCGCCAAAAGCGGGGCGAAGCCCGGCACCAGCTGCAGGCTGCTCGCGTGCCCGAGGAGCCCCGCGCAGGAGTTGACCAGGATGAACAAGGCCGCGACCCCGGAGACCTGCCGCGCCCGTCCCCAACGGAGCAGCATCAACAAGGGGCTTAAAAAGATTCCCCCTCCCACGCCGGTGAGCCCGGAGAGGAGCCCCAGCACGGCGCCCAACAAAAGCGAGGCGACAAGCGACGGACGGCGCAGCATGGCCTCCTCCGGTTCCCTGTGGACCAGAAGCCGGCACGCCGAGGCCAAGAGGACCACCCCCACCAGCGGGCGGTACAGATGCTGCGGCAGGCTCAGGTACCCCCCCAGGAAGCTGAAGGGGATCGAGGTCGCCGCGAAGGGGCAGAAGAGCCCCCAGGAGAAATGGCCGGCGCGCCGGAAGGAATAGGCCGCCACCGACGCCACCATTACGTTCAGCAACAAGGCGGTGGGCTTGAACACCTCCGGCGCCACGCTGAAAAGCGCCAGCACCGCGATGTACCCGGAGGCGCCGCCGTGGCCGACGCAGGAGTAGAGGAGGGCAACGGTCAGGATGGCGCCGAAGAGAACGAGGTAGGTCTCAGGGTTCATGACCGGATCTCTTCTCTGTTTCCAACCGCAGGAGCCGGCGGTAATCGGCGGCGGTATCTACGTCGAAGTGGATGGCGGCGTCGTCCACCGGAACAGGCAGGAGGCGCCCCTGGTACTGCTGGAAAAGCGGCCTCGCGCCGCAGTCGGCGCCGAGCTTTTCGATGCCCGGGAAGGTCTCGCGGTCGAAGAGCACCGGGTTGCCGCGCCGCCCCCGGTAGGTGGGCATCACGATAGGCGCAGGCGAGTCCCGGTACGAGCGGATCAGTGTGTCGATCAGCGCCGGCGCGATCAGCGGCTGGTCCCCCAAGAGAAACAGGGCGGCGTCGCTTTCCGGCCCCAGGAGGCGCAGCCCGCACTGCAGCGAAGAGCTTTGGCCCCGGCGATATTCCGGGTTCAGCGCCAGCTCCATAGGGCGCCCCTCAAGAAGCGGAACTATCTGCTCCGCCTGGTGCCCCACCACCACCACGACCCGGTGCAGCGACGAGGCCAGCGCGCTCTCCACCACCCACTCCAGCATGCTCTTCCCCCTGAAGGGGAGCAGCTGCTTCGTGGTTCCCATGCGGCTGCCTTCCCCCGCTGCGAGGATGATTCCGGCGACCCGTTTCATAGAGCCCCCAGGGGGTAGTGGGCGTGCAGCGCGACCCCGTTCAGGACCTGCCCCACGAGGAGGGCTTCGGCGACGCAAGGTGCCTCATCTTTCAGCGCGGTCGCGATTTCCGCGGCACGCTTAAGGCGCTGCGGGGTGTCCGCCTTGTTCAGGAAGAGGAAACGCCGGGCGCTCTCCGGGGCGCCGGCGAAAAGGCCGCGGGGATGCACGATGAGGCGGGTGATAGCCGCCGCATCGATGGTCTCGCCGGCTGCCAGCTCCATAAGGGGAGCGGCTAGTTCGGGACGAAAGACCCACTCCTCGGTCAGCGGCTGCCCCAGGACCTCCAGCCCCGCCACCGCCACGACTACCGTGCTGCAGGAGGGGATCGCCGGTTCGTGTGGGGCATGGGCCTTCAGCGGGCGCCGGGCCGAGCCGTCCGCCTCGACGACGATCCAGTCGAAACAGCCGCTACGCCGGAAGAAAGCGACCGCCTCCGGCGGGAATCCGATCAGCTTCCCCGATTCCTGGTCGCGCCGCGACACCGCGGTGATCGGCTCGTTGCCGCAGCGCAAGGAGGCCCAACCCGCGATGGCCTCCGGGTCCGCATCGACCAGCACGGTGCCCCCCTGCCTGGCAGTGGGCGGAAGGATCTTGGTGGTGGTAGTGACGAGCACCCTTTTCCCCGCCTCGGACAGAACGCGGGCCAGATGGAACATGAGGCTCGTCTTCCCTCCCGCACCGGTGAGGCTCAAGACCCCGCGCGGCGCGGCGCAGACCACTTCTTCTATCCGTTGCATGCCTCCTCCTTTCCCCGTGCCCGGCTCAGTTGAAAACTGCCTCGCACGCGAGATATCCCCCCGTAAAAAAAATGCGCTACCGATTGTAGCAGGCAAGGAGCGCCTCCAGGACCCCCCCGCCCAGCGCCCGGGCCTTCTCCGAGACCGTGGCGCAGTACTCCTTCCGGCCGCGCGGGTCGACGTCCCCGATCTTGAGACCCGCCTTCACCAGGGCGCCCGGCCTGATCATGCCGCGCAGTACGCCGTCGATGGCCGCCCGGACCTCGACCTCACCGATCCGGCCGATCGACTCGCCCTTAAGCACCGGGTCACCTATGACCCGGTCGCTCTCGAAGCGTCCGGCAACCGGCGCACGCAGGACCCGTTCTCGGGTATAGCCGCCGATGGCGCCGGGAATGCCGGTATCGGGCTCCGCCGCCCCCGATCCGATCACCCTCCCCAGGTCGTGCCCCCGGTTGGTTTCCAGCACCAGGTGGCAGTCCACTCCGGCTGTAAACCCCGGCCCCAGACCGATCACCAGGGGGGCGTGGGCAAGCGAGGTCCCCAGGTTCCGTTTGGCAAGCGTCGCGTCCAAAAGGAGGTCCGGCTGCAGCTGCGCGAGGCTCGCCGCTTCAGGGTCCACGAGAACCGCGATGCTCCCGGCGTTCCAGATCGTCGCCACGTCCTCCACCCGGTCGGCCCGCACCGCCGCGACCCCTTCCACCGTCATCTCCCGCTCGTGCACCGCCTCGCAGAAAGAGACCAGCCGGCGCACCGCGAGGGGAAATGCGGTCTCCAGCATCAGGATGCGGCGGAAGTTCGCCCGGTAGAGCCGGCAGGCGATGCCGCTTGCCTGCTCACCCGCCCCGCGGATCACCAGCACCCGCTCCGATAGCCGCCTGTCGGGAACGCTATTCGCGGCCATGGCTGATGGCGAAAAGCTGACTCGCGATGCTCACCGCGATCTCGCGGGGAGAGTTGCCGCCGTTGTCGTGTCCCACCGGGCAGCGCACCCGGGACAGGTCGTGATCCGAGCCCGCCAAGTTTTTCTGGATCTTGGCCCACTTCGACTTGCTCCCCACCATGCCGATGAAGCGTGCCGGCTTCGGCAACACCTCGGCTAGCACCTGCTGGTCCACCGCCCCGTTGTAGGTGAGGATGGTGGCGTAGGTCCTCTCTTCGCACCAGTTGGCCTGACGGATGAAGTCGCTGTAGTGGCACTGGTGCCGGATCACGCCGGCGGGGAGGCAGGGCGAGTTGATCCACTCGCTTCTTTCGTCGACCAGGTGGACCCGGAACTGGGTCCCGTCCAGCACGTGGCAAAGCGACTGGGCGATGTGTCCCGCGCCGAACAGGTACAGGCGCGGGTTGTCGTTCACCAGCTCCAGGTAGAGCTCCATGGTCCCGCCGCAGGCGGGGAACTCGCCCCGCTGCTCGAGCGGGACGGTGGTGGTTTTGTCCTGCATCAGCTCGAAGCACTTCCTGGCATCCTCCAGTGCGAAGTGCTCCGGCACCCCGCCCCCCACGGTGCCGTGGAAGGTCCCGTCGGGGAGGACCAGCATCTTCGCCCCCTTCTTGCCGGGGGTAGATCCCGTGTTCTTGGTCACCGTGACCAGCACCGCCAGCTTGTCGTCGCGCCGCAGCTCCTCGAGTTTTCCTACCCAGTCCCACATATGGCCTCCTGTCTCAGCTCGGGGTTGCGTAAACGGGCTGCGTGGCCGCGTCAGTTTCCCGCGGGGCGCCTGCGCCGCGCTTCGCGTCTCTCTCCCTGCCTGCATCCTCCTCCCGCTCGCGCTTTTCCTTCAGGGCGCGCCAGACCTTCTCGTAGGAAAGCGGCAGCGAATTCACCCGCACCCCCATGGCGTCGAAGATCGCGTTGGAGAACATTCCGAGCGTCGGGTTGGTGGCCCCTTCCCCCACCTCCTTCACACCCCACGGGCCGCTCGGCTCGTAGCTGTCCACCACCTCGGAGGTGATGGGGGGCATGTCCAGCGCGGTCAGCAGGCGGTAGTTGGCGAGCTCCGCGTTCTTGATCCTCCCCTTGTCGTCGAAGAGGACCTCCTCCCAGACCGCCTCCCCCATCCCCATGTAAAGGGCGCCGTGCACCTGGCCGTGCAGAAGGCGCGGGTTGATCACCTTGCCGCAGTCGTGCACGTCCCAGATCCCCACCACGGTGATCTCGCCGGTCTCCTCGTCGATGGCCACCTCCCCCACCTGGGCCCCGAAGCTGTAGGCGGGCGAGGTGCCGACGGCCGCTCCCTTGAAGCTCCCGCCGAGCTTGGGCGGGGTGTAGGAGCCGCGCCCCAGAAGCGGCCCCCTAAGCACGAAGTGCTTGCGCGCCACCTCCTCAAAGCTGAGGCTCTTCCCGTTACGGGACTTGGAGAAGATCTTCCCGTCGTCGCAGTCGAGATCGTCCGCCGGCAGCCCCAGCATGACCGAGGCCATCTCCAGGATCTGCCGCTTCACCTCCTCGCCGGCCTGCTTCACCGCGGCGCCTGACATGTAGGTCTGGCGGCTCGCGTAGGCGCCGAAGTCGAGCGGGGTGATCTCGGTGTCGGCGGCGACGATCTTCATCTGCTCGTAGCGGTACCCCATCGCCTCTGCCGCCATCTGGCAGAGCACCGTGTCCGACCCCTGCCCTATGTCCACCGAGCCGGTGTAGAGGGTGGCGGCGGTGCCGTCCTCGCAGACCTTGATGAAGGCGGCGGCGTGCGGCAGGTCGGTGCGGTAGATGGGGTACCCGGCGCCGGTGACGAAGCTGCCGGTGGCGACCCCGATCCCCCGCCCCAGGGGCAGGTTTTTCTTCTTCTCGTCCCAGTCCGACATCACCCGCACCCGCTCCAGGCACTCCTTGATCTTGCAGGAGTTGACCCGGAAGTCGTTGGGGGTGACCGTGTTGGGGCGCCTGGCGTTGATGATCCTGATGTCCATCGGGTCGATCCCCAGGTCGGCCGCCACGTTGTCCAGATGGCTTTCGAAGGCGTACTTGGGTTGGGGCGCGCCGTGGCCGCGCTGGGCGCCGCAGGCGGGGAGGTTGGTGTAGACCCGGAACATGTCGAACTGGTAGTTGTCGAACTCGTAGGTGAGCGGCAGGAGCGCCCCGGCGTAGTAGGCGCTGGCGATGCCGAGGCTCGTGTAGGCGCCGCCATCCATGAGGAAGTTGGCCTTGGCCGCCAGGATCTTGCCGTTTTTGTCCACGCCGGTGGTGATCTCCATGTACTGGGCGTGGCGGCCGCGGTTGTGGGCGAACATCTCGGCGCGGTCGTAGAAGGTCCGGACCGGCCGTCCGGTGAGCTTCGCCAGCACGGCCCCCGCGAACTCCAGCCCCGTCGGCTCCAGCTTGCCCCCGAAGCCCCCCCCGAGGTAGGGCTTGATGATGCGCACGTCCCCCATGGGCATGTCGAACTCGCGGGCGATGTAGTGCTGGAAGTAGTGCGGCGACTGGGTGCTCGAGTAGATGGTGAGTTTCTCGGCGTCCCACATGGAGATGGCGGAGTGCGGCTCGATGGGGGACTGGTAGGTCCTTTGCCCCACGAAGGTGTCGGTGCGCACGTGGTGCGCTTCGGCGAGCGCCTTCGCCACGTCCCCGAACTCCTGGTGGATCTCGGTGTTGATGTTCCTCGCGTACTCCTCGTGGACCTGCGGCTGCCCCTCGTCCATGGCGTGCAGGAAGTCCAGCGCGGCGGGGAGCACCTCGTACTCCACCTTGATCAGCTTCAGGGCCTTGTAGCAGGTGTCCTCGTCCAGGCAGGCCACGGCGGCGACCTTGTCCCCCACGAAGCGGACCTTGTCGCTGCAAAAGATGCTCTCGTCCCAGCGGGCCGGGCTCAGGCCGTACTTCAAGGTCGGCACGTCCTTGTGGGTGATCACCGCCTTCACCCCGGGAAGACGCTCCGCCTCGGAGGTGTCGATGGAGAGTATCCGGGCGTGGGCGTGGGGACTTGTCAGGATCTTGCCGTAAAGCATGTTGGGGAACTTCAGGTCCCCGGTGTACTTGGCCGCCCCGGAGACCTTCTCCGGCCCGTCGATGCGGGGGACGCTGCGGCCTATTACGCTGTGGTTGTCGCTCATCTCTCTCTCCTTAGTGGTCGTCCGGCGTTACCCGCCCCTGGGCGGTGGCCAAGACGGCCTCCACGATGTGAACGTACCCCGTGCAGCGGCAGAGGTTGCCGCTGATCGCCTCGCGCACCTCCTGCTCGCTTGGGTGCGGGTTACGGGTCAAAAGCGCCTTGGCCGAGAGCACCATGCCCGGCGTGCAGTAGCCGCACTGCACGGCGGCGTGGTTGATCATCGACTGCTGGATCGCGTCCAGCCTGCCGTTTTCCGCCACCCCCTCGATGGTGGTGATCCGGCGCCCGTCCGCCTCGACCGCCAGCACCAGGCAGGAATCAACTGGCTTTCCGTCCAAAAGGACCGTGCAGGAACCGCAGTCTCCCAGCTCGCACCCCTTCTTGGTACCGGTCAGATCCAGCTGGTCGCGCAGCACGTTGGTGAGTATCGCGTTCCCCTTCACCAAGACGGTGTGGACGTCGCCGTTGACGTTGAGGGTGATCAGGTAGCGTTTCACCCCGTCCTTGTCGGTAATTGCTTGTGCCATTTCCCCCTCCTCCCTAGGCGTGACCTTCGTCGATCGCCTTTTTGAGCGCACGTTTCGTCAAGACCGCGACCAGATTCCTGCGGTAATCCGCGGAGCCGCGGATGCTGTCCCTGGGGCGGCTCGCCTGCGCCAGCAGTTCGTCGTCGATCCTGCGCCCGATGAGGCTTCGCTCCGCCTCGGCCACCCTCAAGACGGTGGGGGCCGCGGAGGCGAGCACGATGCGCACGCCGTGCAGGGTGTCTCCCGAAACCCGCACCGATACGGCGGCCGCGGCGACGGCGAGGGCCCCGGAGCGGCGCAGGCCGAACTTCAGGTAGGTGCTCCCCGTGGTCTGCTGGTCCGGGATCGAGATCTCGGTGAGGATCTCCCCCGGCTCCATGCGGGTCTGCGCGGAGCCCCAGAAGAAATCCTCCAGCGGCATGGTCCGCTCCCCCTTGGCGCTCACCAGCCGGATCGAGGCGTCGAGCGCGATCAGGATCGGGGGGAGGTCCGCCGAGGGGACGCCGTTCACGATGTTTCCCCCCACGGTCCCCAGGTTGCAGATCTGGTTGGAGGCCATGGTGTGGGCGGCCATGGGAAGCGACAGGTAGCGCCTTTGCAAAAGCTGCGAGGTGTATATCTGGTTGTGGCTGGTCAGCGCGCCGATGACCACGCGGCCCGGTTCCTCCCGGATCTCGCGCAGCTCGTCCAGGTGCTTCAGCGACACCAGGTGTTCCGGGGCGAGCTTTCCCACCTTCATCTTGTGTAGGACGTCGGTCCCCCCGGCGAGCACGGTCGCACGGTCCCCCAGCTCCGCCAGGATGGCGCAGGCCTCCGCGACGGTCTCCGGGGCGTGATACTCGAAATCGGGCACGTACATGGATGATCTCCTTAATGTTTTCCTTGTGGTTGAATGTCTTGCATGCGAGGGATGCCGGCAAAAAAGGGGAAGCGGCTCACCCCTTCATGCTGCGCAGAAAACGCTTGCAAAGAAGCTTCTCCTCCAGCGAAAAATCGTGCATCAGCTCGTCGTTGGTGCGGTGCACCGCCGCGCGCAGCTGCGGGATCACACCCCGCGCCTTCTCGGTCAGGTAGACCCGCGCCACCCGCCCGTCCGCCGGGTCGCTCTCCCGCAGCACCCACCCCGCGGTCACCAGACGGTCCAGGATTCCCGCCAAGGTGGCCGTGTCCAGGGCGATGCGGCGACCGATCTCCCCGACGCTCACCCCGTCCTCGGCCCAAAGAGACTCCATGAACAGGCACTGCATCGGGGTGATCCCCACGGACTGGAGGTGCCCCTTGAGCACCCCCTGGGTCCTCTGGTGGGCCTTGGCGACCAGGAACACGATGTTCTCGCTGAAGGGGAGGTGATCAGACACGGCTTTTTCCCTCCGCGTCCCCCGCCTCGCCGGCGTCGATCACCCTGGGCTCCTCCCCTTGCGCTCCCTTCCTGAAGCTCTTCAGGGCGCCCCCCAGGGCTCCGCCCAGCTGCGGCAGCTTGGCCGGCCCCACGATGATCAAAAGGATGGCCAGCACTATCAACAGTTCCGGTACTCCGAATCCGAACATGTAACTCTCCTTCCCCTGCGCCCGGCGGCGTCAGGAAACGTAGGTGGCGATGGCTATCGAGTAGAGCTTGGTATCGGTGGTGTCGGCCCGGGAGGTCATCACGATGGGGACCATGGCTCCCACCACCGCTGCTGCCACCTTTCTCTGCGAGAGGTAGGTAAGCCCCTTGTGGATGGCGTTCCCCACTTGGAGGTTCGGGACCAGCACGATGTCCGCCTGCCCGGCCACCGGCCCGCCGATCTTCTTCTGTTTCGCCGCGGCCATGGAAATGGCGTTGTCCAGGGCGAAGGGGCCGTCCACCAGGGCGTTGCCGATCTGGCCCCTGTCGGCCATCTTGCTCAGCACTGCGGCGTCCATGGTGTCCGGCATGGCCGGGTTAACCACCTCCACCGCGGAGAGCACCGCCACCTTGGGCTGCCGGTAGCCGAGCTTTACCGCAAGCCCCACCGCGTTCTCGATCAGCTGCTTCTTCTCCTCAAGGGTGGGGGCTATGTTCATGGCGCAGTCGGTGAACATGAGCAGACCGTTCCCTTCCGGCTTCTCGGTCACCGTGATCTGGCTGATCAGGTTGCCGGCGCGAAGCCCCTTCTCCTTGTCCAAAAGGGCCTTCAGAAAGAGCGCCGTCTGCAGCTCCCCCTTCATCACCAGGTGCGCCTTCCCCTGCACCACGAGACTCACCGCCTTTTCCGCCGCCTCCTTGTGGCTGGAGCTTTGGTGGATCTCGAAGTCGGACGGCTCCAGCCCCTGCAGGCGCAAAAGCTCCTCGATGCGCTTCGCGTCCCCGGTGAGGATGAACCGGGCGATTCCCTTCCGGGTCGCTTGCTGCACCAGCTTGATGATCGCCTCGTCCTCGGCCACCGCGACCGCTATGGACCTGGTCTCCTTCTCCTTCACCGCGGCGTATAGGTCCTCCAGGCATCTGATCATGGTCTTCTCTCCTTTTCTGTTTGGCATGGCGCCCGGCTCTCAGCCGCCGGCGATCCAGGGGGCCAGGTGCAGGACGTCCCCGTGGTTCAGCGGGTGCGCCATCGGGGCATGGCGCCCGTTCACGAGCGCCATCCCCACCTCCTGCTCGGGGATGGCGAAGGCCGAGACCAGGCTTCCCACCGTGGTTCCTTCGGCTAGCTGCTGCAGCTCGGTTTTGAAGCGATCGTTCCTGAACGTCGCCAGAAGATGCACGGTCACCTCGATCATGGCTCTCCCCCTAGAAATTCCAGAACTGGTCGATCTCCTCGCCGGTGAAGTCCCATACCGCGCCGCTTGGGGAGAGGGGCTCCCTGAAGAATTCCGGGAGACGGTCGTGCTCGCGGCCGAAGCCCGCGGCGACGTTGAAGGCGCGCTCGGTCTTCAGCGTCGTCACCCCCAGACCGCCGAACCACTCGGGGGTCAGCTCCAGCCCGAAGCGGGCGTTCAGCATATCCACGACCGCCGGCACGCAGCTCGGGTCGTCCGCTGCGGGGAAGCCTATGAAAAGGCACAGCCCCATCGAATCGAGCATCACCGTGGCGATCTGCAGATGCCGCGACAGCTCCACCTGCCCGTCCTTCTTTTGCGGATCGACCACCCCGCCGCCGACCCCCATCAGATTGGTGGCGACCGCGTAGCCCGCGGTGTGGTCGGCGCCCATGGTGCTGGTGGCGTAGGTGATGCCTATCCCCTTGATGGCCCTGGGATCGTAGGCGGGAATGGCCTGGTTCTTCACCACCGGCACCCGCGTCACCCCGTACAGCTTCCCGACGCCGGCGGCGCCGCTGCCGATGGCGCGCCCAAGCGGCGTCCCGGCGCGCAGTTCCTCGCGCAGAAGCCTCAGCACCCCCTGGCCGTCGCCGAAGGGAAGCACCCCCCCTTCCATGGCCACCCCGATGGCGACCGAGGTCTCGATGGAGTCCACCCCGATGTCGTCCATGAGATGGTCCGCCTCGGCAATGACGTCCAGATCGCCGATCATGGCGTTGGCGCCCAGGATCTCTATGGTCTCGTATTCCATACCGGAGGTTACGTACTTCCCCTTCTTGTCCAAAAAGACCTGGGAGCACTTGATGACGCAGCCGGACTGGCAGCCGTGGCTCGGGTTGCCGCCGCGCTCGATGATGGTCTCCCGCAGGGTCTCGCCCGAGATCTTCTCGTTGTGCTCGTATCGGCCGTGCAGGAAGTTCCGGGTGGGGAGCCCTCCCGCCGCGTTCACAATGTTCACCATCTCGGCGGTGCCGTAGGTGGGGAGCCCCTGCCCGGTTCCGGGATGGTTCATGATCGCCTTGGCGAAGGTGCGCGCCGCGGCGGTGAACTTCGCCGGGTCCGCCAGCGCCAACGCGGGGGCGCCGGCGTCGTCGAGGGCTATGAACTTGATCCTCTTGGACCCCATCACCGCGCCGAGGCCGCCGCGGCCGTGGCTTCTGAGTTTGCCGTCGATGTCCCGCACCGAGATGTTGGCGGAGAGCATCTTCATCTCTCCGGCCGGGCCGATGGTGAGGACGCCGGTCTTGCCCAGACGCTTTTCCAGCGCCTCGATCACCGCGAAGTTCCCCTTGCCGATCAGCTCCTTCTCCTCGACGATGGAGACCCCCTCCTTGTTCAGGTGCAGGCCGTACCAGCCGTCCCCCTTGGGTATCCCCTCGATGATCAGCGCCTTCACCCCGAGGCGCGCCAGCACCTGCGCCGCAGTGCCGCCGGCGTTACTCTCCTTGATGGTCCCGGTGAGCGGGCTCTTGGCGCCGGCCGACAGGCGCCCGCTGTTCACCGCGGTGGTGCCGCTCAATAGGCCCGGCGCGAACACCAGCTTGTTGTTCTCCCCCAGCGCGTGACAGGTGGGGGGGACCTCTTTGGCCACGATGGCCGAGGTGAGAGCGCGCCCCCCAAGAGCCGCCCAGTCACTCGGGACCGGCTCGACTGAGCAGTTCAGGGCCGACATATCCACACGGAAAATTTTGTCCATAGCTATCCTCTCCTTTGCTGCGCATGTTCCCGGGGGAGCGCCGCTGCGATCTTGTTCCGGGAGCGCGGGGGGCCCAGGCGCCGCCCCGCGCTCCCGCTGCCGGTCTCTCTAGTGGAAGGAGAGCCCGCCGTCGTGGACGATCATCTGGCCGGTGATGAAGGCGGAGTCGTCGGTGGAGAGAAAGAGCGCCAGGCCGATCAGGTCCTCCGGCACCGCCTCGCGCTTGATGCAGCGGGCGTTCAGCTGCAGGGTCTCAAGAGGCGGGATGTCCATCGCCTTGTTCTTGTCGAAGCTGTTCCCACCGTCGGAGTGGGTGAAGCCCGGGGCGATGGTGTTCACGTTGATCTTGAAGTCCCCCATCTCGCGCGCCATGGAGCGGGTGAGCGCCATGATGGCCCCCTTGGAGGCGACGTAGTGCGGCATCCCGGGGACCCCCTCGTTGATGGAGGAGGAGCCGATGTTGACGATCTTGCCCCCCTTCCCTTTCATGAACGGGAAGACCGCCTTCATGCAGTGGAACTGCCCGACCACGTTGATCTCCAGCACCTTCATGAACTCCTTGGTGCTGTACTCGGTGAAGGGCTTCATGACGATGCTGCCGAAGACGGCCGCATTGTTGACCAGGATGTCCACGCCGCCGAAGCGCTCCTGCGCGGCGGCGGCCATGGCGTCGCACTGCGCCTGGTCGGTGACGTCGGTTTTCACGTAGATCGCCTCGCCCCCCGCCTTCTTGATCTCCTCGACCGCCTTCTGCCCGTCAAGGACGTCGGCGATCACCACCTTCGCCCCCTCCTTGGCGAACCCCAGCGCGTAGGCGGCCCCGATCCCCTGTGCGGAACCCGTGATGATGGCGACTTTTCCGGTCAGTCTTCCCATGGTCGTATCTCCTTTTTGGTTGGTTTATTGAATGCTACGAGTAGACGGCCAGTTCCTCTTCCCTGTTGAAATAACGGAGCACCGCGTCGGCCAAGGCCTCCATCTCGTTCTCGCCGGGGTTCAGGTGCACCGGGGCGATGAAGGAGATCTTCCTGAGCAGGCTCTCCAGGAGCGTCTTGGAGTAGACGAGGCTCCCGGTGAGGGCGATGGCGTCCACCTTACCTTCCAGGACCGCCGCGGCGGCGCCCACTTCCTTCCCCACCTGGAACGCCATCGCCTCGTAAACCTCGGCGGCCTTTTGGTCCCCCCGGGCGATCCGCCCCTCGATCTCGATGGCGTTGGTGGTGCCGAGGTAGGCGTAGAGCCCGCCCCGTCCGGTAAGAAGTTTCAGGACTTCTTCCTTGCTGTACTCCCCGCTGAAGCAGAGCTTCACCAGGTCCCCGGCCGGCAGCGACCCGGCCCGCTCGGGGGAGAAGGCGCCGTCGCCGTCCAGGGCGTTGTTCACGTCGATGATCTTCCCCTCTTTGTGCGCCCCGACCGAAATGCCCCCCCCCAGATGCGCCACGATCAGGTTGACCTCGTGGTAGCTCCTGCCAAGCTCAGCCGAGACCTTGCGCGCGGTCGCCTTCTGGTTCAGGGCGTGGAAGCTGCTCTGCCTGGCGATCTGCGGGATGCCGGAGTAGCGGGCCGAGGTGCAGAGCTCGTCGGTCATGGGCGGGTCGGCGGTGAAGACCGGGATGTCGTACTGCCGCCCCAGGTCGTAGGCCACGAGCCCTCCGACGTTGATGGGGTGCGCGCCGTAGAGGCCGCTCTTCATGTCCTCGATCATCCTGCCGCAGACCCGGTAGGTCCCGCCCGGCAGCGGCTTTACGTTGCCGCCGCGGCAGGCGATGGCGTTCATCCGCTCAACGGACAGGCCGTTATCCGCAAGCACCCCCAGGATGGCGTCCTTGCGGTAGTCGTACTGGTGCCAGATGGTCGGGAAGGTTCTCAGCTCCTCGTCCGCGTGCTTCACCGATTGGTTCACCTTCAGCTCCCCGTCCAGGTGTACCCCGACCTTTGTCGAGGTGGAGCCGGGGTTGATGATCAGTATCTTGGCGCTGTTCATGGTAGGCTCCGTTGTCAAAAGGAATAGACCAAGTCGATCCAGGTCTGGTTCGCCTCGATCCGGTTCTCGGCCGACACCGGGATCACGTACTTGCCCAGGAGGGCGAACTTCCCGTTCTGGTAGCGCGCCGCCGGGCCGATGGAAAACTCCCGGTCCCTCGTGTCCGGGCGCTTCACCCCGCCGATCCTGTCGTCCTCAAGCCCCTGCCAGACCCAGCCGGTGACCCCCAGCTTGAGGCTCGGGGAGACGGCGTAGTTCAGCATGTAGTCCATGTGCACCGCCTGACCGGTCTGGTACCCCCGCAGGCCGGTCCCGGCCTCCAGGTAGTCCGAGTTCTTGGTGTGGTAGGAGTACATGAGCTTCGCGCTCGCCTCTATCCCGTTGTCGAAGAGGCCGGTCACCGCGATCACCGGCTCGATGATGAAGGCGTTGTTGCCGGCGTTGATCGGCTTGCCCGCATCGAAGGCGCCGGTTGGGGTGATCACGTCCAGCACCGTGAGCCAGTGCCAGGTCTTGGAGTGCCAGGCCATGCCGACCCCGAAGTAGACGTCCCCGAGGCCTCCGTCATGCCCCTCCACGTTGATGGGGCCCCCCGGCGTCTGGGCGGTGACGTTGGCCTCCACGGAGAGGATCGGGATGATGGAGTGCATCAGGAAGTTCCCGCCGAAGAGCCCCTTGTCGGAGACGAAGATGGGACGAAAGGCGATGGCGGTGAGCGAGCCGTCGCCGTCGGTGAGTCCCTGCCCCTTGTTCTCGATCTTCTTGATGTCCAAAAACACGTTGTAGTCGATCAGGTGCAGCCCCGGCGGCGGCGCGGCCCCGGCGTAGAAGTCGGCGGTTCCGTTGAAGGAGCTGCTGTTGAAGGCTTGGGCCGGGCGGCAGAGAAAGAGTGCCGCCAGAAACAGGGCGAAGATCGGGATCCGTGCGTGCGTCATTGATGCCTCCTGAAGTTATTGCAGGTAAGGGTCAGGCCAGGGTGATGCCGGACTTCCCCGGAGCCACGATGTTGTTCGGGTCGAGGGCTTTTTTCACCGTCTTGTTGAAGCGCCGCAGGGCCGGGCCGTAGGAATCGGCCACCTGCCCCATGAAGCCGGGGTTGGTGCGGTTGATCCCCCACCCCCGCTTGGTGAAGGACCTGGTCAGTTCCTCAAAGCACTGGTGCGCCCGCCGGGAATCGGCGGCGTCGGCGCGGTTGAAGCGCAGATCTATGACGTGGCGGGCGTCGCGCCAGAAAAAGACCAGCTCACTCAGGTAGTCGAAGCCGTGCCTGTTCATGATCTCGGTGGCGAGCTTCACCTGCTGGGCGATCTCCCCGGGGCGCGCCGCGGCGGTCGGCTGGAAGCGCATGGAGCCGCCGCCGGGGCGCCAGGAGTCGAGCGGGTCGATGTCGGTGACCCCGCCTTTCATGAGCTGGGCGCGGTACTGGAAGGCCGGGTCCCCCTTGGCCTCCTTCTCGGTGATGATCTTGATCTTGTTGCCGAAGGCCTTGGTGAAGGTGCCCCGGACGTATTTCCAGTTCAGCTCCGCCTGCTCGGGCGACCCGTACACCGCGCCGTAGAGGTTCCAGGCCCCAACGCCGTAGCCGTCCATCAACTTGCCGGTGGGAAGCGCCCCCTTGCCGCCGTTGACGAAGCCTCCCTTCTTCCCCCGGGCCACCGTGGCCGCCTCCCACCCCGCGTTCACTAGGGCGCAGGCGTTGGGGACGATCTGGGTCTCGCGCAGGAACATGAGCGGCTTGACGATGTCCCCCACCATCTCGGTGCTCGGGAACCTGATGCAGAAAGGCTTGTACCCCCCAGGCGGCGGTGGCGGCATGAGCCAGGCCCCGATCTTGGTGACGATGCCCGAGTTGCCCTGCGAGAAGAGGCCGTCCACGTAGGGGCCGAAACCCCATTTGAAGACCTGCCAGCTGGTGGTCTTGGGGATCCCCCCCATACCGGTGCGGATCAGGCTGCCGTCCCCAAGCACCACCTCCATCCCGCAGGAGAAGAAGAAGGACTCGCTGTAGGGGGTGTAGCCGGTGCCGCGCTCCAGGATGTTGCCGGCGATGCTCACCCCCGCCGCCGGCGCCGGGGTGTCCAGCCAGAGATCGATCCTGTTCTTCTCGAGGTAGCGCGCCAGCTCGTCGTAGGTCACCCCCGGCTCCACCAGGCAGTACCCCAGCTCCCGGTCCACCTCCAGCACCTTCTTCATCCCCCTCAGATCAAGGATGATCTGCCCCTGGCTTGCTGGGGCCGCGGAGCCGTAGCCGCGGTTTTCCCCGCCGTAGTAGGTCCAAAGCGGGGTCTTGTAGCGGTTGGCGATCCTTACCACCCCCTGCACGTCGCTCTCGCTCCCCGGGTAGATGGCCGCAGACGGGCGGTTGGGGGCGGCGCTTTGCGCCACCGTGTTGACCAGATATTGCTGCAGGGCCGCCGCGTCGGTCCGGACCCGGTTCTCTCCCAGAAGGGAGCGGTACTCCCGTATCGCCCTGGCGAAGGTCTCTTCCTTTATCCCCTTGGGGAGTGCGATAAAGCTGCTCATCTAGATGCCTCCTCGACTGTGGTGTTCTGTTCCGGCGCCGGGCCTAGAGGCTGATCCCGGACTTGCCCGGCGCCAGGATGTTGTTGGGGTCCAGCGCCCGCTTCAGCTTGTGGTGGATGTCGCGCATCCCCTCCCCGTAGCTGCGAGATACCTGGTCCATGAACGCGGTGTTGGTCCGGTAGGTCCCGTAGCCGTTCTTGGTAAATACGGTGAGGAGCTCGTCGAAGCACCGGTAGGCGCGCTTCATCTCCTCGGGCTGGGTGCGGTCGTAGAGCAGGTCGATGATGTGGTGCATGTCGCGCCACCCCACGATGAACTCGGCGACGTAATCGAAGCCGTACTTGTTGAGGATGTCCGTGGCCACCTTCATCTGCTGGTCGCACTCCGAGGGGCGCGCGGCCGCGACCGGCGCGAACCACATCGAGCCCCCGCCCCCGCGCCAGTTGTACAGGCCGAACTCCTGGAGGGTGGAGCCCCCCATCATCAGCTGGCGGCGATACTCGAAGATGGGATCGTCCTTGGCCTCTTTCTCTGTGATGATGCGCACCTCCTTGCCGAACCTGGCCTTGAAGGCCCCGGAGACGTACTTCCAGTTGAGCGCCACCTGCTCGGGCGAGCCGTAGAGCGCCGCGTAGAAGTTCCAGGCCCCCACGTCGTACTTGTCCATGATCTGCTGGAAGACCTTGGGGGGGAGCGAGTCCTTCCCCTTGTAGAAGGTGTCCCGGTTGGTCCCCTTGCCGTTTTTGTCGTAGGTGAAGTACCCGGCCGCCTCCCAGCCGGCGTTGACCACGATGCAGGCGTTTGGGATGACCTGGTTCATGCGCAACGGCATCAGGGTCTTGATGATGTCGGCGAGCATCTCCACCCTGGGGAACTTCATCAGGAACGGGAAGTAACCCCCCGGCGGGGGTCCCTTCATGAGCCACACCCCGAGCTTGGTGATGATCCCCAGGTTCGACTGGGTGAACAGGCCGTCCACGTAGGGGCCGTTGCCCCACTTGTTGGTCTGCCAGGAGGTCGAGTTCTGCAGCCCGCCGGTGCCGGTCCTGATCACGTCCCCGTTGGCGAGCACCACCTCCATGCCGCAGGAGAAGAGGAAGTGCTCCCCGTAGGGGGTGTACCCCACGCCGCGGTCCGCCGTGTTCCCCACCGGGCTCGCCATCGCCGACGGTGCCGGGACGTCGACCCAGAGATTCATCCGGTTCTTCCTGAAGTGCTGCTGCAGGTCGTAGTAGGTGACGCCCGGCTCCACCAGGCAGTACCCCAGCTCCTCGTCCACATGCACGATGCGGTTCATGGTTTTCAGGTCCAAAACGATCTGGCCGCGGGTCGCCGGAGCCGCCGTGCCGTACCCCATGTTCTTCCCGGTGGAGACGGTCCAAAGCGGCGTCTTGTACCTGTTGGCGATGGCGACGATCTTCTGGATCTCCTGCACCGTATTCGGGTAGATCGCCGCCGACGGCTTGTGCAGCTCCTCCGACTCCGGGATCATGATCTTCATATAGGACTGCAGGGAAGCGGGATCGGTCCTCACCCTCCCCTCGCCCAGCAGGGCGCGGTACTCCCGTATCGCCCGGGCGAAGGTTTCCTCCGATACTCCCTTGGGAAGCGCAACGAAACTGCTCATCTTGATACCTCCTGATGGTTTGGCGTCCTATACCTCTACGGAGAAGGTGACCCGGTCCCGCCCCTCGTGAGTCACGTAGTGGAAGCGGCCGCCGCGATCGAGTATCGCCTCGTGCACGACGCCGAAGCTCGCCTGGTCCAAGACGCCGACGAAGGTGTTGGTCTTCCCCCGCCTTGCGTCCTCGAAAAGGAGCGCCGCCTGGAAATAGCAGTCGGTGAGCGAGCCGGATAAAGGCTGCACGCTCCACTCTCCGGGCGCGCTCTCTCGCATCGCCTCCACGAACCGGCGGGCCGTCCCAACCCCCGGGGCGTAGAGGCAGACGCCGTCGATGGCTGACGCGGGTGCGGCCTCGGCGCGGCCGGCGAGAGTGCCGGCGCCGGAGACCGCCACGGCCGCCGCGCCGGCGAAAAGGGTCTTGAAGAAGGACCTTCTGTTCTGGCTGGTCATTTTTTTGCCCCTCCTTGTCTGGCCGGAGCCGGCCGGTATGTCGGGTTGGTTTTGCGGTAGGCGGCGACCTCCTTCAGGTAGGTCACGAATCCGTCCAGCTCCTTGGGCGACACCTCGGAGAGCCGAAAAGCGGGCATCGCCTTCATCCCGAAGCGGACGTTGTTGCGGATGTACTGCTCGTGGAGCGGGTTGCCGCTTTTGGACTGCATATCGAAGATGCCGACGGGGCCGATCTGGACCCCCTGCTGGTGGCACATCACGCAGTACATCTCGAAGGCGTAGGGCATCCTGGGAGGCCCCGGCGCGGCCGGCGCCGGCGTGATGAACGCCCCCAGGGTGAGCGCCGCCGCTGTCGATAGGATTGTTCTCTTCATGTCTGGCTCCTGTATCGCCCGTCTAAAGGCGCAGTTCCTTTTTCCCGTCCGGTTCCGCCTGCGAGGCGTTCAATTCCTGCTCGGGCTGCACGGTGTCCACCCGGGGCGGGACGAAGCCCGCGCGCTGCTTCGGGGTGTACCTGCGGGTGAATTCCCTCTGGTTCAGGCTCAGCACGTAGCTCGCCAGCGCCTCGACCTGCCGGTCGCTCATGGCATAGCCGCGCATGGGGGAGCCGGGGGAGACCCGCTGCGGGTCCTTGAAGTGCTCGATCACCCAGTTCTGCTTTGAGCGGCTCCCCTGTAGGTTCTCCATGGGGAAGTTGCTGGGGTCCTTGTCCGCGAAGCCGCTCAGGTCGGGACCGACCGCGCCCCCCTGGCCGTTGATCTGGTGACAGCCCGCGCAGTGCAGCTCCCGGTAAAGGGCGCGCCCCTGGATCAGCTTGTCCGCCTTGATCGAATCGAAATCCTTGTGGCAGTAGCCGCAGCGCGACTGCATCAGCCCCTTGGAGACGAGGGTCACCGGCCAGTTGTGGATCGCCTCGTGGGATGAGCCGTAGTAGGTGGTGGCGAGCCCCTGTCCGCCGTGGCAGATGGTGCAGCCGAACTTGTCCACCGGGTGCTGCTTCAAGAGCTCCGGGTAGGGATGGGTCTTCAGGGGCTGGGGAGCCTGGGCGAAGAGCGGGTCCTCGACGGAGATGTGGCAGGTGACGCAGCGGTCCACCGTCTGCCATTCGCCGATCACCACCTGTTTCAGCTCCGGCTTCATCTGGACGATCCTCCGGTACATGGCGGGGTTCTGGTCCCGCCCCACCTTCCCCATCAGTTTTTCCCGGTAATCCTCCTGGTAGTATTTCCATTCCCGGTTCGCGTCACGGAAACCCGCCACTCCCAAAAGGACCAGGCAGCCGAGCCCGCAGACGATGCAGAGTGTGGTGAGCCTACGCAAGACTGCTTTTTCCATCTGCTTGTCCTCCTTATACGACGAGTTTGGTCCGCTTGTGGTTCACCTTGGAGGTGTCCACCACGAGGGCGCCGGTGTGGTCCATGTACATCTCGTACCAGGGGAGGTCCTTGGGCGCGGGTCCCCCCAGCACCTCCCCCTTGAGGGCGAAGGTGGAACCGTGGCAGGGGCAGGCGTAGCCTACGTCCGGGTTGTTCTCCACCGGCTTCACCAGGCATCCCAGGTGGGTGCAGACCAGCGACACCGCGTGCATCCCCTCGCGCTCCCGGACGATCTCGACGCCGCGCCCCTCGATGACGATGCGGCTGCCGATCGGGAAGCCGGCCAGATCCCCCACCTTGAAGGCCCGGGCCGGCTCGTAGAGCACGTTCGGCTTCAGGAAGCGCCCGGTCTGCAGCGCGATTCCCCCCACCCCGAGAGCCAGCGTGGCAGCCGTCACCTTCTTCACGAATTTCCTGCGACCCTCGTCCACATCGCCGGGCATGGTCGCCGCACCCGCACAGTTGTTCAGTTCCATGGCGTATCCTCCTTTTTGGAATTCTTTTCCCATCACCATCCCGCCCTTGTCTTGCGGTCACTTCCAGGGAAGGTAGAGCATCCAGTTCGGCCCGCGCAGGAACTGCCCGATCACGGTCAGAACCAGCATGGTCACCACGAAGACGGTGAATAGGGTGGTGGCTACCCTGCGCTCTTTGGCGAACCAGACCCCGACACCCTCGGTGTTGCGGTCCAGGTAGGGGAGGAACAAAAGCGACAGCACGATGGCCGCCGGGGCCACGATCCCCCCGAGAAATGCCGAGTAGCTCACCAGTTCCTGGATCCCCACGAAGTACCAGGGGGCCTTTGCCGGATTGGTCGAGTGCAGGGCGTTGGCCGGCTCCTCCAGCGGCGCGTTGAACAGAAGGGACACCGCCACGATGGCGATCCCCACCACCAGGAAGAGGAGGAGTTCGCGCAGCACGAGGTGCGGCCAGCAGGAAACCGTGTCGTCCGGCTCCTTGCCCACCTGGAGCGAGTCCCCCTCCACGATGGCCATGAGCGAATAGGTCTTGTTGGGGTCCTTCGGGAAAATCTCTTCCTTTTTCACGGCGTGCATGGCTGCACCTCCTTTGGCTCTGTTGTCGGATGCGGTTTCAATCGGCTTTCGGGCGGGAGAGGCCGCCGTCCTTGCGGATCCTCCAGAAATGGACCCCCATGAGGACGAGCGCCACCACCGGGAGCAGGGCCACGTGCAGCACATAGAACCTGATCAGCGCCATCTGCCCCACCTCGTTTCCTCCGAGTATCACGAAGCGGATCTTCTCCCCGATCCAGGGGGCGTAGGCCGCGATGTTGGAGCCGACGGTGATGGCCCAGTAGGCGAGCTGGTCCCAGGGGAGCAGGTATCCGGTGAAGCTCAGGAAGAGGGTCAAAAGGAGCAGGCAGACACCGACCACCCAGTTGAACTCCCGGGGCGCCTTGTAGGAGCCGGTGTAGAAGACCCGGCACATGTGCAGGAAGACGCAGGCGACCATGGCGTGGGCCGACCAGCGGTGGATGTTGCGCAGGATCACCCCGAAGGAGACCACGTACTCCAGGTCCTTCATGTTGTGGTAGGCGAGCTGCGTGGACGGCGTGTAGTAGAACATGAGCAGCGTCCCCGAAACCGCCAGGATCAGGAACAGGTAGAAGGAGATCAGCCCAAGCCCCAGCGTGTAGCTGAAGCGCAGGGAGTTCACATGCACGCGGGCCGGGTGGACGTGCAGGAAGACGTTGCCGAACACCGCCGCCGCCCGCGCCTGCTCCGGTGTCCCCTCCACGGGGCGCACGACCGAGCTTCTGATGTTTCTGGGAAGGTTCTTGATGGCATCTCTGATGGTGCAGACCGTAGCGCTCATAGGTTTTCTCCTCTTTATTCCCATTCCTCGTCCAGGTTGAATTCAGCCATGGTGATGGCCCCGCCGGGGCAGCGCCGGGCGCACATGCCGCAGGAGACGCACCTGCTCTCGTCCTTGATGATCGCGGTCCTGGCCTTCGTCCCCGGCGCCCCTTTCTTCAGCGCCGCCGTCAACTGGGCGAGCTTCCCGTCCCCCTCGATCTCCTCCAGGCGCACAAGCTTCAGCGTCCCCTGCACGCAGGTGTCGACGCAGGTGCCGCACAAAAGACAGCGGGAGCGGTCGAATACCGCCTGTATGCTGCACTGCCGGCAGCGGGCCGCCTGCTCGCGGGCCTGCTCCTCCTCGAACCCCAGGGTGATCTCCTGCCGGGTCCTCACCCTCTCCTTAGCCTCCCTCTTGGGGATCCTGACGGCGGCGATGGTGTCGCAGCGGGTGTTCACGAAGTCGACCGGCAGCGCCCTCATGTACCCCCTCTTCCTTACCTTGAGCGCTTCGCCGCGCAGGTAGCCGTGTATGGAGCGCGCCGCCTTCTGTCCGTCGGCGATCGCGTCGGTGGCGTTCCTGGCGAAGCGCCAGCGCACGTCCCCTCCGGCGAAGACCCCGGGGAGGTTGGTGGACATGTCCTCGGCGGCCTTGATCTGCCCGGCGGGGGTGATCTCCAGCCCCTCCAGCCCCTGGAGCGAGGAGAGGCTGGACGCCTGCCCCACCGCGAGGATCACCGAGTCCGTCCGCAGCACCTCGGCGGAGTCGGGAACGTAGCTCGGGTTGAATTTCCCCTGCGCGTCCAGGATCGATGCCACCTTCATGAACTGGACCCCGGTCACCCCCCCGTCCTCTCCCAAAAATCGCTGCGGCCCCAGGGACGGGTAGAACTCGATCCCCTCTTCCTGCGCGTCCTCGATCTCGACGCGGCTGGCCGGCATGCTCTCCCACGACTCCAGGCAGGCGATCATCACCTGCTTCGCCCCCTGGCGCACCGCGTGCTGGGCGCAGTCGATGGCCACCCCGCCGCCGCCGATCACCAGGCAGTTGTTGCCCAGGGCGATCTGCTCGTGGTTGCGGACGTATTCGATGCCGGTGTAGACCCCGCGCAGGCCGGCCCCCTCGATGTCGATGCGCATGGGGTCCTGCAGCCCGATGGTGAGAAAGAGCGCCTGGTACCCCTCGTCGCGCAGCTGGCTCAGGGTAAGATCGGCGCCGACGGTGGTGTTCAGCCTGAGCTCCACCCCGAGTTCCAGGATGGCGTCGATCTCCTTTTGCAGGACGTCCTTGGGGAGGCGGAAGGCGGGAATGCCGGAACGCAGCTGCCCGCCGGCGTGCGGAGCCGACTCGAAGATGGTCACCGCGTACCCCAGAAGCGCCAGGTCGTGGGCCGCGGTGAGGCCGGTGGGTCCCGAACCCACGATAGCCACCCGCGCCGCTTTCCCCCCGGTCTTGGCTACCTGCCTGGAGAGGTTGAGCAGATGGTTCCCGGCCCGGTCGCTCACCCAGTCCGAGCGCCGCGACAGCTCGTCCAGCCGCTGCACCGCGTTGGCGGCGGAGAATCCCCCCTGCTGGTCGCAGGCGAAGCGCTTCAGGGCCCGGAGGTCCACAGGGCTGCCGGTGGCCCCCTTGCGGCAGGATTTCTCGCAGGGTGCGGTGCAGACCCTGCTGCAGACCGAAACGAGCGGGTTGCTCTGCCTGGCGATCAGGTATGCCTTCTCGTAGTCGCCCTTGGAGATGGCGCTGACGTACCTCTTGGTGTCCGTTCCCACCGGACAGGCGCTCTGGCAGGCGGTGAGCGCGCGGTAATCGTCGATACCCAGGATCTTCACCTGGTACTTGCCGGCTTGCTTTTCCATTTCCGACTCCTCTTTGGCAGGTGATGCTTTCTTTCCGGTTCCCTTTCGCTGGCCTGCAGGGCTACTGGGGCGCGGGAGGAGGACCACTCGGGGGAAGCGGCGCCCTCAGGAAATAGAAGTTGTGAAACAGCGTCAAAAGCGCAACGAAGTGAAGCGTGAACAGCACGGAAACCACGTTCAAGTCGAAGGGGAGCCCCGCCGCCTGCACCTTGGACAGTATGGGGGGCATGATCAGCCGCATCAGGGCGATCCAGCCGAAGGCCAGGACCAGCTCGGTCGCGAAGTTACAGATACCGCGGGTGGGCTGCTTGTATTTCGCGAAGGGGTAGTAGCCGAAGATGGCGCCGTGGAAGTTCTGCATGCCGATGATGGAGCCCCCCAGCGCCGCGAAGGAGAAAGTGGGCGACATGAACTTGAGGCTCGCGGTCCAACAGAGCCAGCCGAGCAGGATGCAGGTGACGGTGTTGGCGATCTCCCCCAGGGGCTTCGGGAGCTTGTAGAAGGGCCATTGCTGGAAGGTGAGCACGTTGGAGAAGGCCTGGATCCAGACGATGATCCAGACCAGCAGGCCGAAGAACCACTCCGCCTGGAAAGGCCCCCCGGGGTCGTAGGGAAGGCCGGCGAAGGGGGTCCCCGACAGGTTCACCAGCTGCCACAAAAGCGCCGTGATGCCGACGATAACCGCCGCGCCCCCGATACCGCGCCAAACCGGCGAGCAGTTCTGGTTCAGCGGCCAGCCGTTCCAGGTGAAGGCATACCAAAGGGTCACGGTGAAGAGTATGATGCCCCACCAGAACCCGACCGGGAACAGCGGGAAGCGTGGGTAGAGGTGGCTCGTGACCAGGGGTCCCGCGACGGCGAGCGCGGTGATCAGCGCGGCGGTGGATAACCCCGGTTTCCAGATCCCGTCATCCGGTTTCCAGTTGCCCAAGGGGGGCGCGAAGGGCCAGCCTCCCGAGACCAGCGGGCAGAACACCACGATGCCGAACAGCACGTAAAAGGAAGCCGGCAGCAACACCGTGAAGAGCAACCCTGTCGGGACGAAGTACATCAGCGCCCAACTGAGCCCCATGAACAGCGCCAGGTAGACCGCGAGTTGCCCGAAGCCCGGGGCCGCGAGAGCCCGGGGGGGGCTTTCCGCATTTATGCAGGCTGTCTCCACTCCTTCCATGGTCACGCCGTCCTGCCCATCGCCAGGTACACTCATGGCCTGTCCTCCTTTCAATTCATGCAAACAAATGTTTTATGATTAAATGAGCATGCAGCGCTTCCCAGCGCGGGCTTGACAGCAACATTTCTGCGGCTCGAATAAGCCGTTATTTCAGCCCGGTACGCACCTCGCTCCGTCCGGAGCCATGCAGTCCGGGCTCCCAGGTCGGCGGCGGTTGTTTTCTGCGCTGCACAATCTCCCTAGTAGCACACGCAATGCCAAAACATCGTTTTCCATTGTATGCGAGATTGTCGATCCAGGAGAAACCCCGGGATATCCGCGCATTGCCGATACGGAGTAGGGGCAGATTTTGCCGCATGCGATGTATCCACGGAGAAGGGGGTTGCTTTAGCTGTTCACCATTTGATGAAAACTCAGGGACTGCGCCGAGTGGGTTTCATCATTTGATGAAACCGATGCCGCGGCGCCTCAAGCGGGAGCCGGGCAACCTTTTCCGGCCAGGCGGAACCGTGCGCAGGGTGGGCTTGCGTACCATCGATGCCGCGTTAGCTATGACCGCAGGCGATGGTAAATGGCGGGATGGGACTGGCGCCGGGACGTATACGCGGGTCGCAAATAAAGCCGCTTGCAAATGTCTACAATTGTATATAACATTGTTTCTTGACTATTGTGGTAGTCGAATACTATTATTACCTTTCCCATCGTTTGAACCTGCCGGGTCGAAATCCGGGTGCACGCGGGCAACGCGGAGCAGCAGTCGCTTCGCTAACGCATAAGATGACGTTGTTTGATCTGCAGACGATTCTGGAGGGTCGGGCAAAGATGAGCAAATCGCAGAAAAAGAAAACCATCTCCGGCGAGGCCACAAGGAACAAGGTGCGCTCCTTGGTGCATTTCTGCGCGGACACCGGCAACATCTGGCTGCACGAGCACCGCATGCTGCTGATCCACGCGGAGGCGCAAGGGGCGATGCGCAGGGAGCTGATCGACACCCTCGGCATGGACCGGGCGCGGGCCCTGCTGATGCGCATGGGATTCGCTTCCGGCGCCCAGGACGCCGAGGTTTTCAAAAGACAGCTCGAGGGGGTCTCCGATCAGGAAGCGTTCCTGGTCGGTACACAGCTGCACACCCTGGAGGGTATCGCCAAGGTGACCACCCTGGAACTGGACGTGGACCGTGCGGCCGGGAAATTCTCCGGCCAGTTCATGTGGGAGAACTCCTGGGAAGGGAACTGGCACAAGAAGCACTACGGACTGCACACCGCGCCGACCTGCTGGAGCCAGTTGGGCTATGCCTGCGGCTACACCTCGACGATTATGGGGCGCCCCATCCTCTACAAGGAGATCGAGTGCGTCGGCAAGGGGGACAGGCATTGCCGCACCCTCGGCAAACCCCTTGAGGAGTGGGAGGACGCGGCGGAATTCAAGAGGATATTCCACCCCGATCCCATAGCAGACGAGCTGATGGAACTGCAGACCCAGGTGGTGGAACTGCGCTCCGCCATCAACGAGAAGGAGAAGCTGCCGGCGGACGTGGTGGGTAAATCCCCGGCCTTCACCGCCGCCTTCGGTCTGCTCAAGCAGGCAGCGGGAAGCCCGATCACGGTCCTTTTGCAGGGGGAGACGGGGGTGGGCAAGGAAGTTTTCGCGCGCACCCTGCATGAGAAAAGCAGCAGGAGCAAGGAATCCTTCATCGCCGTGAACTGCGCCGCCATCCCCCATGACCTGGTAGAGTCGGAGCTCTTCGGCGTGGAGAGGGGAGCCTACACCGGGGCGCTGGCATCGCGCCCCGGACGCTTCGAGCGGGCCAACGGCGGCACCTTGTTCCTGGACGAGATCGGCGATCTGCCGCTGCCGGCGCAGGCGAAACTGCTGCGCGTGTTGCAGGAAGGCGAAATCGAGCGGCTGGGGGACCACAAGCTCCGCAAGGTCGACGTAAGGCTCGTGGCGGCCACCAACATAGACCTGAAACAGCTGGTGAAAGAGGGGAAGTTCCGCTCCGACCTCTATTACCGCCTGAACGCGTTCCTGGTCAAGATCCCTTCTTTAAGGGAGCGCAAGGAGGACATCCTGCTCCTCGCGGAGCGCTTCGTGGAGAAGTACGCGGCGATACAGGGAAAGAAGCTGCGGGGATTCACCGACAAGGCGAAGCGGGCTCTTCTGGCCTACCAGTGGCCGGGAAATATCCGGGAATTGCAGAACATGGTAGAGCGGGGGGTGATCCTGGCCCAGCCCGGCGCCCGGATCGAGCTGGACCAGATGTTCTCCTCCACCGCGGAGGAAGCAGGCGTCGAATACGGGGTCAGCAGCACCGGGAGCCTCGACATCAACCTGGAGTCGGCGGGAAAGGAGCTCTGCGAGGCGGTGCTCGACGGCGGTCTGACGCTGGAACAGGTGGAGAGCATGCTGATCAGGGCCGCGGTGGAGAAGGAGGGGGGGAACCTTTCCGCTTCGGCGAGGGTGCTGGGACTCACCCGCCCGCAGCTCGCCTACCGCCTGGGGAGCCTGCAGCAAAAGGGGGAAACCTCTTTCCGCCTCCAGGATCCTTTCGCCAACCCCGACCTCTGCTGAAAACTACCAGTAGATCCCCCTTCTCATCCTCTCCTGCACCATCTCGTGCATCCGCTCGTCCACGTTTGCTGCGCTGATCCCCGCCTGGCGGCAGATCTCCCG
>Ga0209317_1001056_pt1 | contig 26840 bp, 14 predicted proteins | sample RifGroB2_FD_183994 | JGI IMG/M metagenome (GOLD analysis project Ga0209317, IMG submission 183994) | Soil microbial communities from Rifle, Colorado, USA - Groundwater B2 (SPAdes) (version 2) | ecosystem: Environmental > Terrestrial > Soil > Unclassified | place: Rifle, Colorado | collected...
AGCTGATCGCCTCCATCGTCCGGGTCCCGGCGCTCATGGAAGAGGCCCTGAAGCTGAACGACCAGGTGGAGAAGGTTGCGAGGAACTACATGGCGGCGCGCGACTTCCTCTACCTCGGGCGCGGCATGAACTACCCCATCGCCCTGGAGGGAGCGCTCAAGCTCAAGGAGATCTCCTACATCCACGCCGAAGGGTACGCCGCCGGCGAGATGAAGCACGGCCCCATCGCGCTCATCGACGAGCACATGCCCGTCGTCGTGCTGGTTCCCAAGGGCGCCAACTACGACAAGGTCTGCTCCAACATGGAGGAAGTCATCGCCCGCGGAGGTCGGGTCATCGCGGTCTGCACCGCAGGCGACGCCGAGGTGAAGGAGAAGGTCGAGGTAGCCCTGGAGATCCCCGAGGACGGCGAGGAGGTGAGTCCGATCATCATCTCCATCCCGATGCAGCTTCTGGCCTACCACATAGCCGTCCTGAAGGGTACCGACGTCGACCAGCCGAGGAACCTCGCCAAGAGCGTCACGGTGGAGTAGGGGGGGAAGAGGATCGGTAAGGCTGATGTCCTCGTGGAATAAAGTCGTGTACTGGGAAATAAAGTCGTGTACTGGGGAATAAAGTCGTGTACCGAGGAATAAAGTCGTGAACCGAAATCTCACCGGTGTGATGATGCCCCAGGGGCAGTGGCTACAAATCGATCAAGGGGCATGGCTTAGGCTGTGCCCCTTTTTCTTGGTCTGGGCTTTGGCTGAAGCTGGAAAAGGGCTAGTCGTAACTTTCTCGTAGGTCAACAGCTTTCCACCCGTCAGGTCCACGTGGGTGGGTAAAATCACCAAGAGGATCCCAGCGGATACGAGAGGATCCAAATTGCAATGGGTTGATGCTTTTGAATCAGCCAGATTGGGGACCAAGATTGAGGGAGTCCAGGGGCTTTCATTAGAACAATAATCGCAAAATAGAATCCCTCATTAGGGTTGTGGTTGTCAGAGCAATCCATTCGCAATGCAGGTCATCGGTTAATCCCGATCATCTCCACCAATAAAGATAAGGGGGTTATAGCATAAAGCTATAACCCCTTTCTCGTCATGCAACCTATTATGCAATTTGTTGGGTTACGTCTTTCGCCTACGACTGGTTCCTGTTAAAAACTTCCTTGCAAACATGTCAAGCAATGTGTAAAGTGTCAAGTGAGATGTCAACTATGCGAACGGGGGCAACAAAATGGGCAAACAAATGAAAAACGCACCAGTCTATTTTACGGTGGCCCAAATTCAATTCAATCCTGTTCTAAAAATGGAGGACTACCTTCCCGCGATCCAAGATCGCATGCGAACAATTCATTTCCCAGATTTTAGACGAGAGAACTTCCAACAAATTACGCTATCTCTTTCGACAACGCCAGAGGGAGGTCAAGCTCCTGTTCCGTCGATTGTACCCCAGCCTCGGTGCACCTTTGGCAACACCGAACAAACGGCAGGATTTGTGCTCGACAATAATTCCTTAGCTTTGCAAACTACGAATTATCAGACCCATAAGGACTTCTTTCGCACACTACTTGACGGATTAAGGGTGATTGACGATGCTCTAAAACTTGATTTCACAAGCCGCATCGGGCTACGCTATTTTGATGCCGTTCTTCCGCAGACCGGTCGATCCCTTAACGACTACCTCGTCCCTGAAGTGCTTGGGTTGTCGACGAAACTGACAAACAAAGTTATCCATTCCTTCAGCGAAACCTTCACGGCTGGCCCCAATGGTCATCTAGCTTCGCGTGTGATTATACGAACCGGGCAAGTGGGATTACCTCCTGAGGTTAGTGCACTCGCCCCCCCAATCTCTTCGAAATTCCTCATGCATCAAGGCCTCCATGCCCTTATTGATATAGACGCTTTTTCCGAAGAGCGTAATAAGTTTAAGATTGAATATGTGGAAGCTAAACTGCTTGCATTTCACGAAGATATCGAAAAGGCCTTTAAGGCGATCGTTACTCCGTTCGCGCTGAATGCTTGGGAATAACTGGAGGATTTATGTCTGGCACATTCACTAGTTGCGGTGGTTGGTTTACAAATGGCCCTAAATCAACTGGTGCTCGGTCAAATCTGAACAAATATATTGTTGCAGGCTGCCTTGCTATTAGTGCAGGAACGGGGGCTCACTTCGACGATGCAAGGATGCTGCAGCATCGCTTCCGCACAAATCTAACTGCCGCTCACTCCCAGCTCTATGAAGCAGAACCCCCCTTAGCAAGGTCGACCGCAGAAGATGTTGCAAGGGTCCGTGAAGTCATTTCGCATTCTATATCAGACCTTGCTAAGCTTTTTAACGTCTCGAGGCAGACGATTTACAACTGGATTAGTGGCGAGTTCCCGTCTCAGGAGCACGCTGCCAGGCTAGAAGACCTTGCTCTTGCAGCGGACGTATTCTCTGAGGCTGGCATTGACGTAACACCCATCCTTCTGAGGCGTAAAGTCGCTGAAGGCAAAACCTTTTTCGAGGTTGTGAAAGAAGGGGGCTCCGCACAACGTACAGCCCAACTTCTTGCGGCCACCGTTCAACGCGAAAATAGTGACCGGCAAAGGCTGTCTGAGCGCTTTGCTGGCAGACGGTCTTCTTCGCCTTCGGTTGACGCTGATTTCATAGCGCAGAACGGCTAATCTTGATATGGCGGAGTGGACTAGGCATACCCCTTGGCGTCAAGGTCATCTACTGCCAACAGAAGCTGGTGAGGCAATAGCCCGTACTGTTGCACGTACATGGGACGATAATTCACTTGCCATAGTTGCTACTCATGATTGTGATCTCGCTCAAACACCCGATAAAGAGCCCAATGTCGAGGTGCTCTTTGGCACTAGAATTTCTACTTTACACGGTGCTTGCACGCATGCCAAAAGCCCCCGAACGTTGCATCTCCCCTTTGGAGGACCTCAACCATTGTTGGTTGAGTTTATAGGCAGTAACAAGGAAAGGGTTTCAAAAGATCTCCTCTGTGATTTCAATCCAATAATGGAGTATGTGCTTGCACCCTCTGAACTAAACACCCTCCAAATGTGGCTAGCTTCAAGGTATAGAAGGTCTGCATTCCCCGACGAATTTGAGCGCCGTCTTAGGGCCCAAAAGCTCGACGATAAAATTTCCGCTGCGGTGAAAAAACATGGAGAGTTAATTACTGCTGTTTTTTTTGATGTCGACGAAGGGGGGGAGATCACACGTTCAGGGCAAGACGATGTGTACACCTTAGACATCTATCTCTTGCACCAAGATGGTTCTGCAGCCGAATTTGCCGCAGATGAGGCTAAAAATACCATTATAGACAAATTCAAAAAGCTTCACGACACTGCCGGAAAATGGCGCGACATCGAACTTAGATATATTGAGTCACTCTCGGAACATACCCTTACTTATGCCCACTTTAAATTACTTAAAAAATGGCGTTTAGACCATGTTAGCCTAAGCACTACGCCCCAACAACCAGTCACCCCCTAACCAGCATTTAGCCCCATCCGCCGTAGAATTTCCCCTCCATCTGTTAGCGACCCGCAAATCCTAAGGAAGGAACTTTCCAATAAATCGGGTTCGATGGCCCAACATGTGCCCACCACGAGTTGCATGGATGGAGCAGCGTAGGGGGGCTTTCTGTCACTCCAAATCAATATCCCCTGGCCCATGATATGTAAGGGCAACGGCGTTGGTTTCTGCACTGACAGCCGCAAACAGGTGGCCGGACCAATTCTGGATTATGGGACGGTCTAAATATCCCCGAAGCTCATGGGTCGCAGACAGTAATGCAGTGACGCCGTCAATATTACGTACCTTGAGAGGAGTGTGAGGCGGCGGCGCCACATTATAGCACCAACGCACGGCTCTTGTGACATATCTAGCTGACCAAACTTTTTTCCTTGGAGGCGAATATTCCTGCAAAAAGGTTTTCCAAAGAGGTGCGGATGCTGGCGTAGGCCAGTTGCCGTATTCCGTGAGCGCCATCACAACATCTGATTTAAGCCACTCTCCAAGTTCATAAGCAGATGAGAACCCTGCTCCCGTATCCATGACGGCTTTAATAGCTGCAAGCCGGGACGTAAACCCCGCCTGCATCAATATAGCGGCTGATGAGTTTAGGGTTCCAGTTTCTATTGCAGGCACTGCCAACCCAACTTCAAAAGAATCAATGGTCGTACCACCAATTTCATCCTGATTGGCCTGTGCCCGAACGCGGACAGCCTCCATCCCCCAAGGCAATCGGTAGATTAGGCCATTCTCGACAAAACGTAGCACCTCGGTCATGTCATCTTCACCCAAGCCAGCTATAGGTGCTCCTTCGAGCCAACGGGCCAACACCAACCGCCAGTTAGGCGGTAATGGATCAGGGATAAATGGCGGAATTGTAAAAAGCCTTTCTGCAAGGGCCGTAATCGCCAAGATGGCTTGTCTATTGTCTTCAGCCAGTATTGCACCATTTGCTTCTATCAGAAGAGCATTGGCTTCTTGCGCAATAGCATCAAGTTGCTGCCCAGTGTTCAGACCGACCCCTGACAGGAAATACCCTTTTCGTTGCTTTGCGTTTGTTGCGGTCCATATGAGCCTAGCTCGTGACTTCAAAGCCCTGTCCAGAAGCGTCTGTCTCCATTCTGGCTGGTGACGCAATCGCCGCGCCCAGAGTGATGAGCTCAGCATTTCATCCAGCTTAGCTGATACTTGGTCAATGTCGACGTCCTGATCACCCGCGAGAGAAAGTATCGCAGTATCGAGACTTGCCAAGTATTTAGACCAGTTGCGTTCCTCATGGTCACGATCAGCAGGTTGCTCGCCGTGAATCGAAGGAAAGTCCCACGTTCCAGCGTTGTTTACCACATACTCAAGAAGAACCTCGAAGGATGGCTTGCCGAGAGCACTAAATAACCGCGTCAAAAGTGTGTACACTAGGCGGAGGAGACCGCTCTCCATTGAAAGGGTCCCAGTGTCGGTTATCAATTGCTGCCATTCTCGACGCTTGGTTGCAGTATTTTCATAGAGAGGATAGAGGACTAACCCCTCGACATCGATAAAGGCCCGACCAGCACGTCCAATCACATTCCTGAACTCTGACGCTGGGATAATTTCTCTGTTCCGGTAAAGAGAATGGACAATCAGTGAGGTTGCCGCTAGATTGAGGCCCTGCGCCAGCGTAGGAGACGAAACGGTGACCTTAAGGACTCCATCACGGAGAAGACATTCCATTTCCTTTCTGAATGGGGTCGGCAGCGCACCATGATGGATAGCAACACCAAGCCGTAGGCAGATGAGGATGGGATGATCCTCTCCGAGCCATTCTTCGCCAATTGTTAAGGCAGTGTTGAGAATTTTCGGATCGCCATCAAGTACGGAGTCGAGCAAGCCGCGATTGTGTAAATCTGCAATTGCCGCAGCAAACGGCTCAACTGAAACTCGCAGAGGGCAGTATATAAGGACCGACTGTCCCTCCTCCACCAAGCGCCAAGCTGTCGCCAAAACCAGCTCTCTTTGATCTCGTGGGAAGGGGGTCTTTCGCTTCCCTTTAGGAGGCACCTTCTCTGACAAGAAAGTCGGAATAAAGGGACGTTCGCCACCGACACGTAACTCAAGGCGTGCTCGGTCACCTGTCCAGATCACTTCACCAAAACGGATGCGCGTCGGCCTCCAATCAGAAGTAACGGCACTACCGTCTTGGTCCCTGCGGAGCCAGTTCACAAAATCATCGAACTGGTCGCCGGTCGGAAGGATAGCAGACAGGCACACGATACGTCGCTGATCCGCATCAGCACGCTTCAGGAGCCGTTGTATCTGAACTTCGTAACGGACCTCCCGCTCGCCGAGCCCGATCATGTGACCCTCATCAAGAACAATGAGGCCGACATCATCAATCAGTGTTGGATCGTTACGAAGAGCAAAATCAAGCTTCTCGGGTGTAGCTACAACTATGTCACGGGATTGCAGGGCATCTTCCTCGAATCGGCTTGTGCCAATGCTTCCGTAAAGTGCCGAGATGGTTTTGCCCAACGGACCAAAAGTGCGGTGCAAGCTAGCTTCTGTTTGTGCAGATAGAGCGCGAAGAGGCGTCACAAAGACAACACGTTTATTTTCCGCGAGCGTGCGCAGGATACAAAGTTCAGCAACTCGCGTCTTTCCTGCGCTCGTGGGGAGAGACACGACGAGGTCATCACGAAAATCTACAGCTCTCTTAGCAGCCTCGATCTGTGATGGCCAGAGTTCTATTTCAGCTTTTTTCCGGCTACTTAGCAGTGCGATGAATAAATTTCGTAAGGTCTGCCACTCACCTACATTCCCTTCCAAAGGTTGGAGCGGAAGAACGGTGTGAAAGCTTGCAGACCATAGATCATCCAGAAGATGAATCGCAACCTTGTGGCACCACCACTGTGGCACGAGATTGAGATCCTGACACACTCCGAGACCATCGTTTAGCTCTGTGTGAGCCAAGCCCACAAATTGGCCATCGCCACTTTCCAGTGCCATTAGAAAAGCCCCGAGACCGCGCAAAAATTTCTGTGTAAGCGCCAGATCAACCGCGTCAAGAGATGCAGCATCGAAGTCAATCGCCTCTTCATCCGCCGAACGATTTATGGATTCTGCAAAAAGATCCACAAGGTGATCATCAGATGCAGACTCACCTAAGGACCAGTCAACGATCAGACGCTCCAGCTCGTCGAAGTCCCGGAGAATAAAGAGAGCTAAGGCCCGTTCCATGGGTGAGAGATTGGAATCGTCGAGTGAAACGGCGAGAAGGGAGAACGCTCTTGCCGAAAAGCGGCCAAGATGAAATGCGGACGCCGCAAGAAGACGATGAAACCCGCGTTCAGGATCGTCTTTATCACCTTTTGCGATAACAGCCTCGAGCGCATTTGCTGAATGTTCGAAACCGGTTCGCATCAGTGTTTCGTCGCCTCCCTCCTCGCGGAGCCGAATGGACAAGGAAAGTAATGCATACGCATAGGATTCAAGCTCATAACTTAGGGTCCGCAAAAAGTGTGGCGCCCCCTGAGGCAAAACCCCATTACGCCAGATCATAGACCGCGCCTGCCCTCTCGCGAGAAGGCTGTTGCGGAACCCCGGAGATGTCGCGGCCCGTACGGCGTTTTGAAGTTCTTCAAGATTCATAGTTAGCCACAACTTTTTCGAAAACCAACCGAATGAACTCCTGGTGCTCGACTATGCGTAAGCCGACCGCATTCTGGCGAATACGTCCGGCATACCTTTCTAGGCCCGCGTTCAGAAATGCGCCTGGGGCATTGCCACAAAAAGTAAAGAACAGGTGCTGCACCTGTTCTTCTGTGATCCCGTCCTGTAGTTGTGCGCACTCGATATGATCAGCCAATCCATCCTGCCCCATTTCGTGCAGACGATCTGAGATGAAGGTTAAAGCATGTGGTGAGGGCAAGCCATCGCAATAATCCAAGCCCAGACGCGCTTCTTGAACGACAGCCGTTGATAACTTAGCCCTACTCTTGACTTCCGTTTTAATGAACTTAATTGGTGTATCCCCTTCAGGAAAGGCGATGCCGATGACATCATCACCACGCATGGCCATTTCGCGATGATCTTTCCATCGCAATCGGTTGATAGGCGTCGTGTATTCGGTGCGCTCGTCAATATATTGCGTTGCTAATATTTCGCCCAAGTCGCCGGAACGTGCGCTCGGGGTCCGTGGCAGTTTCTCCCGCAAGTAGGCTGCAGCCTTTGGCTTACCGAGCCTATCCAGAATATGGGAGATACGTTCCGGCGAGGCGAAATGTTCTGGCACTACGGCAGCGACAAGTTCACAAGCCACCGTAAACCTATCCTCCGGCATCAAAAGAGTATTGAGGCTGTGACCATTCACGGTCTCTTCCTCAACTTCACACCATTCATCAAAACTCACCATAAAACCTTCTCCGGAACGTTGATTGTGTAAACGGCTCATTTGCAGGGTGTACCTCATAGGTCTCGCTTTAGGAGCCTAGCATCCGCTGGGGCGCCTCCGAGTGTGTCTATTAGCCACGGTGCTTCCAGCATTTCATCAGGTGGGCGTGTTGTAGTTGTCACAATATATTGGAAAAGGGGCATATTCCCCACAGCTTCGAGATCCTGCATAAAATAAAATAGCTGATGATAGATACTAAGGCCAAGGTCCGCCTCTCGCGGACTATCATGGATTAAGAATGCTGGAAGATGAGAGCGTCCCTCGATGCTCATGCATAACACTGCCAAGTCAAAGGCAATCACTTTGAGAGAGTTGATCGCTGGCGTTGTTCGTTCGCCCCCCAATTTAACTGACAGATGAAGTCCATTGCCGTCTAGTGTAGTATTTCCTTCTGCACCGGGACCTGCGACCTGGCTAATGATTGCTCCGAAAAACTGTGAAAGATTACGGAAAATATTCGCTTGAGCATTGCGGAATGCTGCGGTTAATTCACGTTTTGCAGTAACTGTTTCGGCAACCCTATCGGCTCTGACCAGGAACTGCTCTAAGTTGGCCTGCTGAGCATCTAAGCGAGAAGCGTCATCAATTAAACGCCGAGCCATATACCAGGCGTTGGCCCGGGCGTCGATAATTTTTTCGGCACCAAGCACTTGTTGGACCAGATCATCAGCTAATTGCCGCGCCTTTGGTAAGGCCTGCTTGAGGAAAGATTGCTTCTCTTTTAACTCTTGAAGACTATCGAATTCCTGCGATATCTCATTTTGAAGATTTTCTCTACGGCAACGTATATCTTCAGCATTCGGCAACTTGTGTGATAACTTGCACCCTTCAGCAAGGGCGGTATCGATCGGGACCTCACAAATCGGGCAGTGAGGGTTGTCTGCTTTATGTAAAGAGAATGAAAGACCAGGCAATTCTCCCTTCATGGACGTCAGCAGTTTCTCGATTTCAGGTATACGTGCGTCAATGCCAGCGAGTTGGTTTGCGAGATTATTCGCTTGATTTTCTGCGTCATCATGTGAGTTTCGAAGTGACCCTAGATTAAGAAGATCTGTAGGTTTGCCCACTGCGGCTACCCTTGCGAGGCCATCTTTCGCAGTGTTAAGTAAAAAATCCGCAGCTAAACGTCCTGAAGGGACCTGGTCGCGGCGCAATCCCAACTTGGAGATAAGGCGTGTTTGTGTCTTGTGCTCTTCCCATCTACGATGGCCAATATCCTGGTTAAATTCCCTCTGCTCAGTTTCCAATTGAGCAATTTCATCTCTAAGGCGGCACTCTTCGGGCGTGATCGCGCCAATAAGTGCTCGAAGAGCGTCTAGAGTTTTAGTTACTGAAAGATTGCGGGCAGGAGATCCCGACTCCGAGTCCGATGAGCGCCAATCAAGAACGTTATCGAATCGGCACTCTTGGTCTCTGGTAAGCCAGGCGAGTGCAACCTGCCAACCATTAAACGGACGATCACCAGGTATGAGGGATGCGACATTTGCAGATAAGATTCCAGATTCAACCGCTTCCAAAAATGGCTCAATGCCAGTTGGGGCCACCTTGCCGGCGACGATAGCGTCAAGGCTTCCTGTAGGGATAGCATAATGCTTTCGTTCCATCCCAATTGGACGAAAAATCGCCCAAACAGTCCCGTCGAGTACGACTTCCGCCCCGACCGCGCCTTTTGGAAAGGCATGAACAATACTGGCCCTTTGCTCTTCTGGCGCGAATCGATCTTCCCCCAAGCAGTAACGAATCAGGCGGCAGAACAGGGTCTTACCGCTGCCGTGGCCTATTGAGCGTTTGCTTGATTGCTTTGCTTGGTCTCCAGGATCTGGGGACCAAAGAATGTTTAAACCAGGACGGAGCTTAATTTCACGGAGAATCACCCCCGGCTCGCTCCATAACACGAGACGTCGTACCCAAAGGCGTGGCTCGATTTGCCCAGGTTGCGCTTTAATTTTTAGTTCTGACGGGGGCAAAAAATCAAGCTGCCTGGCCATAGACCCACCTTTGGATGTCTTGGGGAAGTTGTACAACGAGTTCGTCTGTGCTGCGCTTGCTCAAGATGCTCAAGACCATTTGAGCCCTGCCATCGGGCCAGCCCTCTGTCTCAATAACATCCAAGCCAGTTCCTGGTGCCCATGTACTGGCAGAAAGATCCTCAACAAGTAGGCCGCTGCTGCGCAGATGTTGTACTGCATTCCCCCAGGCTCGATCAGCTTTTGGAACCAAGGACGTCACCCCATTCGCAAGAGGTTCGGCCTCCTGCCCAATCAGACGTTTCCAGAGAATACTCTCCTCACCAGTGAGAGCAGAAGTGAGGAGACGAGGCTCTGCGGCAAGGAGCGCAGTGAGACGTACATAACGAGAAGGGGTTGGCCCTCCAACGGCCTTTAATACTGCAGCTAGAATGGCTCCCATCTCGACAGACTGATCGGTCAATGGCCGTGCCCAGGCTGCGTCTGGAAGTAACTCAAAGTTTGTCTGAGCAAGCAATTTGATGCCGGATTCTATTGCCGGGTGGCAACAGCGCGGATCAGCTGGTGGTGGGTCAAGGGTACTGACGAAGTGGTTGCAGGTCCGTTGGGCGTCTGCGAATGCATCGTAGAGAGCAAGGATAGTTTCCTTGGTGCGGTAACGGCCGAATTGAGCTTCGTCCTTCCGTTTGACAATGGGGAACGTTTCCATGATGTAATCGACATCATCACGGGAGACGCCATAGAGATTGAAGAATGCGGCATCCAGTTCACAGCGCAACTGAAAACGACGAGTTTCATCCCATCTGAAAGGTGGGCATTTGAAGCCGCAGTCCTTGGCAAAATCCTCCAAGTCCCAGGCTGTGTAGGAGAGTTCAAGAATGCGCAATCCGAGCCAATCTTTTATTTGGAGGTCGGGTTGCCAATAGCAATCGGAATTCAGCGTCTCCAATGGGATGAGGGGGAGCTGTGCAAGATAATGCCCGCGTAAATGCAGACCAGCGACCTTTTGGCGTGCAGCGAAGTCAAAGCAAAAGCTATTCAATATGCCGCACAAGCAGGCATTAACTCTAGCATTATGTGGGTTGCTCAGCCATGGCACCGAATCTGTGAGCGCCGCAGGAGGAAGAATTGCAGCGATTGATGTTCTCTCATTTGTACTTGATGTTACATCTTTTACTACCAAGCAATAACTTGGCACTTTGCAGCATCGATCTAAAAAGTTCTTTCGGGAGACCCAGAATAGTGGTTGTGCCATTAGCGTCGGGCTATCATGATCAGCGGCAGATAATGGCTCTGGCTGATTGCGTCTCACCCTGTTAGTCGGGTCAAACCTTATGCTGGCAGCTCGATGGTCGAAAGCACCAACCATTTTCCCTTCGTATAATGGCAGCCATTCGCCGTCATCGCCAATGAAATGGTTTCCAACCCGCAAATACTCCATTGATTCGAGTTCTTCTGCGGTCTTGTGATGGGTCATAGAAGCATTTACCATAAACATGAGAATGGACTTGATTTGCCAGCCGGTTTCACTTTCGTCAGTTAAGATGGGGCGATTCCGGTGTAGCGCAATAGAAATAGATCTATCCTTCTCACTTCTGAAGAGTGGTGCTGTACCTGTAAGCGGATTTAATTGACGAAGATCTTCTGAGGACATGAAAATATGACGACCAGGTTCTGACAGGTCTTCGACACCGTGAGCGAAAAATACAAAGTCTGTTGTCTGTGTACTAGCTTCAGGGCCAGTGACAGTAATTAGGCAGAATCTGGTGCGACGATCAATCCCTGGAAATAAGCCTGTCGAGTTCTCGAAATCGTATAAACTTGGGATTCGCCCGTTTTGATGTAGAAAGGTGAAGTGGTTCTGTGAAAAAGAATCTGAGGCGAAGCCCGATGGAATAACAAGTCCAACGCGACCCCGACGGTTAATAACTGTATGACTAATTTCTAGAATCACACGGTACAAATTTAAGCGGCCAACAGCGGATAGTGGATAACGACCGCTATCTAACATGAAATGTTTTTGGCCGTACGTTATTCGAACATACTCTTCGTATTGCAACCAGAGTAATGGGTTGTTGTCCTTAATTTTTTTAAGAATTTTAGATTTATCTTTTGCACTCTTAACGGCAAGAATTTCGGGATAAGACAAAGCAAAAAATTCGTTATCTTTAACTTCCTGCATATCCCACGGCGGATTCCCTAAGATGCAGTCAAAGCCGCCCTGCCCATCAGAACCAAAAACGGCGGGAAACTCTAGATGCCAATGGAAGAATCGATACTGTCTTGCAAGAGCCCGAATCTGCTCCTTCAAATGTGGGCTGACGCTAAAGGGATTGCGCTCGATCTTACGTAGGTGTTCCGTGGTCAGCTCGGTACCATAGTCAGTGCTGACCTTAGGCCAGACAAAAGCGGCACACCAGGCATCATGCAGCAGGCGAGCGTTGTCATATCCGCTGCTCTCAACAATCTGGCGGTAATGCTCCTCCTTCGCGATAAGCAATTCCGTGGTATCGTCCTCAAGCTCTTCCAACTTAACAATAGCGGCCGGCAGATTCCCAAGTCGCTCCCATGGCTGAGCTGTATCAAAGTTGAAGCGGGTTTGGCCGGCCCGGTCCTTCTGGTTAATCTTCTTCATCCATTTGGCGGCTTCATTACTGTCATCGGCGATTGGTTCATACGCCTTGTCCGGTATACCAGCCTTTATTACAGCCTGAGTAGCTCCAAGCAGGCTGTTACCACACTTGATGTGGTGATCGAGGAATGTTAGGGGCTTGCCAGGCTCCACAGCCTCCAACCAGAGTCCAACTTTGCAAAGTTCCACGGACATTGGATTTATGTCCACCCCGTAGATACAGTGGCCGATCACCTCGCGCAGAGTGTGATGGAGCAGCTCCGGAGACGGCTCTTCATTCCCGGCCCGCAATCGGGCTAGACGCCTCGAAATCCGTTGTGCTGCAGCAATTAGAAAATGCCCGCTGCCACAAGCCGGGTCACAAATCTTAATGCCTAACATTGATTGCTGAGGGGTAGCGCACTTTTCCACTTCATCGAGTATGGGATCAAGAGCGCTGTCCAGAAGGCAATCCACTAGACAGGCTGGCGTGTAGTAGCTGCCGGAGGTCTTGCGCTCATTGCCGGCAGCTTGGACGATACTGAAGTACGGCATCGGCTCAATTTCAATCACCGGATGCAGTTCCAGCAAGCTTTCATAAACAGAGCCAAACTCTTCCGTGGCCAACGCCCCAAAGTTGACGGGCATTCGTTGGCCATTCTGAGGGTGTGTGAAGTAGCAAAGCTTTTCCAGTGTAACAAAAAGGGATGCATTGCTTAAAATGTAGGTCGGTAGTGACCCTAGACTGGCCGGGCTGAAAAGCTGTCCACCCAAGACAGTTGTGCCCAAAACCCCTGCGCCGGACTTGTTCTCAAAGAGGTAAAAGGTCGCCAGCAGCTGTAGCCAAGCATCGTGATGTCTGGTGGTCTGCAAGCCGCGGGTGGTTGCAAGCCTCCGCAAGCGCTGCACGCTGTAATGTTGAAAGTAGATGGTGCTGTTTTTCGCTGGTGTCCCCTTTGGGAAAACCAGTCCCCGCTCTTCGATCACCATCAGAAAAAGCAACCGATAGATCAGCCGAAGCAGATGACTAAAATAGATGTCAGGAGGTATTTGTCCAGCTGCGACCTGTTGCCGCAGTTCCTGGTTCTCGGGATGCTCCAGAAAACCGGTTCCCAATGTCTGAAGCGCCTCAGTAACGGCAATCCGCAGTCCCTCGCGGATGCGAGAGCCTTGTTCGATGGTTTCTTGATGATATTGCTCCAACAAACAAGCAGCTGAGTTGTCGAGCTGAGCAGGCAGGCGGGTAAAGTGCAGCAGCCGATAAAGAATCGCAAAATCGGCAAAGAGACCATCGCAGAATATTCGATCGAGATCGAACTCAACGTAGGTGAGCTTCACCAACCGCGAGCTATCGCGGAGCAGCCGCAGCAGACGGCCATTGGTGACAATGCCGTAGAGTTGCTCATTGAGGTTAAGATATTCCTGCATCATTGCATGGGCCGACATGCGTATGGCAGCCTTCTCGGGCTTACGGTCAAGGCCGGTAGATTCTCGACAACCAATAATTTGAATCGCGGCCCCTCCCCGATTAGTTATGCGGTGGGAAATCGGGTAGAACTTGCCGTTCAGTTCAATGCTTTTGGCCTCGTATTCAAGCTGGTAGCCAAGCAGTCCCATCAGCGGCACGATCCAGAGGTTACGAGTCTCGGTGGTGGCCGGAGAATTATCCTTAAGTGTTTCCAGTTTGCGGTTGTATATCCGCCAGTAGTCCTGAGCATCTGCCCAAGCCCGCGCTATCTCGTCCTTTACCTTGGCTGTCGGCTCCATGCCGAAATCAGCTGGACGCTGCCCAGCGGCATCATCGAGCTTGTCGAGGATATCAGGTGAGAGGATTGAACCTTCGATGCGGATGGAGGGATAGTTCACGCCCCACCTCCCAATTGTCCACCATCAGGCAATAAAACGTACATACCGAGTAAATCCATTGGCAACACAGGATGCACAACCTGAAAGCGCTTACCATCCATCATGGAACTGAACCGTTCGTGGGCCTCCACCAGTTTTTGCGACTGTTGTTCGGCTACTGCATCGAACTCCGAAGTAAAACTCTGGAGCAGTTTCAGCTCGTTATCGAGGAAGCTCATCCTCGCCGGAGCAGATAGGTCAGAGCTCGCCCGAGCTGAAGATAGGAGCTCACGAGCCTGGTCATGGTTGAGATGTTCCTTCTGTTGCGGAGTGCCACGCCATCCCCAGAGGATCATTTCCTCTGCCACCACCTGCTGGGCTCCCTTGCGGTCCTCAATAACATTGCGACAACGTAACAGCAGGATCGTGGTTTTCAGATTAACGTTCCGAGTACGTATGACGGCAGTGCGAGCGGCACGCTTACCAACTCGGCTGACTGTATTAGCCATAACAAGCTGGCAAAGTTGCTCAACAAAGCGATGATTGCGGCCGAGGTAGTAAAAGTCTTCGGGAGTAGGCGACGTGAAGCAGACAGAGATCATCTCGTCTTGTGACAAGATTCCCCGTAATTGATCTGGAAGGTTGGCGGTTGCAATGCGGAAACCCTTGCCATCTTTAATCACCTGAATGCCAAAGAGATTATTCAAGGCAGCAGTAACGAAATCCTCCACTGCACGGGGATCTCCAATAGCCTCATCCACCTCTTTCAAGTCAGCCTCAATCTCCTGTGCCTTGATGGCGTGCTGAGCAAAGATACTGCGGGATGCCTTTTCACGTTCAGCCGCTTCATCTACTTTGCGGGTAACGTTTATTTTGGCCTCCTTCGCCTCATTGAACTGGCCGAAATCAAAGGCCATCTGATTACGGTCTCGGTGCTGAGTGATTTTTCGGTCGGGGTTGATAAGAAGCGCCTGAGTGATTGTGTCAATGATGCTTTGTGAATCTGCAGGAAAGGGGACATTGATGCCGGTGGAGCGCTTGATTTCGCGCACCTTGCGTAGAAGAACGTCAAGTACGATGCCGTCGATCGGGTTATCGGCGCCAAAAAGAAGGCACGCCTTCACCTCTGGAGCAACCTGACCGAACCTGTCCACCCTTCCTTCCCGCTGTTCGAGTCGGTTTGGGTTCCAAGGCAGATCATAGTGAAGGACGGCGGTGAATTGGTCTTGCAGGTTGATGCCTTCGCTCAAGCAATCGGTAGCCACCAGCACGCGCAGCTTCGACTTGCCCATTTCCTCAATCTTCTGTTTTCTCAGATCATCCGGCAGTTCACTAGTGATGACCTGTATGTCGAGCTTCGGAAACTTCTTCTTCAACGCTGGGGCTAGCATCTCACCGACATAGTTGGCCGTGGCGATGTAGCGGCAGAAGATGACAGGGTTGAAACCATTTTCCAGCCATTGCTGAAGGAGGGCTTCAGCAGTTGAAAGTTTCTTGTCATCCTTTATTCCTGACAACCCTGTTAGCTGCTGGGAGAAGGCCCGCAGCTTCTGACGCTGGGTGACGCTCCAGTCGGTCTGCTCGATCAACTGAGTGGGAGTATAGTCCCCCTCGAAGCCAAACTCGGTGTCCCTCACTGGGTTTTCATCTAGTGACTCAGAACTCCAGGTTGTTTCGTCAGCAACGGCCTTAGCGAGGCCGGAGAGCCTGGTGTTTAGCATCTCGACACCTGCGGCGGGGCTGGACATAACCCCACGCAACAAGGCCAACGCAGTCCAGTATTGAACCTTGTGACTACCCGGCTTGGCTGGATCGGCTGAAATTAGTTGCCTGGCGAATTCAAGTATCTCTTCGAAAAAATTCCGATAGCCCAACGAAAGTGAGTAGTCGGCCTCAAAAGCATCCCGGGTCGGAAATGGTGTATCCTCGCCCATCCACTTTTCGACGTCACCCCGCTTGCGCTGGACAAAATGACAGGCTAGATCGCGGCGCTGGTTCTGACTGGAGGTCGGCAGATCCAGATTTTCAAATTCCGGTTTTAAGAGACCGAGTAGCGAGTGAAACTCCTCAGGTTTGCCCGAGTGCGGGGTTGCCGTTAGGAGAATCATCTGCTGGTTGGCTTTCTTGGCCAGACGACTGATCAGGTGGTAACGCTGTTGCTGGCTGTTCGAAGCTCCGGCCGGCCGAGCACAGGTATGAGCCTCATCGATAATGACCAACTCTGGACACTGCTCAACAAAAACGCCACGGCGGTTATCCGACTTGATAAAGTCGATGCTGATGACCTGATAAGGATAGTAGTCATAGACGCTTGTATCACCCTGAATCTGACGGTCGAGACGAGCCTGTGTGTTGGAGCGGATTATGACTGCTTCCAGGTCGAGCTTGTCCCGGATCTCGTTCTGCCACTGTTCGCAGAGATGTGGCAGACAGATGACTGCGAAGCGCTGGATCTTGCGGCGTTCAAGCAGCTCCTTAGCGATGAGAAGCGCCTCAATGGTCTTGCCTACACCGACGTCATCGGCAACCAACAGCCGCACCGACTCCTGGCGTAGTGCCATGATGAGTGGCACCATCTGGTAGGAGCGCGGCCGGAAGGAGAGCTTAGCAAGAGAGCGAAACGGACCAGCACCGTTACGAAAGGCTAGGCGGGCTGAATCATAGAGTAGCCTGGCAGTACTGATGTCACCAAGATCTTCCTTGGACGGCGGCTGAAATGTTGTTTCCCGCGGTTTGTCCGCCTGTATGTTCAGCGGAAGATAAATGCCGGCGATCTCATCGTCTGATCCACCAAGGGGCTTAACAACAAGAAGATCAGGATCATTGGAAGGAAGCACGATCCAATCGCGGCCTCGCAGCGAAACCAACTTGCCTGGTTGATAGACTGTATTCATCGCACCTTCCTAAACACATCGGGACGTTCGGCAACCTTCTCGGCCAGGTTATCCCGGTAGTGGAAAACCCAAACTTCATCTCCCATGGCCATTATCGCTTGCCGTTTTTCATAATCCACTTCCTGGACGACTAGCTCATCATGAGGGGTGCCATCGCAGAACACCCAAATGCGTGGCTCGTAGTAAAAGTCTGGCTGGACATAGAGCCCTTCGACCCTCTTCTGGGCTGCATCGGGAAGGCGGAGCCCATTTTTGTAAAGGTAATCAATGAACTTCCGCTCCGTTGATGAGTTGGGATCGATCCCGCGGAGAAGGGTCTCGTAGTGATCATCATAGCTTCTGAAATTCTGGTTGGCCTGGAGCTCGACAGTACAGATCCGCAGCTTCTCCAGAGCATCCTTAATCAAATGACGATCAATGATCTTGTGGTCCCTCTGATTGTAATAGCTAAGCAGATCGTCGTAGGAGGCCGGCCCCTTGTATTCAGGGTCATCATAACGGCAGATGGTGATGGCCTGTTCGACCACGTTACGGAAGGTGTAAACATTCTCTACGAACTGCGAGAGGATGCCAAGGCTTCCCTCGGCTGCCTCGTAGAGCAGGATATTCGGTGACTCTGGGTCGCCGACAGTTACCACACCTATCTCGCTTGGCTCCACTTGAAAGACTGTCTCAATAGCACGTTTCAATGCGTGCTGGAGGGTGATCACCCCATCAGGCTGCAGTCCCAGAGGCTGAATAGGTTCAATGTAGAGAGCATCGGCTAAGTTCGAGGTCCAGAGTTTTACGCGGCGAAATGGCTCGGTGATGTTGCTGTCAGGTTCCGGGGGCGAACTACGCCAGTCGCCGGAGACCATGCCGATTGGGAAACCCTCAGCCTCCTGCGCCCTCCATTTAACATTGACGTGGACTAGCCGTGCAGCCGGGATGTATCGGACATTGAGGAACTGATTTTCACTTGAGCGAACCACTGCTTTGCGTACCCTTTCAAAGTGTCCGCCATCAACTGAGAAATAAGTTCGCACCTCGAATCCTTTAGAGACACGTTCCTCCTCTTCGCAGGATATTCTATCAATTTCTTCCGCCCTGGATTCAGCCATCTCCAAGAGGTCGTGTAGATGCTCCTTGTTGGCGTTGTCCCCAAGGGAGAGGCCTGAGAACGGGCAGAACTCAAGATCTTTCTGGTCAGCAGGCAAAAAGTAACCAGCTTTGCTGCTTATTTTTGCCTCGGTGAGAGATGATTCTGCATCTTGAATCACCAATTGGCAAACCCGGAACTTGCGGCCGTTGTGGTAAATAATGTTCTGAGGGCCAAACTCACGTAAGGCAATGGAGCGTGGTCGGGAAACAAATTCGCCTTGGGAGTCCCCTGTGGGCAAAAAGACTCGTAGAGGAAGCCTGGTAAAGTTGTACCCCGGGAGGAATCCCTCCGATGCCAGGTAGCGGTAAGGGTAGAATTCCGATAGTTCGGACGACCTCCCTGCCAGGTCATTTCGTAATAGGTCTAATTGCCGGGTTGCCTGGTCCTGATGGCGCTTGTACTTGCGGTACTCATCGCTGCCGAGACTCAATGTGCCGCTCTCGATCTTTTGCGTTGCCCTGGTCAAAATAATACGGGCCGAACGGTAGAGACGCCGCCAGCGGTTCAGAGAATCATCGAGATTGTCTACGATATTCGATAGATTCTGTTCGATCCACTGCTCCGAGTACCATGTTGAGGCTTTTACGGTTAGATCAGCATCGAAATCACGAATGACTCGCTTGAAATTGCCTTTCAGACGATCGAACAGGGACGGGGAGATGGCAAGCCCGGCTTTGACACTAGCTGAGAGTGGCATCGTGTCGTTATCATCGGTCACGAGATTCATGATCGATGGCTTGGCTCCGACACCGTCATTGATTCCAGGGATGCCGATCTCCGAAGCCACAAGAGCATTAAGGTGTGCCAGTAGCAGTTCCCGGTTGCAAAGATCGAGGCGTGGTGCCATGACCGTACCTGCAACAAGCTCCCGTTGTTCCTTGAAATAGTGGCGATCGTGAGGAGCATAGCTGGAGCAGTAGGTGAAAATCAGTGCCCCCTGTCCGCTTCGACCAGCACGTCCTGAACGTTGGGCGTAGTTTGCCGCGTTGGGCGGAGCATTGCGCATATGGACAACGCTAAGGGAGCCGATGTCCACCCCGAGCTCCATAGTGGGGGAACAGAAAAGCGCACTAACTGATTGGGAACGAATCTTTGTTTCATCCATTCGTGTCCGGGCTTCGTCCATATACCATTCCGCCCGGAAGCGATCCTCGCGATCAAGGCGGGTATCGGTATTCAACTGGCCGGTGTGGTCCTCACCGCGGAAGCGTTTCATGGTGGAGAAATCCCGGAGGTAAAGGGTCTGAAAGAACTCATTAGGTTCTGGAGCCAATTCTTTATAAGAGCGTCGCTTGATGACATCCGCCTTAACGGTGGCTCCATCGCCGACCTTCCAGATCACACTTTCCAATCTTAGCCGGTAAATCTTTACATCTGCATTCTGCTCGCTTCGGGCTGGAAAAGATTTCAGAAAATCCGCTTGTTCGAGCATGTCCATTGTCTGAAGAATGAACTCGCGATAACTATCCTTCTTTAGATCGATTTCAATGCCGCGCATCTTGACGTATTGCTTGATGTACTTGCCTAAGGAACTGGCGGGTCCCATACTTTTGGTGTAGAGACGGGCATTCCTGTTTAGCGGTTCGTAACGAATGTAATAAGGCTCCCGTAGCTTTTCATTTCGGTCTAAGGTCCAAGGCTGCTTTAGCAATTCACGAAAATGTCGTTCATACTCCTGAATACGGGACTGTGTTAGGAAGTTTTCGCTGTGGATGGCGTACTCGAGGCGGTAGAAATCCAGAATCGTGCTGATTAACTCTTTCCGGTCGGACGCAGATAACATCCCGAAAAGCGGCGATGCCGCCCAGAATTCTTCAGAAGCAGCTATTTCATCCATGTCCTTATATTCGATCGCCAGTAACGCGCACTGCTCCAGGTTTGGAAGCACCACCCGCCAACTGCGTCGGAGGTCGGCAACGGAACGGTAGAAAAGAAAGTCTTGTAGGGCCTGTTCGTATTTGCGGCGGATCGGAGCCAGGAGGGACTCCTGGTTCATATTTGCAAACTCGAGAAAGGGGAGCCTTAGTGCTTTGAAAACTGCCTCACCTATGGTGGCAAAGGTGAGCGCACCAGTATCTGCCAACTTAAGCGCTTTGTGAATCCCGGCACGTAAGCGGACCACTTGGACGAAATCGTTAAAGTGGCCAGCCTGCAGTGCTGCATCCTGCCGGTTGTCAGTAAAGCTAAGGAGCTTTTGGTCTTTGACGCTATAACCGGCATCATTCAAGCGATTGAGGATAGAAAATGCCGTGATGGTGGTTGATGTGCTTCGGCCTTCGCTACCGAGTTTCGTCAGCTTGGTTCCTTCGTTGGTTTTGGTATCGAAGAATACGCCAGCCGTCGGATCAAATAGGAGCGGAGCTTTCATAAACCAGCCCCACCACTTATTTTCTCTAATTTCTGAGCAGTTGCCGAACTCGTCAAACCAGAGCTTTATAGGAAAAAACTGCTTCTTCTTGGAATCTGGAACCACACCTGATTTTGTGACGCGAAACCAGGATTCTGGCAGCATTTCGGCATCTTCGTCTAAGTCCCAGAGATCGTCGCCAACAAAGAGGTAGCCGTCGTTGGTTTCCTCGTCCTCAGTTGTTTCGCGAAATTCCCTGGGTTCCAGGCGGTCTCCGACTCTAGATACGCATAAGTATGGGTGACCACTAGACCGGCTAAAGACGTTGGGAAAGATCGGCTTTTTGTCTGCTTCATCCTCTTTGTACATCCCCGGTTCAAGTGTTATGAAGCGGTGGATATCTTGGTCGAGGGTTGTGTAGACCGAACCTGTCTGCGATATGAATTGGTGCAGTTTGAAGGGTAACAAGGTGTAGCGCTCACCTGACTGTTGCAGACGGACATTGGCGACACATATCCATTGGAGGAGTTCCTGAAGAAACGGCAGGCAGGCATCCTCTGTAATTCCGGAGTCAGCAGCGAGGTCTTTTGCGACCTCGACCAATTGCCTTGGCTTGCCCCTGACGAGAATGCCTTCACGAACGGCAAGTGCGACTTTATTCTCCAACCAGATGGCAATGGGATGGATTTTAAGTTGCTCGATATCGTTGTCCTGATGGACTCCTACCAAGATGGACGTAGCCAGCATCTCTTGAGGGGGAATTGAGCCGTCGGAGGAGAGGGAACGTGTTAGTTTTTCGTTCACTACCTGCTCTGGAGCAAAGGTTCGTCCGAACAGTTTGGTTGCAACCTTTGCGACCTCAGACCGCTGGTCAGCAAGATTGCCGGCAGCATCCGAAACCATGGTGGCGGACGTGCCGATGTTTATGACAGGTTGGGCGCAGTTCGAGCGGATGCGCCGAATTAGCATGGCCACGTCCGCTCCTTGGCGGCCGCGGTAAGTGTGAAGCTCATCGAAGACAAGGAAACGGAGATTCTCGTAAATCCCATCCCTAATGGAGCGCTCACGAACCCGAGTCAGTAGAAGTTCGAGCATCATGTAGTTGGTGAGCAGAATCTGGGGTGGATTCTCCCGCATTTTGGCACGGGCATCTTCCCCCTCCTGACCAGTGTACTGGCCGAAAGTTATCGGGAACTCCTTGCCAGTGGATTCCTTATAGTTGTTTTTGTAGCGGGTAAACTCTTCAAATTGGGAGTTGATGAGCGCGTTCATCGGATAGACCACGACCGCGGTAACACCTTTGGCTCCAGGGTTGGAGAGCAGGTGGTGGAAGATGGACCCGATGTAAGTGAGTGACTTGCCAGATCCGGTGCCTGATGTGACTATGAAATCCTTCCCGGCGGTGCCGAGGCGGATTGCTTCGACCTGGTGATGGTAAAGCTTGTACCCCTTGAAGATGTCGCGGATGTCCGCGTGCAGCGTGCCTGTTGTAACTAGTGTGTCAAGGCTGCCGAACATTTCAAATGATGGATTAAACTGGAGAAGAGGTGCAGGCCAGAGCTTACCCTTGCTTAGCGCTTGATCTACAACTTGATGTATCTCAGGGTCAGCGATTGAAATAAAGCTGCGGATATAGGAAGCGTAGTCCCCGATTATATCGGCATGGGTCTGGAAGACATTCATTTGCAGCTCCTTCCACCTAGGATGACCGGCAGTAACGCTGGGATCGGCAGATACAACGTTAAGATTAGAGACCGCAAAACATACACTTAATTGAAACAAAAATCAAAGAAATAGGGGCAACTTGGACGATTGTATGCTGGAACGCTCAGGATGCGGCGAACTGGCGGCCGCCAGTGTGGTCTCGACCTAACCTCTTGCAACCGAAGGAAATAGTCCCTAAGCACCGAATGGGTTCTTTCTACAGAAAAAGGTTTCTGCTCCACGACATCAAGGTAGTACTCGGCGTTAGACGACCTTGACATAAATGCACATTATGGGACCAATAGTTCTTGCTCTGCCGTCTGCTCCTTCCTCAGTTCGTCCTCATCTGTGCTCCAGTCGCACGTTGCCCGAGACTCATGGCGTCAAAGGAATGGCCACCGGTTCATGGCTTTCCATAGGTTCTGCTCCCCGGGATCAAGACAGTGCTCGATGGTGGTAGACGGCTTTGACATGATGCAGTCACGAAACAATTGTTCCTGCTCGGTGGTCTATATTGGACTAAAAACACAATACCGTATATACCAACGCAAAGCTATTGAAGCAGCAACGAGAAAAGCACATAAAACCTGTAATGACAGGCATAAAATATGTTGCTAAATTATAAACAAAATACCGTGAATAGTATCCTGTCAAAATTAAGAGTTGTAGGTTCAGAAAAATTTTCTTGCATATGCAAAGAATGAATGTATAAATTAGGCAAACCTGGCTGTGGAAGCTCTTTGCATAAGCATAGAGAGATGTTCAGGGTATCTAAGGACAAAAGTGATGTTCAAGGTGTAGTTGCAAGGACTCAACATGAGAGTCACCGGGTTTTGTTCCGACATAGGTTCATTTGACCATGCTGTAATTACTAATTCCCAGATACAGGTCTGATTCTAATCAATAGGAAGTTCAAAATGCCTAAAAGACCCCGCATGTCTGATGCCTCAAAACTGAAACAAGGCCGCGGTTTGGGCAAGGGGGAAGATTATAAGCCGTTTCTAACCGTTAGAGACGTGCCCTCAAAAGGTTTGCGCAGCCGAGAGAAAGGCTTAAAGACACAACGGGTCCATCATTTGCTCGCAAATACGGAGGATAAGTGCTTCTTCGTTTTCGATTGGTCGGAAGGAGTCGTAGACATCAGGGAGCAATTTCCACTGCCGCTCTCAGAAACAATAGAGATTGCTAAGAGGCTTGGGATAATACACCCGGTTGTGCCTTTTACGACGGATCTTGCTGTCATGACTACAGATTTTGTTCTTGACGTGATAGTCGATGGAAAGACGGTCACAGTTGCACGGAGTGTGAAATTGGAAAAAGAACTTAACGATCTTAGAGTGATTGAAAAACAGGAGATTGAAAGAACCTACTGGCGGGAACAAGGGGTCGACTTTGCACTCATTATTACTGATAGAGACTTTCCTGAGAATCTATATAAAAATGTGATTTGGATACATAAGGCTTTAGATCCTGAGGAAATCCCAGGCAGCCTAACTGACGAGCTTATTGACCAGGCCGAAAAATTTCTCTTTGAAAAGATATCATCAAATACTAATAAACCACTTTCACATATAGCACTAGCGGCAGATAAACAATTGGGATTCCAGCTTAGTACATGTTTGTGGATCGTTAAACATTTAATTGCCACAAGAAGATGGAACGTAGATATGTATAAAGAGATTGAACCCACCATGCCACTAGCCATACTGCAAGTAACGTCTGCGCAAATGGAGGTAAAGAATGTCTGAAATTTTCAAAGGGGATATAATCGAATGGCTGCCAAGTTTGGCTTATGAAATGGAGTGCAAAACGCCAGAACCGGTGCTTGCCAACTATGAATCGCTTGTAGAACGAATTTTGTATATCAGAAGTGACATAGTATTTGTGATCGAACTCACCGTAAAACTGAATGTTGAAAAAAAAGTTCTTCCATATGAAAGAACTAAAATGGAGATATTGAGGGCATTGGACGGTGGCTTCGCAATCCGCCGAACGGTCGACCCTTACTCCAATTATGCAAACCCAGACAAGAAATATATAGAAAAGTACAAGGATGTTCGTGATAAAACTTGGGACGTAATTCGTAAAATTGTAAACAAAGAACCTGACATTTATATACCAAAGCTAAGAGGTCCACTTATTAAGGAGGCCGTAGACGAACATAAAGTGTATAAACGTGTGGTCTATAAGTACCTCTCGCGCTGGTGGGTTGGAGGAATGAGTATAAATACTCTTCTTCCGTCTTTTGACAAATGCGGTGGCCCTGGAAATGACAGAATAATTCCAATCTCACCCACTGCCGAACTGGACCCTTTAGGTAATAAAAAAAAAATGTGAAACGGGGTAGACCTAGCATCTTACAAAACCAAAATCCAGAATGGTCAGGCGTCAATGTTGATGAAAATATTAAAAAAACATTTAAGACGGCCATTAGCCTTTTCTACGACAAAAGAGAAGCAAAGCCTTTGCGACTTGCCTACAAGGAAATGATCGCAAAACTGTTCAACGTTGGGGAAAAAATGGATAGGGGTACTGTAGTAGCAGTAATTCCCCCAATTTATACTATACCCAGTTTTGATCAGTTTAAATATTGGCACGAAAAACTGCAGGATTTTGATAAATCAGTAAGAAAGCGATTGGGTAAGAAGTATGATTTAACCGCTAGGGCAATACTTGGCGACTCAACATTTATGGCTCAGGGGCCTGGGTCGTTATATATGATTGATGCAACAATTGCTGACATTTACCTAGTGAGCTCTCTAAATCCGCATAGAATCATTGGTAGGCCTGTCCTTTATTGGGTCAAAGATGTGTTGACCCGTATGATTGTGGGCCTGTATGTGGGGCTGGAAGGGCCCAGTTGGACTAGTGCACAGATGGCCATTGTGAATACCACGAGCGATAAAGTCGCTTATTGCGCAGAGTTTGGAATAGCAATAACGAAGGAAGAATGGCCCGTCGAAAATCTTTGCGAAAAATTTGTTGCAGATGGGGGAGAACTTCTCTCCATTAATTCGGATGCTTTGATTCAAAAACTCGGAATCTCAGTTTCAAATTGTGCACCCTACCGCGGGGACCTGAAGGCCATCGTGGAAAGGGAGTTTGGTATTTCAAATGAAAAGGTAACAAAATGGATACCTGGTGCTGTTCACAATCGTGAACCTGGCGAAAAAGATCACCGCCTTGACGCTAAGTTAAATATTACCCAGTTTACCAGGCTTATGATAGGGCATGTGATTGAACACAACTTATCTAATCGTCTGAAAGACTATAAACTTGACTGGGACATGATTGCTGATGATCTAGAACCAATCCCTATTGAAATTTGGAACTGGGGTAAGGTGAACAGATCAGGTCAATTGCGTGCCAAAACACCCGACGTAGTCAAACTGGCATTGATGCCGACTGCCGAGGCTACGGTTACAAGGGAAGGGATTTTATTCAATAAAATGTATTACAGTTGCGATTTGGCAATTCAGGAACAGTGGTTCGTGAAGGCTCGAAACAAAAAATCGTGGAGAATCGAGGTGAGTTACGATACTCGCCAACCGCGCATTATTTACCTTGTATTAAACCATGAAACTGTCGTTCCTTGTTACCGTATGTCGTTTGAGGACAGACGCTTTCGGGACGCTACCCTTGAGGAGATAGAGGACTTTTTTGCGCTCCAGAATGTAAAGGATAAACTGCACGAAACTGCACGGGTGCAAAGTGCAGCCCGGTCGATCGCCAAAAGGGAAGCAGAGGTTGCCGAAGCGGTGGCGAGGCAAAAGGCCGAGCCCAAACCCGATGAAAGTAACGCAAAGCGTGTCAGGGATATCCCTGAAAATCGCAAAGAAGAAAAAAAGCGGCTTGCCGAAAAGGAAGCTTTTGATTTGACCAAAGGCAGGAAACGAGATGGATCGGCGAACGTACTCCCGTTTGCCCCCACTGCAAGTGAAACAAACGTAGAGTCGGAAGTACATACTGCTGCCGGGGTAAAGAAAAATCTTCTTAATAAGCTCAAAAGCAATAAAGGTGAAAATAATGGGTGACAACAGTAACTCTAGCACAGCATTTTTCACCGGCAATGTTATTAAAGCAAAGTATTATGAGCAAGACAACCCTGCAAATCAGGGGAACCCTTACTTAGAGGCACTTCCTCTCCAGATTAGTGATGTCAAAATTGGCAGCCTCATAGAACGGCCTCTTGCATATGGTCCTGATATACGCCTAAAACCAGCGCTTGACAGACTGGAATATGTCAAAGACATCAATAATTGCATAGTTCCATTGCCGGATCATATAATGGTGTTTCGAAAGATATGCGTATTCCGGGCGATTGCGACCGGCATTCCGATCTGATCGCGACCGCGATTCCGGCGTGATTGCGACCGGCATTCCGGTGGGATTGCGACCGCTATT
>Ga0209317_1001059_pt1 | contig 26794 bp, 25 predicted proteins | sample RifGroB2_FD_183994 | JGI IMG/M metagenome (GOLD analysis project Ga0209317, IMG submission 183994) | Soil microbial communities from Rifle, Colorado, USA - Groundwater B2 (SPAdes) (version 2) | ecosystem: Environmental > Terrestrial > Soil > Unclassified | place: Rifle, Colorado | collected...
CCTCTATGATAGTGATGCTCTTCTGCGGCGGTATGGCTGTTTTTGATGCGATATGCCATACCTTTACGACCGTATCTACTGGGGGGTTCTCTATAAAAAATACAAGCACTGCATACTATAACAGCCTGTATGTGGAAATTGTAACCGCAGCCTTTATGTTTCTTTGCGGATGCAACTTCGCACTTTACTATAAGTGCTTTCAGAAGGAATTTAGAAAAGTCCTTAAAAATTCAGAACTTCGTTTTTTTGCTGGTCTCATTTTAACAGCGACTGTATTTATTGCACTAGTACTGTACTTTAGCCAAGCCGGGTATTTTAGTAACGCGACAAAGGATACCTACTATTATAACCTGGGGAATTCTTTCCGTTATGCCTTTTTTCAGGTAATAACCGTATGCACCGGAAGCGGTCATGTCTCTGCTGACTTTGATTTGTGGCCAAATGTATGCCGGTTTTTATTGGTTCTGTTAATGTTTATTGGTGCATGCGCTGGTTCCACAGGCGGTGGAATAAAATGTGTCAGAATATTGTTGTTGCTGAAATCAAGTATGCGGGAGTTAGTTCGCGTATTGAGACCGCGAATGGTAAAGCACGTTAAAATCAATGGTGAATCCATAAGTGAAGAAATTATTACAGAAAGTTCTGTATTCTTCGTTGTGTATTTGGGGTTCTTTGGTATTTGCTCTCTTGCTTTAATGGCCATGAACATAGACATTATTAGCGCCTTTTCTGCTGTAGCTACCTGTATGGCAAACTGTGGACCGGGATTAGCAAAGGTTGGTCCTATGGCTAATTTTAGTGATATGACATATGCCGGTAAGTGGATATTAAGCTTCTGTATGCTTTTGGGGAGGCTGGAAATTTACAGTTTAATACTTCTCTTTTTGCCAATCACATGGAAACGTTAGAATTCTATTGACTCATAAAAAGTGAGATGATATACTTTTATTTCTTATGGGCGATTAGCTCAATTGGCTAGAGCACTTGCCTTACAAGCAAGGGGTCATAGGTTCGAGTCCTATATCGCCCACCATTGTCTGTAAACAAGAGTGAAAATAATTAAATTCAGGGGCCGTAGCTCAATTGGTTAGAGTACCAGACTGTCGATCTGGATGTTGCGGGTTCGATTCCCGTCGGCCTCGTTTTTTCTTATTGCAATCATCAGACTCACAAAACAGTTTTTGCTTCTGGTAATAGCCTGGTGATGGTTTCACCTTTTAACGACAGATTTTTCATATCAAATTTTAACTTTTCTATATCCACGTGTACATACCTTTCCGTCATCTTTGGATTACTATAACCAAGTAATCTTGACACACTACCGGTTCTCTGTCTGAAATGCTGAAAAGAGGTTATGACAAATGTCTTTGCTAAATAATCTCAAAGGCTTGTATAAAGGCTGGGACGGGGAGTTAACTGTTAAACTTATGCAATGGTGGTACCTTGACAAAAAAACCTACCATGTATTTAACAATGTCACCCTTCCGATGTTTGACGGAGGAACTACCCAAATTGATCACATTATCGTTTCTGTCTACGGCGTCTTTGTCGTCGAAACAAAAAATATCAAAGAAAATAAATCTCAAACCAAACCTCTTTGAAAAGGAAAACAACTTATGTTAACAGCTTATATCAACGCCGCTATGAAAAAAGCAATTTATGAAATTCTACCTGATAACGAAGGCTATTTCGGAAAAATCGAAGGACTCCAGGGTATATGGGCAAACGCAGAAACCCTGGAAGCTTGCCGAGAGGAACTTAAAGAAGTCTTGGAAGAATGGATCCTCTTAGGTATTAAAATGGGACATACCATTCCAATAATCGACGGGATTGATTTAAACGTTAAGGAAATAGTCTAATGCCAAAATTCGGTCCCGTTAAGCGCAAAGACTTGATCCGCTATTTGCGACAACTTAACTTCACCGGCCCTTTCTCCGGCGGGAAACATCAATTTATGGTTAAAGAAAATTTAAAAGTGAGAATCCCTAACCCTCATAAAAGCGATATAGACAAAAACCTCCTCAACGAAATTCTTAAAGAAATTGGAATTGATAAAACAAAATGGGAAGAACTTTAAAACACTTAGCGTTTTTACCCTCTCAAAAAACCGTCTCCAGAATCAAAAAAAGGATAGCGTCTTGAATAATGATTGTCCCTTATTTTGGATAAATCCTGAAAACAGCAAAACTTTTTTCTCCCACAGTAGATTACTATTTGAAAAGGAAGAAAGAGGGACGGAGAGAGTCCATACCCGTAGTGAATTATAACAAGATAAACCTGGAAATTGCAGTTTAAGAACAATAAGTGAACAGGCATCGGACAAACCATTTCATGACCATTCTAGGAGGCAACTCAGTAATACCTGATTGCCGATCCATCTCGTTTAATTGTTTTTGGTAGTGAACGAACCGCAGAGCTATAGTTCTTACTGTTTGCTGAACGATGAATGCGACCATTAGGAGAAAAACAGTGCCTATAAGATACATAGTGTCTGAACGAAAACGCCCTTTTTTTGAAAAGCATTGGGGTAGTTTTGCGCTTACAAAAATCTTTTCTTACCATTTGGCGTTAGACTCTTGCCAGAGGTAAGGTTCTTTTACTCATCCCCATTTACATGAGGACATGTTTTCCTTGTTTTTCCTTCATTTTGAACTCGTCTGGGCATACGATCCCCCTGTCATGCTGTTTTTTCCAGTTCTTTATGCTGCCTTTCGCAATTTCTCTCGCTGCTTTCGTGCCTTCTTCTGAAGCACGTTTCCCAGCTTGTGTAAATTCGCAGCCACTACTCCCAGAGCACAATACCTCTTAAATGCTTTCAACCCTTTGTCCAGGCATCTATCCAAGCCGTGATGTTCCAAACGATTGATGTCCGATTCTACTGCCGAGTGCTTATGTCTGAGCTTCTTAAAAGTCTTACTCGACTCCTCTGCCTCTTCCGCCTGGTTCTTCCTGCCCTTCTTGGGCATGATTACCTCGGATATATAGAGATTCAGCAATTCTTTGTTCTCTCGCTTGTAAAAGCCTTTATCAAAACTTATGCTCTCTATCGCGTCTTCTCCAAATCGATTCAATAACCTCTCTGCCAAGGGAATTGACAACGATACATCCGCCTGTCTCTCAATAACCTGATGGTCTACGATAAAACCCCATTGATCGCTTGCCACCAGTATGTTATGTCCCAATTCTACCCTCTTGTTTGACTTGCCCTTGTACAGCCATTCCGTATGCGGCTCAAATAACGAATATACCTTCTCTCCCACCGGTATCTGCTCACCCCTTATCACCCTTCTCTCCACAAGGTCTCTGTGTTTGTTCAACATCCCGTGAAAATACTCCATTGACTCTATTTTCACGGCATACACCTCTACCTGGTTGATTGATAGCACCCGTTCATAGATTGCCAACATACTTGCCTCTATCTTTTCACTCAAACCCCTCGCTAATCCAAGATACCTCTTCACCCGATCTTTCGCTGCCTCCTCCTTATTTCTTCCCCCTCCAAATAACGCCTTTGTGCTGATCCTCATCATCTTCTTTAACTCTCTCCTCCAATATTTGCCCTTGCGCCAACCCTTCCCCTCCAAAAGCCCTTCTCGTATTGCTTCCTCTATCACGTCCAAACCCTTGCGTGCCGCATCCCACAACAAATTCAAGTCTGTTGGAAAGTGTACATTGCTCTCTAATACATACGTATCCGCCTTAATACGCAGTCCTTCGTCTTTTTTTTTAACCAACTTATGCCCCGCTCTTACCACCACCTCATTAATCTTATTGATGGTCTCCTCATCCAACAAGCTTACATTGTCCTTGATACTCTGCATCGAATATCTCTTGCCCTCTCCAAATGCCGTCTCTACCCCCAGTATCTGCCTGATAAGTTTATGATGATTTGCAAAATCCTCCAGCCTGTCGTAATTGGCATCCAGTCCCAACCTCACTGCCGATAATACCAGGATATGCCACAAATCCATCCCGTATCTCCCCGTCTTTTTCTTCCCCTTCTGCACCCTCTCCTCTAATATCCTGAACACCTCCTCGTTCAACTCCGGTATGACATAGATATATTGCAATGCCCTCAATATCGGCGGTAACTCATCTCGACTCTTTATGGGTAATTGTACTTCTGAAATGGGTATGATGCCAAGCTTGTGTTGCTGCTCAAATCTCTTTCTCATCTTCTATCGAATGTCCTTTGTCTTTTTGTTAACGTATCGAATATTCGCCCTTTTTCCCGCCTCGCTGATCGAGAAACCCTCATTTTCCGACACAAGTTTACCTCTCCTGCTTCAAATATTCAATACTTTTATCCGATTCTTTCCGCCTTCTTCTCCTTGTATTATCTGCCTTCGGCTGGTTTTCGTTCAAACACTAAATAAGTAAAAAAGGTTTTTAATACAGGGAAGCGCACGCCTCCCATTTAAATATTTTTCTTTTGCGTGCACACTGCCCACTTAGACTCATAATTCGAAATAAATTATAATAAAGCAACTTCGGGTTTAATAAGCCTTGATTTCGGCGGTTTTAAACCCTTTACTTTGACATACACAACTTTCTGTCCGGGTTCTCTCTGTTTATTTGCTAATTGTATACTCCAACTGTTATACTCATCGTCACCATAAACTTGCAAAATAATTTGGGCATTCTTTGGAATTTTTTTCGAGAATTCAGGGTGCTCAACAATGTAGCGGTCAAACTCTGCAACCAATATAGCATGTTTTTTTTCTAAAATTTCCGTATTTAGCATCTATTTACCCTCCAAAAAACGCTTTTGGTAGACTTTCCAATTTTCTTTTATGTCTTCATCTGCAAAAGTTAAGGATTCTGGGAGGCTTAAATGGAGTTCCTTTTTAATCTTTCTACTTTCGAGCTTGTATTGATCAATATGAGTAAAACCATGAGATGAATCATAACGAATTACCACTTGCCACACATCATTAACAAAAACTTCCAACTGAACACTAAAGCTAATAATCTTTCCTTTATCAGCTTCGTGGTAATGCCTTTTACGAGCATTTTCACCTAAAGGGACAACATATTCGGTAACATTCAATTATTGATCCCCTTTTATAAAAAATGCTTATTTTATATCTAGTTAATTTTACTTCGTTTTTACCGGAGTCCCCTTGATTATATAGGTTGGAGCGGGCGAAGGGAATCGAACCCTCATACCCAGCTTGGGAAGCTGGTATTCTACCACTGAATTACGCCCGCTTTATATTTCTACGGTATGCAATTTCGACTTTTCTGAATCCCGTCCCTGTATGTTTTGAACGGGAAATGGAGTCGAATGACTATTAATGATTTCCCTTGACTCGCTACAGAGCGAACCCTGATATGTGCCTCTCCGTTCCAATTCCTTCGTTATCCCCGCTGTAATCCCTGCCTTGCTGGCCTTCCATATCGGCGATATAAGGAAATTGCCATGCGTGTCACCGACGAGCCTTTGTATGGTAACATTCGATGGGATACGCTCTAAAAAGTCAGCGGCAAGCTGAATATAGGCGTTCATATCCAGGGTCTGTACCTTGTCTTTAAAATACTCCTCGGCCAGCGCCGTATTTTTCGCTACATACAAATGATGGAGTTTGATACCCTGTATCCCCATTCCTGCCACGGCCTCCGCCGTTTCCATCATATCCTCTCGCGTCTCGCCAGGCAAACCTAAGATAACATGAACACATATACGGATGCAAGTTTTTTTTGTGCGATTTATGGCATCCAAAAATATCTTGTAATCGTGTCCTCTGTTAATGTGCCTAAGGGTCTCGTCATGAATGGACTGAAGCCCATATTCAATCCAGACATGACATTTTTTCGTGTAGCTGTCGATAAGGCTTAAAATATCGTCCGTCACGCAATCAGGTCGCGTACCGATAGAAATGCCTACGACATCTTTATCCGCCAAAGCCTCTTCATAACACGACCTGAGCGTTTCGACGTCTGCATACGTATTGGTAAATGACTGGAAATATGCGATAAATTTTTCCGCACCGCATCTCTTTTTATGAAATGCCTTCCCCTTCTCGATTTGTTCTTGTATGTTGATACAATACGTACATCCGCCCACCCCAACACGCCCATCACGATTGGGACAGGTAAAACCGGCGTGAAGCGGGATTTTGTGCACTTTATAAGGGAATTGTTCTTTTAGATATTCACTAAAAGGGAAAAACCGGTGCTTTACAAGATATGGCTTTTGTTGAAATGGCAATACACTCTTCATGAAATTAATTTAACACGAATAGAGTGATTTATCAAATACAAAACAAGTCAAAGGTTGAAATAGAATAGGGGATTTTGTTACTATACGGTCTAAGGATGCAAAACTTCAGATTAGTGAAAACGTTTGAAACCACAGATTTCGCAGATTACACAGATAAGAAATGGGATCTTCAGCACAACCGATGGTTCAATCGTCCTCGATTGAACCTAAACATTTTGCTTCTTCATGGTTGATATTTATTTAAAGCCAATAGCCATTTTAAAATATCCGGTTCAATCTGCAAGACTGAACCAGCATTGGGATTTAAACCACAAATCCAAAATCGTAAATTGTAAATCTAAACTACCCTTGTTCTATTTGTCTACGTTGAGTTTAACTTATGCTGGATTATATAAATAAATATCTTTCGCATATCGAGCACGACAGAAATTTTTCTCGGCAGACTTTACGGGCTTATCGAAATGACTTACACCAATATCTTTCATTCCTGAATGCTGAGGGATGCAGTGGTTTTGGAGATGTCACGCGTTTATTATTGAGAAAATTTCTCGCCTTTCAAAAAAAACAGGCTTATTCTAAAACCACGATTGCCAGAAAATTCGTATCTATCCGGTCTTTCTACAAATTTCTGTGTCGTGAGGGCGTTTTGGAATTCAATCCCGTGGAGAGTATTCGAACTCCTAAACTAAACAGAAATCTACCGGAATTTATGAGTATCAATGACACCGAAACGCTTTTAAATATACCTGATTTAAACACCTTGTTAGGCATCAGGGACAGCGCCATTATGGAAACCCTGTACAGCACTGGCATGCGGGTAAGTGAATTAGCAGGAATTGATGTTTCTGATATAGACTTCCCTGGCGGGGTTGTGAAAGTAAAGGGAAAGGGTAAAAAGGAACGGTTACTACCCATCGGGAATCACGCATTAAATGCCATACACGCTTATATGGACAAAAGGAATTCAGACTCGTCCCTGCGCGTCATCAGCAGGAATAGTAAAGCCCTTTTTTTAAACAATCGCGGGGGGCGTCTCACCGAACGCAGCGTGGCGAGGATGCTGGAAAAATACGTAAAAAAGGCCGGGATGAACTCAAAAATTTCACCGCATACCTTTCGGCACAGCTTCGCAACGCACCTGTTAGACCGCGGCGCTGACCTGCGTTCTGTCCAGGAGCTTCTGGGTCATGCAAATCTTTCTACAACTCAAATCTATACCCATATAACTACGGAACGACTGAAAGAAGTTTACAACAAGGCGCATCCTAGGGCATAACTGAATGGTGCATGAAAATATGAAGGATCAAAAATAACATGTCCAACCGACCATTTCTCTCAACCAAAACCACCCGAATCCTCTTGCCCATCCTGGTGTCTTTGGTTTCATTTCTTGCGTACCTGAACACACTTCACCATCAATTTGTGTTCGATGATTTCAGGGTTATTACGAACAACCCATATATAAAGGATTGGAAGTACTTTCCGGCACTTTTTAACAGCGATTATTTCAAGATATCAGGGGAACTCAGTTATCGTCCGCTTGTCACCCTGTCATATTTCACGGATTACGCTATATGGGGTCTCCACTCATTTGGATTTCATCTGACTAATCTGATACTTCACACGCTAAACACCTTTATCGTGTACCTTTTACTATTTAAAATAACCAGGAGGTTTAATCTTACCGTAATATCATGTTTATTTTTCAGCGTACATCCCATTCTTACAGAGACTGTAAATTCCGTAGGGTTTCGAGAAGATTTGCTGTGCGCTACTTTTTTTCTGCTCGCCTTATTCTTTTATGTAAAACTCTACACATCGAAATATAAAAATACCTGTTACATCATTTCACTTTTTGCCTATTTCATTGCCCTGTTTTCAAAAGAAATGGCCATTTCACTGCCACTCATTATTTTTGTTTTAGACTGGTTTCTTCTGCAATCAAGGGTCAGAATATCTCACCCCCACCCTAACCCTCCCCCATCAAGGGGGAGGAGGGAACCAGGCAACTTGGCAATTCATGCTCATCAAGATGATGTGGAACATTTTTGGGGCGGTCAAAAAAGTCTTAAGAACGTACCCTATGTAGGGGCTGAAAATCTTCAGCCCCTACCTGTGAAAACAAGAATTTTAAGGTATTACCTGGGATTTATATGCATGAGCATCGGTTACATGCTCCTCAGACTGGTATTCTTTAAAAGCACCATCGAACACGTTGCTTATCCGGGGAACAGTCTGGTAACTAATTTCCTTACCATGACAAAAGTCATTGCCTCGTATATAAAACTCTGGTTCTTCCCGACCGTTCTCAATCCGGATTATCACGTTACTTTTGAAACCACACCCATCAAACTCACTTTTCTCATATCCCTCGCCCTGCTGGTATGTATCACATTTCTTGCGGCAAGGCTCTACCGTCAGCAAAAAGAAATAACCTTTTCCATTCTCTGGATATTTATCACATTGACACCGGTTATGAATCTTATCCCTATTGGCAACATCATGGCAGAAAGGTATCTGTATCTCCCTTCGTTCGGTTTTTGCCTGTTTGCGGGGATACTGATTCTTAAAATTCATGCACGTGTTCCAAAGGCATATCAGCCTCTTGTGAAGACCTGTTTTGCCGCCATATTCATCCTCTCCCTTGCTCATACCATAAGGCACAACAGGATTTGGTTTGATAAACAGACCCTGTGGTATTACACTGTATTTAACACCTCGTGCAGCTTTAACGCACATAACAATCTAGGGAAGGAATACTATGAAAAAGGGCTGCTGGATAAGGCCATCGAAGAATATACTATTGCCTTATCGAAGGCATCGGAGGTACGATACGCATATCCCATAGCACATTACAATCTTGGTATTGCTTATGATGAAAAAGGTATGTTTGATGCCTCAATTCAGGAATATAGAAATGCCTTACACATTGAACCTAAAAATAGCGATGCCCATAATAATTTGGCAATCACGCTTTTTAAGAATGGACAGGTTGAGATGGCGATTGAAGAATTTCGTGCAGCAATCACACAAGACCCGGATAATCCAGCGTATCACGATAATCTGGCAAAATTATATTACAAAATCAATATGCCTGGCGAGGCAAAGATAGAACAAGATTTGGCAAACCAGTTAAGTGGTAGTAGTTCAGCCACGAATGTACACCAATAAACACAAATGATACGTATGAGTAGCTATTCTATTTGTTGATGATGCAGTAAAATTCATTGAAAAAATTCAATATGATTTAATTAAAGAGATTAAGGATTTTTATCCTGAAGTAAATCCTATTTCCTTCGAACAAATCGAATAAAATCTTAACCAAAAGATCTCATTTTTTTATTTGATCTTTATTCATCAGAAAGCGAAAATAAAAGTAGATGGATTTTAAGGAGATAAACAATGAAAGTTGTCAAACTAAACGAAGATTTATATAAAAAAGCTAAAAAAGTATCCAAGGCCCATGGGATAAAAGTCAATGATCTTATCATACAGGCGGTAAATCAAGGACTTGATGTATTAAGTGAAAGAAATGTGCTCGAACTTTACCGGGAACGCAAGATAACCCTTCAAAAGGCCGCAGAAATGCTTTCTCTAGACATATGGGAGATGATAGAGAAATTGAGAAAAGCAGATATACATATAGACTACTCAAGAGAGAACCTTGCAGAGGATTTGGAATAAATGCAGAACGTTGTATGTAATGCATCACCCTTAATATTCCTTGCCAAAATCAAACGACTCAATCTTCTCGATACGTGCGTCCTCCATATTCCAGCACAGGTAGAATCTGAAATCCGTAAAGGATTTCAGAGAATAAAAGAAGAAGTGTTTATTGAGTTTCTCAAAAAACTGAAAGGGGCTGATTCGTGAGTAAGATTGGTTAATTAGTGGCAAATCAAACGCTGTTATTTTTCTTGAGCACAGTTCCGTAACTAAAAAAATCCCCGAAGAATGAAAACAAAAAAATAAGGTCTCTATAGATGAAAACGCTCCTTATTAATCCACCTATGTACGATCAGCGCCAATATGGCAAGCCATTTATATTGCCTTACGGTCCCCCACTGGGAATTGCCTATCTGGCCTCTACACTTGAAACCCATGGTTTTGCTGTAAAGGCGATTGATATGTTCGATTTTTCGTGGGACAAGGTGAGAAATACACTGGAAACTGAATCGCCTGACGTTGTCGGCATTACCTGTCTGACTGAACAACGGGCAAGCCCATTAGAGGTAGCGAAGCTTTCTAAAACCATAAACAAAGATTGTACAGTAATTATGGGTGGAATTCATCCTACCATTATGTGTGAACAGGTGCTCGAACACTGGCCGGTAGACATTGTCGTCCTTGGCGAAGGCGAAGCGACTATGAAAGAGCTGATGATATGCCTGGAGGGAAAAAGGGCTTTGGAAGATGTCCACGGCATAGCTTATAAATATCAAGGCAAAATTATAAAAACGCCGCCCAGACAATTGATTCATAACATGGATGACATACCATTTCCTGCATATAAATATTTTGACTTTAACAGGTATACGGGGGGATATGAAATACTCAAAGGGACATGGAACGGCAAACAGCTTGAAAACCTGAGGTTTGTCCCGATTATTTCCACGCGTGGATGTGTGGGGAGTTGCCAGTTTTGTTCAACACCATTTTTCTGGCAAAAATGGAGAACCCGAACTGCAAAAAATGTCGTAGACGAGATGGAGTTCCTGACCAAGGATTTTGGATGTGGTTTTTTCAATTTTGCGGATGATATCTTTACCGTCAATAAGAACCGGGTTATTGACCTTTGCAAAGAAATCATAGATAGGAAATTGGACATCGTCTGGGACTGCGAAACCCGCGTGAATTTCATCTGGGAAGACATGCTTGAGTGGATGATTAAGTCGGGGTGTTATTGCATCTCTTTTGGGGTAGAATCCGCCTCGGAGACGGTGCTCAAGGCCATCAAGAAAAAGACCACACCGGAACAAATTGAACACGCCATTAAACTCACAAAACAGATGGGCATGAAAACCAAGATGCTTCTCATGGTGGGCAATCCGGGTGAAGACGATCATACCGTACGTGATACAACGAGGATGATAGAAACGGTACGTCCTGACTTTGTTTCAGTTTCAGAGGCAATGGTGTTTCCTGGTACGGAGCTTTACGAACTGGCAAAACAAAAGGGATTGGTAACTGACGATTACTGGCTTACCGACAGACCGGCGCCCTACTTCACGATTGAAAATAACCTTGAAAAACTCCTGGAATGGAGTAACATTATCATGTCTGCCAATGCAGGAATTGTAGGGAAACTCCTGCGGAGGCTTCGAAATATACTGGAACGAAGCACGGGATTGCGGGTTACAGGCGAAGGTATCGAGTACAGGAAAAACGGATTGGTGAAAAGGCTGGTAACATGGACTTAAACAAGTGCATAGGAGGCGAAATTCTTATACGCGAAGTCAGGGACGCCTGTTCCCCTTTGGAAGCTTTTTACCGTTTTATTCCTCAAAAGAATTTGTTTTTTCTCGACAGCGCCTTGCCCGTTAAAGGGATTTCGAGATATTCTTTTCTGGGTTTTCAGCCCTTCTTAACAATGAAAACGAAACACCGCAAAATCACCCTAACCGATAAAGAAGGCGTCCTTGAAATCGAAGGGAATCCCTTTGAACATCTTCGGGAATTATTAAAGCAGTTTTCTTTAAAAAACACAAACGATTCAATTCCCTTTCAATGCGGTGTGGTAGGATATTTTGGTTATGATTTGTGCCATTTTATTGAAAGATTACCAAGCAATGCCATTGATGATATTGGACTCCCGGATATGTACATGGGGTTTTATGACACTGTCATTTCTTACGATAATCTTCTGGAAAAGTGCCATGTAATCGGGGTAGATTTCGGTTTAGACAGCGCCTTGGAAGACAGGATGAAACAGGTAGTTGAGGTACTGTGCAGAAAATCCGATAGTGTGTATGAAACGACGTATCATAAGCCCAATCCGAAGATAACTGAAACCACGCTGCGGTTTAATTTCACAAAAGAACACTATTTGAACGCAATCAGGCATATCAAGGACTATATCTCGGCAGGCGATGTATATCAGGTCAATCTTTCTCACCGAATGGAAACGCATCTTGATATACCTCCTTATGAACTCTATAAAATATTGCGTTCGGTAAATCCGGCGCCTTTTTCATGTTACTTGAACTTTGACGATGTTGCCATTATCAGTTCCTCACCGGAACGATTTCTCAATGTGCATGCAAAACATGTCCAGACTCGCCCAATCAAAGGTACGCGGCCGCGTGGCAAGGATGCGAAGACAGACGAGATTATGAAACAGGAATTGCTCTCCAGTCCAAAGGACGATGCAGAACTCACCATGATTATCGACCTGGAACGAAACGATCTCGGACGTGTGTGCGATTATGGTTCCGTAAAGGTCACAGAAAGAAAGGTTTTAGAAACCTACCCAACCGTGTATCACCTGGTTTCTACCATTGAAGGGGATATACACGAACGGTACGATTTAATCGACTTACTCAAGGCCACATTCCCTGGCGGCTCAATTACGGGGGCGCCAAAGATTCGCGCCATGCAGATCATCGATGAACTCGAACCCACCCAGAGAAGCGTTTATACGGGCGCTATTGGGTATATCGGATTTAATGGCGATGCAGACCTGAATATCGCTATACGCACCTTCATTACAAAGGATAAAACGGTATACTTCCAGGTTGGAAGCGGCATTGTGGCCGATTCCAATGAAGAAGAGGAATATGAAGAGACGATGCACAAGGCCAAGGCCCTTATCGATTCACTAAAACCATGCCCAATCTCATCTTCTTAAATGATAAAATCGTCAAAGATACAGAAGGGCTCTTAAGCACCCTGGATCGCGGCTTTCTATACGGGGATGGGCTATTTGAAACTCTTAGAGCATACGAGAAAAAACCATTTCGACTAGAAGACCATGTTACCCGTATCTCAAATTCCGCGCACTATCTTGACATTCCTTTTCGTTATACAGCTCAGCAAATACGACAGATTATTGAACAACTCCTTGCCGCGAATAATTTACAAGATGCCTATATCCGTATGACATTGTCTCGAGGACTTGGAGTTAATGAACTTATTTCCACGGGTACAGGTACTCCCACCTTTGTTATCCATGCAAAACCGCTTGCCGCCTATCCAGCATCACTGTATAAAACAGGTGTGTCGCTTATCACTTCTCATATTCGCAGGAGCACTACCTGTCCCATCTCATGTCACAAGACACTCAACTTTTTGACCAATTATCTTATTAAAAGAGAGGCGTCTGAAAAGGGCGCTCACGATGCACTCATTCTGAACACAGACAATTATATCGCCGAATGCGCCGTTAGTAATATTTTTGTTGTTGAGAAGAGCGCCGTTATTACCCCCTCTCTGAAGGCCAATGTACTACCGGGTATTACACGGAAGATTGTCCTGGAGTTGTGCAAGGAAAACGGTATTCACGCCGCTGAGGAGCTTTTCGGAGTGGAAAGGATTCTTGGGGCAAACGAAGTTTTCATTACCAACTCCCTTATGGAAATTATGCCCGTTTCAAAGATTGATGGACATGCTGTAGGAAAGCTTATCCCGGACACGATAACAAAACTTTTACATCATAAATACAAATCATTAACAATTTAAAAACAAATTTGTACTATTACACAAATTTGTTCATAATTTGTTGTCAGGTAATTTTGTTTATAGAACAATTTTTTGTTAAAATTACGAATACAAACAAGAGTAAGTTTATATGTAAAAGTAAGTTATAAATGAAAATTTAAAATTGATTGCAGAAAAGGATAATTTGCCTAAATTTTCGGAAGGTTTTTTGCTTATCAAATTGGGTTCCACATAAATTAGTGAAAATACGGCAATACCTAATCGAGCACTTCCATTAACGTGAGGTATCAAATACTATGAGAACTATCTTAGTAGTTGATGATGAGCTAAGTATTCTTGAATCGTTTAGAATGATATTAAAAGAAGACTACAGAGTCCTTACTGCTATTGACGGTTTAAAGGCATTGGAAATCCTTCGTAATGAATGTGTTAATCTGGTGATTCTCGATATTATGTTACCGGGAATGTCTGGACTGGAGGTTTTAAGTGAAATAAGAAAAATAGACAACGATGTTGAGGTCATAATGGTTACTGCCATAAAAGCAGTGAAAACAGCTATTGAAGCCATGAAATTAGGCGCCTCTGATTACATTATCAAACCATTTGACGTGGAGGAAATTAAACTTGTCATCGACAAAACCCTCCGATCGGGAGAACTTGCGCATGAGGTGGCATATCTTCGGTCAGAATTAAACAAAAATTTTGAATTCAACAACATTGTCGGACAAAGCCCTGTTATGAGACAGATATTTGATACAATTATCAGAGTGGCGAAAGGAGATTCGCCTGTACTCATTACGGGTGAAAGCGGCACGGGAAAGGAACTTATTGCAAGGGCAATTCATTTACAGAGTCCGAGAAAGAATAAGCCTTTTGTTGCCGTGAGTTGCCCCAATCTTCCTGATAACTTGTTAGAAAGTGAACTATTCGGCCACGAAAAGGGGTCGTTTACAAATGCAACTGATAAAAAAATAGGACGTTTCGAACTGGCAAATGGCGGCACGGTATTTTTGGATGAAATCAGTGAAATGAGTTTGTCCAATCAAGCTAAACTTTTGCGGGTTTTGCAGGAATACGAGTTCGTCCGCGTAGGTGGAACGAAAACAATCAGTATTGATGTTCGGCTAATTGCGAGTACCAATATTAACCTTAAAACCGCAATAATGAAAGGGACGTTCCGTGAAGATTTGTATTACAGGATAAATGTCGTTCCGCTGGACGTGCCTGCTCTAAGAAACAGGAGAGAAGATATTCCTTTCCTCGTAAAGCATTATTTTCAAAAGTATAAAGAAGAACTTTACTCTAAAACCAAAAAGATTCAGCCAACCGTAATGAAACTGCTTGAAAACTATTATTGGCCAGGAAATATAAGAGAACTTAAAAACGTACTCGAAAGGATACTTACCCTGTATGGAGATAGCGATACCATTCTCGAAGAACACCTTCCTGTGGAAATCAAAAGTGGGGATAATCATCATACCTCGTACAATTCTAACGGCTTACTTGAATTATTGGATACCGGATCACTTGACGAAATAGTCTCACGCACGGAAAGAGAAGTTATAGAAAAAGCCCTTCAAAAAGCAGACGGCATACAAACCAGAGCCGCGCAGATACTCAAAACGACAAGAAGGATATTGAGATATAAGATGGATAAATTAGGATTGAGTTAAAAACCGGTGAATAAGTTAGTCTTCTTTGTTGGTATAGATTCTCGGCACCCGTTTACTTATACTGCAAGTAACCTCATAAGGAATGGTGTTTAACTGTTTGGCAATAGATTCTATCGGTATTGACTCTTGTGCCTGCCTGCCATACAATACGACTTCATCTCCAACAGAAACATCTTTTATGTTGGTTACATCTACAAAACATTGATCCATACAAACCCGCCCGATAATAGATGCCTTCTTGCTTCTTATAATGACTTCTCCTTGATTCGAAAGTAATCGGTTATATCCATCGGCATATCCCATTGGTAGGGTTGCAACACGGGTGGGCTTAGTAATCCTGTATGCCCTGTCGTAGCCTACAACATCTCCCGATTCCATATCTTTAATGTGAATAATCCTTGTCTTGAAGCTCATAACAGGTCTGATGCCTATATCTCTTGAAACATCCGCTGAGGGATATAATCCATACAGCGACAGACCTGGCCTGACCATAGTAAAATAAGCTTCCGGATAACCGAGAATTGCCCCGCTATTTGCCATGTGCCTTAATGGAATACACGCCTTTGACGCATCCAGAGCATCAAGTACGTCTCTAAATCTTTTTATCTGTAAATTTGTAAATGCTGAATCCTTTTCATCAGAAGAAGAACAATGTGTGTATATGCCTTCAATGAGAAGGTTTTTCAGATTTTTTGCAAATTTTACAAACTCTACGGCCTTGTCATGCTTTACACCAATACTACCCATGCCCGTATCCACATACACATGAACTTTCATAATCGTATTAAAATAATACGCCCTTTTTGATAATACTTCAGCAAGCTTCAAATCATAAATCGTAGGTGTTAAGCCATATTGGATAACCGTATCAATTTGATCTTCAAAGATGCCTCCGAGAAGCAATAATGGCGCCTTTATACCTTTATCCCTTAATTGAATTCCTTCTTCGAGGATGGCGATGCCGAGCATTTCAACACCGTTGTTTAACAAAACCCTGCTAATCTCATAGTCACCGTGTCCATAGGCATCAGCCTTGACAATACCCAGGATTTTTGTCTGTGGTCCGACCCGTTTCTTTAGCGCCGACAAATTATGTCTCAGCGCATTTAAGTCAATTTCAACCCACGTCGGTCTGTGCATATCCTTCCTTAACATGTTTTGCATTTCCATGAGTTAAAACCCCAATGTTCTTCAATGTATCTATTAACCTGTTTATATCCTCTTTGCTATGGGTGGCCATTAATGAAACGCGCAATCGGCTTGTACCTAAAGGTACGGTGGGGGGGCGAATTGCAGGGATCAAAATACCGTTTTCGTAAAGTCTTATGGATACATTAAGCGCATCTTCCGCTGATCCAATAATAATGGGAATAATAGGACTTTCTCCGGAAATATTGCTTATAAATTTTGACAGTTGAGACCTCAAATATCGTATATTTTCCCATAACTTGTCGATAAGGGTTGTGTCTTCCTGGATAAGCGTCAGTCCCGCCAGAGATGCGGCGCATGCCGCGGGCGGCAGCGCTGTGGTAAAAATAAAAGGACGTGCCTTGTTTTTTAGATAATCTATGAGGCGCTTATTTCCGGCAATAAACCCGCCAATGCTTCCAATCGCCTTGCTCAATGACCCCATTGTAATATCCGTCTTCCCTTCGAGTCCATAGTGTGCTATCAGGCCTCTTCCGTGCTGACCAAACACCCCCGTAGCATGGGCGTCGTCAATCATAAGTATGGTGTCATATTTTTGCGCAACTTCCACAATTTCTGGCAGCGGGGCTGTATCGCCGTCCATACTAAAGACACTGTCGGTAACCACCAGCTTCCTGCGATAGGATGAAGACCTCTGCAACAAAGATGCTAATCGACTCACATCATTGTGGGGGTAAACACGGAATGTCGCTCCTGATAGACGGCAGCCGTCAATTATGCTCGCATGGTTCAGTTTATCTCCAATGACGATATCTTCCTTTCCGACAAGGGCGCATAGAGCGCCCACATTGGCCATATAGCCCGTAGGGAACAGCAGCGCAGCCTCTGTGCCTTTAAAATCCGCAATCTTCTTTTCAAGTTCCTGGTGAAGTGTCATATTCCCGGCAACCAGTCGAGATGCGCCTGTACCCCATCCGTATTGGTTAATGGCTGCAATGGCAGCTTGTTTTATCCTGGGGTGGTCGGCAAGTCCGAGGTAGTTGTTTGAACAGAACGAAAGATAGGATTTACCTTCTATTTGAATGTAGGGACCCTGGGCGCTTTCAATGGTTCTATATTCACGCATCAATGCCTGCTCTCTCAATGACTTCAATTCATCTAAAATAAAATCTAGCCCCATCGAATAGACGTTTCCTTGATTTTATATTATACCGTTGTTTATAATGGTTTTTTCAAACACATTTTATAAACTACAGATTATAAAGACTGTTATATGGATACTATTCACAAGACCACGAGAAGGCGTAAACACAGGAGGAAATTATTTACGGCCAGGCGCATATCGGCATTCACATTTCTGCTGGCGTTATCAGCTTTTACTGCGTTTATTATAAGCAATCCTCTTGCAAATTTTTATACAGCAACTTATACACTGCTGATATATCTTCTTACCATATGTGGATCCCTTTTAATTATTTTCATCGTGTTCTTTGGGTTCACAGTTAAATCTATTCGGTTCATGGGGAAAATATTTCAGAAACGCAGATGATTATTACCATTTTCTAAAGGAACATATATGAAACCTGTCTGTCATTTGGGTGTATCCATTATTACAGGCGTTGCCACCTTTCTCGCAACAAGAGACATGTATTCCAGTATTTCATGTTTCCTCGCCGGCTGGCTGGTAGATATTGACCATGTATGGGATTTTTATAAAAATGTTGGTAAAGATTTTACAATCAAAAGATTTCTAAAAACGTTCGAAAATGGGGAAATAAAAAAGGCATATTTATACTTCCATAGTTATGAGCTTTTATTTGGGCTGATATTTTTATGCTTTCTTACACATTTTAGTTACCCTTTAGCTTTTGCGACCTTGGGGTTTGCGGTACATTTGGTTTTTGACCAGATATTTAATCCTGTAAAACCGCTTACCTATTTTATTACTTATAGAATATTAAACAGGTATAACGTAGATAATATTTTTAGGCCTCGTAAAAATCATTTCACACTCTGAATTGAATTCATTTGAATTTGTTTCGGATTTCGTGCTTCGGATTTCACCATTTCCGGCTCGCTAGGGCGTGGGTGTCTGTAATTCCAAACCGAGATCCTTTATCATTTCCAAATCATCTTCGATCTTTCTTCCCGTTGTGGTCAGATAATTTCCAATCATCGTGCTATTGGCGCCCGCATAAAACATCCATGATTGCAAATCCCGAAGATTCTTTTCCCGGCCGCCTGCAATCTTGATTTCTTTATCAGGCAAAATAAATCTGAATACAGAAATAATTTTTAATGCTTCCATAGGCGGCAGAGGAATACTGCTTTCCGATGGTGTGCCGGAAACAGGATGTAAGAAATTTAGCGGAACGACGTCGACGTCCAAGTTTTTCAAGGTAAATGCAAGGTCAATACGGTCATCTACCTCTTCCCCAACGCCAAAAATTGCGCCGCTGCATATTTCCAATCCGACTTCTTTTGCGACACAAATGGTATTTACCCTATCACGAAACGTATGCGTTGAACATATATTGGGGAAAAACCTTTCAGATGTTTCCAGGTTGTGATTAAGTCTTTTTAGCCCGCATTGTACCAAAGACAAGGCCATTTCTTTTGTCAATATTCCGAACGAGCCGTGCGGATGGATACATGAGTCAGTAACGACTGCTTTTATTGCCCTGCAAATTTTATCAAGATCGGCTGATTCACTTATACTATATCCGCTGGTAACGATACCAATGGAGTTGGAACCTGCTTGTTCAGCACATTTAGCGACATCAAGTATCCTGTTTGTATCAATGAGTGGAAATTCCTCAATGCCGGTGTGGTAACGTGAGGATTGAGAACAAAAACTACAGTCTTCCGTGCATCGTCCCTGTTTTGCGCTAATGATGGAACATGCCTTTACATGATGGCCAAAATATTTTAAGCGTATTTGATTCGCCCAATAAAACAAATCATAAACTTCGTCTCCATCAATTCGCATAAGAAAGAGGGCATCATCACGGCTGATTTCCTCATTCTGCAAGGATTGATTTGCAATATTATTTATTCTTTCGTTCATTTTTTGTTTATAACATATCGGAAAGTCATTATTTGCCAGAAACAAATAAACTACAAGTTGAGTTTTTGTTTAAATGCTTATTGAAAAAATCAATAAATATTACCCATCATGATCTTCTCGGTGTTTGTTTTTAGCTTCTCTATATATTCAACAAATTGGGTATCTCTTACTAAACATGGGGCGTTACCATGTTTTTGGTAATGTTCTTTCTCAAATGAATATTTACTATGATAAGCTTCAGACAATGAAGTGTCTCGGATATTACCTAATAGACCATTTGTCATTGAAGTGTAAGCACACGTCATATAATCCCCTTGAGGACTGATACCTATTCCGTTGATTGAATAACCACACAAACCAACTTTATCAAGAGTGAGTGGTCCACCCGATTCCGATAATTCTCCAATTAGTTCTGTATGAGAAGAATAATCATTCTCTTCTATTAATTTATCCCAATTAGCAACTGCATTACCGTATCTGGCTAAAGGATTGCAGACAAAATAAATGTCATCTCCGCAAAATTCTTTAATTGATTTTATTTCGTGTCTATTACGGCTTGTTACCGTTGCATTTATTGCAATCCTTACTGTTCGCAATCCGTTTTTTTCTTCGATAGTATCTGAATATATTTTTCTAATTACTTCAATATTTTTCAAAACTTTCGGAAACATATGTTTTGTCCCAGTTAATAGATCATAAGTTTCATCTGAAAGCGAATCCACTGCAATTACAAGTGAAATGTTGTTTTTGCGATAAAATGTAGCCACTTCGGGTGTGAGAGTGCTTCCATTGCTGTACAAAACCGGAATCATTCCCATACTATCAATCTTGGAGATAATTTCTCTTATATTCGGATCCATTGTTGGTTCGCCTTCTCCGGCGACAACCACTACTTTTCCTCCCAATTCTTTTGATTCTTCTATCTTTTGCAAAATGTCCTGCAACGTAATTGGGATACCGCTTGTAATTGGGACGTTATTTACCAGATTAAAGCACTTGGGACAAAGATAATTACACTTGAACGGAAGGGTGAACATCAAGTAAGTAAATCCTTCCATTTGTCCGCTTCGACTTAAGTGTTTGGGAGTACCTCTGAGAGCCTTCATGGATTTTCCTCTTTTATCTTTTGGCAAAGGCAAGGATAATTTGAAAGGTTTGGGTGAACTTTAATATTTTCATTTATATTCACTAACCCTGAACTACTTAAGTTAGTGCTAAAATTCTTAAGAAATTCTTTTATATCGGACTCATTATTGAATAAGATACTGGTAACGGGAGTTCCCTTAGCCTTAGCCTTAGCCTCATACTCTTTTTGGTTATAAAATGTGATTCTTTTTGTGCCCTCGTTGTACTGCCAGTGAGGGTTTCCTGTAATTTTTAGTTCATTCATTTTTTTATTTGTTACGCTCAACATCCAATATTCCCAACGAGATTTATCTTTAACCGCATCATACGTATTAATGAATGCTTCTACATATCTGTCAAATTGTTTGTCTGGGTCATTTTTCTTAACTATAACCCCGACTTGCCTTTTGCTAAAAATTATGTCGATATTTTCTGGACTTAATGCTTGGAGACTTACTAACTTGCGATTTCCAACAATCAAAAGTGCTTCCAGTATGTCATAAGGCAAGTAAGAAATTCCAAACGCAATAGTTCTGGTATCATTCCAGTCTTTTTTGCATTGTGTGGCTATACTATAGAGCGATCTAGCAACTAAACCCAAGGGGTACAACCACAGATTCCCATGATTTCCTCCTATGACTTGTAATTCACGATCTGTGGCTAGAAGATCGATAGCCACGTCACATGGTGTTTCACAAAAATGATTCCTAATTGACAACGGCAAAAGGCAATAAAATCCAACCATGGAACCCATCAGTCTTAATTTATCAATTTCTCCTTTTGCTTCGTCTTTTACCTCTTTTATAAAGCGAGAATATTTTTCGGGTATAACAACAAGATTTTTTAACAAAGGCTCTGTCTGGTAAAGGCAGGTAATAATTTCATGAGCGTCCTGTTTAAAATCAGTTACGATCTTAATAGCTTCTTTAGTGTTTTCTAAAACAACACGAGCATGTTTCTTCTCTTTCACATCTCTGGTTATGTAGTGGAATATAATATACCACACAAAACTTAATGCAATAACGATCCCAGTCCAGGTGCCGCCTATTATAAGCCATTTATCTTTTATTGCATCCCAGTTAAACTTTCCTAAAACAAAAACAGTAAGGATTGCTGAAATTATAGCTAACGCATAAATCCAATTTTCAATTACTCTATTTTTAAGTTTTGAATTCATTTCTTCGTCTAATTTTGAAGAGATTTCTCGTACATGATTTTGGTCCTTTTTTCCCATCTTACCGAACCTCCACAGTTTTGATATCAAATCCTTCTTTATTGATAATTTCAATAGCGTTATTTAAGAACATCTGATTAACTGCTTGCGGCATATTGGCAAGAACCTTTGTAAATCCACGTTCAAAAGACCAATTGGCAGCGATTTCAAGAGTTTTTATATGGTTTGGCGTCAAATGGAGGTCAATAGCCTTAATTGTTTTTGCATTAATGTTTGGTTCGATTGAAGAAGCTGCTTTTAAGATTTCTGGCTTATACGTAAGACGTGCATCGTCAATATACCACTGGTTTACTTGTTCCTGATTAGTGGCAAAACAAGCCCATGCTTTTATTAATGCAACAAGAAACTGAGATGTTTCTTCTGGATATTTTCCCATAAATTCATCCGAGATAGCAACTACACCAAGCGTTATAGTTTTATCTACAACACGGGCAAGATTATTTAATTCAAATAGCGAGGTTGATGGTTCCCACACTGCAACCCCATCAATTTTACCCCAAGACTTTTCGCCTCCTGCCTGAACAACATTACTAATTTCAAGAATATCCAGATTTATATTACTGACATCTTTGTCTGCATTTAAGCCTATTGCTTGTTCTTTTAAAATTGCTTCCCTATGGGCAACAGAACCAAAGGGGCTTGCAATCGTTTTGCCCTTGAAGTGTTCCATTTTCGTTATATCAGACTTTGGAGTCACCATTATGGCCGTTTTTGTGTAAAAGAGACGAGAGACTATTTTCCACTTTCCCCCTCGAGATATAAGGTTTACAACTGGCTGGTCACCCACAAAAATCACATCAAGTCCTCCTGCTAAAGCGGCTTCGCATTGTGGTCCACCATAACTGAAACTTTTGAAGTCCCCACGTAATCCATGCTTTTCAAGTAAATCAGTTTTCTTCAGAACTTGCACAACTTGTCCCTGAGTGGCAAGTGGAATTTGCCAACCAATTCGTATAGGTACTATTTTTTTGCCTTGTTGTTTCGTTTGTCCACAAGAAAGAAATAATATAGGTATAACTATCAGGTTAATTACTAAAAGGATTTTGATTTTCATTTGTGTTGTTTTTTTATCTAATGGTTTTTGAGAACTTGCTTTTTAAAGCCTCTTTTCTGAGTATTTGCCAAACAGAATCATAAATATCTTTAAATTTACTTTCTAACCGTATTTCTGGAAACCTGGGCCTTGGTAAGTTTATGTTAATATCCAAAATAATTTTTGCAGGAGGGTTACTGAATACAATAATTCTATCAGAAAGATAGACTGCTTCATCAACATTATGGGTAATGGAAAGTATTGTTTTGCCAGTCGTTTGCCATATTTCAAGAATCTCGTCCTGAAGAATATTTCTCGTTTGAGAATCTAATGCTCCAAAAGGCTCGTCCATTAAAAGGCCCTCAGGTTCTACCGCCAAAGCACGTGCTATGGCTGCTCTTTGTTTCATTCCCCCAGAAAGTTCGTTTGGATATTTGTTTTCTGAGCCAGTTAAATGAACGAGATCGAGATAATGATGTGCGATTTCTTTTCGTTTGTTTTTAGGTAAACCCTTTGCTTTTAATCCGAACTCAATATTTCCTAACACCGTTTTCCAATCAAATAGACCATATTCTTGAAAAATTACAGTCCTCTTGGGATTTGGTCCGTTTATAACCTCACCATCAAACCTAATTTCTCCTTTTGTAGGGTTAAGAAAACCTGCAATAATATTTAAAAGAGTTGTTTTACCACAACCACTCGGTCCTAAGATATTAACAAGTGATCCGGGTTGTATTTCGAATGAGATATCGTCTAAGATGAGCGATTCTTGCGATTCATTATTTGTTTTATGAAATGATTTGGAGATATTTATAATTTCAATTTTTTGCACAGCTTTATCCCTGTGGTTCTAAAAAGCTTTTGTAGACCACGGAACTAATTTCTTCTGAATAATAGTCATGATTCGATTCATGAAATAACCTATAATACCAATAGTTATCATTCCAGCAATAACCTTCTCACTCTGAAGTGTAAGGCGATTGAGCTGTATCATATAACCTAAACCCGATTGAGCACCAACGAGTTCCGCTACAATTACACAAAACCAGGCAACGCCTAAACCCGTTTTTAAACCTGCCATAATATAGGGCATAGCTGCCGGGAGGATAACATCAAAGATAAGTAATTTCCGCCTTGCTCCCAAGCATAAAGCTGCATTTTTATGGATAGGGTTTACCGATAAAATACCAAAAAAAGTGTTTGTGAATATAGGGAAAAATGCTCCAAAACAAACCAAAAAGTAAGATGGTCCATTTCCTATCCCGAACCACAAAATAGAAATAGGAACAAAAGCAACCGGTGGAATAGGTCTCAAGATTTCAATAATTGGGCTAACATAATTTTTACATCGTTCACTAGTTGAAACCACAAATCCAATTGTAATTCCAATCAATGAAGCTAAAATAAAACCGATAGATACGCGGCTGAGGCTTGTAAAAATATCACCCAAAATACTTCCAGTGACAACAAGTTGAAATAGTGTATGAAAAACGTTTACGGGGCTTGGTAGTAACGTAGTATTTATCCAACCCAAATTACAAGCTGTTTGCCAAAAAGAGAGGACAATTAAATAGCTTATTACTTTCTGGGGAGTTTGCTTTAAGAGCGTTTTGTATTTAGGTTTTAAATTTAGCATTGATACTGCCTATATTTATGGAATAAAAATTTGAAAATAGAACAAATGAATCCGTCCATAAGAGATTATTTATTCTTATATTTCAAATAGACATTGCGAACATTCTGCCAAACAATCTCAGGACGTTCAGACCGGACATACGTCATACAATCTGTCCCTTCAAAGCTCCATGTGGCAATATTCCGAATCCCTGCGTCATAAGCCACATCCACAGCCGTAACAATTTCCGCTTCTCTGTTTGCCGGGACCCTATAGCCCTGGATCCAGATTTGAGGTTCTTTATTATATTTTTTTGAAAGTGCAAGGACTTCGCTGGATACATTCCGGACGAATTCCGTCACGTCCTGCTTATAGGCATACCAATAAGGGTCGCTTCCAAAGACATCCATGCTCTTAATCATAGCAACCTTTTCCCATTCATAGATGCCATATTTTGGATCGGTAGTTGGAAATAAGCACACCGAATTCTTCAATCCCTTCTTTGATGCCTCATTTGCAAGGTACTCCAGGAAGTTGACAATCGTCATCTGACGAAATGCCTTCACGTCATCCGTAAAATCAAGAGGCATCTCATAGCCGTATTCCGCTTTGAAAATGTCCTTACACACTTCGCAGGTGCATCCCCAAATATCCCTCTTTTTACCTCCAAACAGGGGAGTAAACTCGCCAAAAAACAGGTGAGGTTCATCCCAAAATACACCCTCTGCACCTGTTTCTGCCGCGAGTTCAATCCATGAGGTCATTTTATCCCGGAAAGTCTTCGAATTCAAACATGCCTTATATACTTTCATCTCACCCTCAGTAAAATTTAATCGCTGTCTGCAATTGGGATACGTCTTTACAAAGGTTGAAAATGATTCCCCGCCAAATACACGCCCCACACCCCACGGATCAAGGAAGACCTCCAGGCCAACATCACGACTCGCCTTCACAATATCGACCATCGTCCCGGAATGGTATGTAATATCATGTTCACTCATGGTGTGAACGACGAAATTACATCCATCGTCAATCATCTTTTTCATATCTTCTCGAACATGGCGTAATATTCGATTTGCAAAATAACTTGCTCCGAGTTTCATGTTGGCTATGTTAACCTTATCAATATATTATGTCAAGAAAATCCATTTCAATACCGTTTTTTTTGCTTGCGTAGGAACAAAGAAATTGCTATTATACCTCCACTCTTAATTTAGGCTCTGCCATGCGCGTGTTTCGAGGCATTATTTTTAAGGACCTATAACAACATTTTGGGAACCCGTCTTTGCTAGTAGGCGTACAATTCTCAATGAAGAAAGGTACAAGGCTATCATGGGGTAGACCACCGTGAAATACGGGTCCAAAAGATAGTCTCCCACGGCATTGCGGTGGAGCCTTAATTCTTATCTTTACAAGCACTTCCGTTACTCGCTTATCTATCAGATTTACACAGTCAAAAGTTTGCCTCCTTTCATAAACGCTATATTTTGTTGAATTAACCTATTCAAATTTATATAATATTTTTAAATAATCAGGAACCTTATTCTATATTTTATTGTTTCATAAACCAGGAAATTGCTAACGATGAGGGAAGAAGACAACAGAAGGAAAGAATTTGAAGATATTGCTATGGAACATATCGATTCCCTCTATAGCATGGCAATACGACTGGTATTCAATAAGGAGGAGGCTGAAGACCTTGTCCAGGAAACATACCTGAAAGCATATCGTTTTTTTGATACTTTCCAAAAAGGGACAAATATTAAGGCATGGCTCTTTAAAATCCTTCGGAATACCTTTATAAACAAGTATAGGAAAGCGGTTAATTTACCGGGTGAAGTTTTTTACGAAGATGTCGAATCGGTTAATTCAAATTTATCTTATAAACAGGAAAGCGATTCCGGGGAATTAACAGACACTTTAGAAAGTAAATATAACGAACTTGGCAACTTAATGGAAGACGATGTTAAACGCGCAATAGATAGCTTGCCAATTGAATACAAAGAAGCTATCTTGCTT